>Ga0256833_1003203_pt1 | contig 11279 bp, 6 predicted proteins | sample 356284metaG_FD_190535 | JGI IMG/M metagenome (GOLD analysis project Ga0256833, IMG submission 190535) | Hydrothermal vent microbial communities from Mid Atlantic Ridge, Atlantic Ocean - 356-284 | ecosystem: Environmental > Aquatic > Marine > Hydrothermal vents | place: Atlantic Ocean: Mid...
GCCCACACTCCAGCGCCTTCTGCTTCAGATGCAGGCAAACCGCCACGACACCGTCATCTACCACGCTACAAACGGCCCCATAACGGGCATCATAGTACCGCGGTAAAATTAATAAATATCTTACCACATCTAATGTAAAATGGTGAAATTAAGCAGATTTTAAATAGCTTAAATCATTTACTCAATTTTAAATAAAAGAGCATAATTAAGAGCAATGACAAAAGAGCAAAAAATCGAACAAGACCTTATCAAAAAACTAGAAGAACTCAAATATATTTATCGTCCCGACATTCGTGATCGGGAGACACTGGAAGCCAACTTTCGTGAAAAATTTGAATCACTTAACCATGTACGCCTCACTGATACCGAGTTTGCTCGCTTACTCGATACCATCGTAACACCGGATGTATTTACCGCTTCCGAGATGTTGCGCACTTACAATACTTTTGAACGTGAGGACGGTACACCGCTACACTATCAGCTTGTCAATCTCAAAAATTGGTGCAAAAATAGCTTTGAAGTCGTCAATCAGCTTCGCATCAATACAAAAAGTAGCTTTCACCGATACGATGTGATCTTGCTTATCAACGGTTTGCCTCTGGTGCAGATCGAGCTCAAGGCTTTGCAGGTCAGTCCGCGTCGGGCTATGCAGCAGATCGTCGAGTACAAACACGACCCGGGCAATGGCTACACCAATACGCTGCTTAGCTTTATGCAGCTTTTTATCGTAAGTAATCGATCCAATACCTGGTACTTTGCCAACAATCTGGTCGAACATTTTGCTTTTGATGCCGATGAGCGCTTTTTACCGATCTATCAGTGGGCGAAGCAATCCGACAACAAAAAAGTAACCCATCTGGATGATTTTGCCGAAGCGTTTTTGGCTAAATGTACATTGGCCGAGATGATCAGTCGCTATATGGTTCTCATCCAGACTGAACGTAAGATCATGATGATGCGCCCTTATCAGATCTATGCCGTACAGGAGATTGTAAAGTGTATCCACGAAAACCGCGGCAACGGCTACATCTGGCACACCACCGGTAGCGGTAAGACGCTCACCTCATTTAAGGCTTCGACGCTCCTCAAAGATAATCCCGATGTTTACAAGGTCCTTTTTGTCGTCGATCGCAAAGATCTAGACCGTCAGACCCGAGAGGAGTTCAACCGTTTTCAACCCAAATGTGTGGAGGAAAACACCGATACGCAAACTCTTGTGAACCGCTTGCTCAGCGAAGACTATGCCGACAAGGTGATCGTCACGACCATTCAGAAGCTTGGTCTTGCACTGGACGGCAACCATAAAAAAGAGTACCGCAAACGTCTCGAACCTTTACGAGACAAACGCCTCGTCTTTATCTTTGATGAGTGTCACCGATCGCAATTTGGGGAAAATCATAAAGCGATTCGTGAATTTTTCCCCAATGCCCAGCTTTTTGGATTTACCGGTACGCCGATTTTTGAGCAAAATGCCACTTATCGCACCATCGAAGGTGAAGAGGCACGCATGGTTACGACAGCTGATATTTTCGAAAACCAGCTTCACGCCTATACCATCACCCACGCCATCGACGACGGCAATGTCTTGCGCTTTCACATAGACTACTACAAGCCCGAGGGGGCACCGATCAAGCCGGGCGAGAGTCTAGCAAAGCAAAAAGTCGTCGAGGCGATTCTCGAAAAGCATGATGCCGCCACCGATAGCCGCCGTTTCAATGCGCTGTTGGCTACGGCTTCGATCGACGATGCGATCGAGTATTATGAGCTATTCAAAACGATGCAAGAGCAAAAGATGCAAGATGATGAAGCCTACCGACCGCTCAATATCGCTTGTGTCTTCTCCCCGCCGGCTAACGGCAACAAAGATATCGCACAGCTGCAAGAGGACCTTCCTCAGGAGCTTGCCGACAATCGCCAAGACCCCGAGAGAAAAAAAGAGGCGTTAAAGGATATTATGCGCGATTACAACGCCCGCTATAAAGTTAACTTCGATCTTTATAGTTTCGATGGTTACTATCAGGATATCCAGCAGCGCATCAAAGATCAAAAATACCCCACACACGATTTGCCGCACGAAAAAAAGATCGACATCACCATCGTAGTCGATATGCTTCTTACTGGTTTTGACTCGAAATATCTCAATACCCTCTATGTCGATAAAAACCTCAAATATCACGGCCTCATCCAAGCCTTTTCACGAACCAATCGAGTGCTCAACGATGCCAAACCCTACGGCAATATCCTCGATTTTCGTGCCCAAAAGAGTGCGGTAGATGATGCCATCGCACTCTTCTCCGGCGAAGCGGGCGAACGGGCTCGTGAAATCTGGCTGGTCGATCCTGCGCCGATCGTCGTCGGTAAACTTGCCGAAGCGGTGACGCAGCTTGAGGAGTTTATGGAGTCTCAAGGGTTGGAGTGCAAGCCCGAAGAGGTGGCCAACATCCGAGGCGACGAGGCACGGGCAACTTTTATCAATCGTTTCAAAGAGGTCCAGCGACTGCGCACACAGCTGGATCAATACACCGACTTGGACGAAGAGCTGCGCCATCGGATCGACGCACTCCTTCCCGAAGATGATCTGCGCGCTTTCAAAGGTGTTTATCTCGATGTAGCCAAAGATCTCAAAGCCAAACAAGAAAAGAGCCAAGACCCCGACGATCCGATCCAGCAGCTCGATTTTGAGTTTGTGCTCTTTGACTCGGCGCTCATCGATTATGACTACATCATGAAACTCATCGCACGATTTAGTGAAAAAGCACCCAAAAAGCGCAAGATGACCCGCGAGCAGTTGGTCGCTTTGCTGCGGGGCAATGCCAAGTTCCTCGATGAGCGTGAAGAGATGATCGGGTATATCAACACCCTCAAAGAGGGCGAGGGCCTAAGCGAAGAGGAGATACGCAAAGGGTATGAGCGCTTCAAAGCCCAAAAATATGACCGAGAGCTTACGGCCATCGCCCAAAAGCACGGTTTGGATGTCCGGGCACTTAAAGACTTCGTCGATGGGATCCTCGATCGGATGATATTCGATGCCGATGCACTCACCGAGCTGATGGCTCCGCTTGGCCTAGGTTGGAAAGCACGGGCAAAGAAAGAGCTAGAGCTGATGGATGATCTTGCGCCGCTGCTGCGTAAGCTGGCCCAAGGCAAAGAGATATCGGGATTGGAGAGTTATGAAAAGTAACACAGGGGTCGTGCCGAAGCTTCGTTTCCCCGAGTTCCGTAATGCGGGAGAGTGGGAGGTGAAGCGGTTGGGGGATTATTTATCTAATAAACCAGAATATGGAGTAAATGCTGCCGCAGTTCCATTTAACAAAAATTTACCGATTTATCTGCGTATCACAGACATATCCGAGGATGGAAAATTAATGTTGAAAAATAGAGTTTCCATTGATTTAGATGCATCTAAAGAACAATATCTATCTGAAGATGATATTGTACTCGCTAGAACAGGGGCAAGTGTAGGAAAGTCCTATAAATATAGAAAGTCAGATGGAGCTCTTGTCTTTGCAGGTTTTTTGATCAGAATTAGACCAAATATTTTAGAGCTTGATTCAGAGTTTCTATCCCAATACTTACATACTAATACATATTGGAATTGGGTAGAGTTCACATCTGCAAGAAGTGGACAGCCTGGCATTAATGGAACTGAATACTCCTTAATGCCTATCCCTCTACCACCAACTATTCAGGAACAACAAAAAATCGCCGATTGCCTCTCTTCGCTCGATGAGGTGATCGACCTTCATACCAAAAAACTCGAAGCCCTCAAAACCCACAAAAAGGGCCTGATGCAGCAGCTCTTTCCTCGTGATGGCGAAACTACTCCCCGCATGCGCTTCCCCGAGTTCCGTGATGCGGGAGAGTGGGAGGTGAAGCGCATCCATGAATTATTAGAATATGAAAGGCCAGAGCCTTACATTGTCCAGTCTGACAATTATGAGCCATACGGAACCCCAGTTTTGACGGCAAACAAGAGCTTTATCCTAGGCTATACATATGAACAGACTGGAATCTACGAGGATGTTCCAGTAATCATTTTTGATGATTTTACTACTGATAAAAAATTTGTAGATTTCCCATTTAAAGTTAAATCATCTGCTATAAAAATTCTTAAACGCAAAGGGGAAAATAACATACGTTTTATTTTTGAGTTAATGAATCTTATACATTTCGATCCGCAGCAGCACAAGCGGTATTATATATCTGAATATCAAAACATTGTTGTTCGAGTACCGATTCCAAAAGAACAACAAAAAATCGCCGATTGCCTCTCTTCGCTTGATGAGGTGATCGATCTGCATACCAAAAAACTCGAAGCCCTCAAAGCCCACAAGAAGGGCCTGATGCAGCAGCTCTTTCCAACTATGGATGAGGTAAGGCTATGATTTGGCAAACGGTTTATCATTCATCTAATGGCTGCGTAGTATGGTGCGGTAAAAAACCCCAAGACATAGAAGAACTAACGAGTTTCATCCAAGGACCTGTCGCAAGTCGTCTGAATGACGAAGAGAGCAAAGAGGATTTGACTCGATGCTTAAATGGTCTTAGCTTGACCGATATGGGAGAAGTGGCTCTAAAAGATGTTTTAGAAGCAGAGGTCCCCGAGGCTCGTCCTTGGGCTATAGGAGAGGCACTTGCCGAGGTAATGCTTGAAGAGGAGTATGGTGTTGTCTTTCCGTGGAATATGGAACGCGATAAACGCAACCCTTTCGCTTCTTTACCGGGAGCCGATATCGTCGGTTTACAACAAAAAGAGGATAATGTTTATCTAGTATTTGGGGAAGTTAAAACCTCATCAGACACGCAGTCTCCACCACAAGTAATGTATGGTCAAAGCGGTATGATTCATCAAATAGATAATCTTGCCAATAATTTATCTACTATTTTGCAGTTGGTAAAATGGATTTTTATACGTGTTAAAAATACTGAGTATGAAGAAAATTTTCGCTCGGCAATGACACTCTATCTAAACTCAGGAAAACAAGCTATATCTCTTTTTGGGGTATTGATACGAGATCAAGACGCGCAAGAGAGTGATCTTAGATCAAGAGCAGAGAGTCTTGCGACCTCCCTAGGCACACCGACTCTATGTAGTCTTATCGCGATCTATTTACCTTGGTCGATCGATCGTTTGCCTGAGTTTGTTGATCAAGGGAGGGCAGTATGAATCACTGGCTACTTGATACCATACAAACTCAGCGCGAAGATGCCTTACGCGAAGCCGATAGGATCCAGTTTTATCGGGAAATGGATCAACCACTACAAGAAATCAACGAGATACTTTTAAGAGAAACGGCGGCAGCGTTAGAATTAGCAGTACTTGATCTAAAAATCGACCGGCTGGCTAATAAGCCTGATATCTTAGAACTTTCAAGAAAAGCGGCATCCGATGCCTTCCGCTTGCTTCGTGTTTTGCCCTTGCCAGATGATGCTGTAGCTGCAGGCACTCACCTGCTTCGTGCCTCGGTATTGGCTGTTTTAGGCGATCGCGGTGCGGATGCAGCAAGATGGCTGCGTGCTCTGGAAGAAGAGGGGAAATGGCCAAATCTTCCACTTAGATCGCAAAACTGGGGTGAACGTTGCCGAGCTACGATCACCGATATTTGGCTACGGCTGGTACGAAAGAAAGGTTGGAGTGATCGAGATTTGGTTTTAGAAGGCGTGGCAGCATTACGAGAGGCGCAAGAAGAGTTTGAACGGGAGTATTTGCATACCTTCGAACCCTTAGAGGCTAAGCGTAGCGCACTGGAACTGATCGCTATATATCACTTGGCCAAAGCGGCCGATGTAATGGCTCATTACATAACCGACGGCGTTGTAGATGGTAGTTATCGGATTCAACTACTGTTGGATAGTCATTTTGATCGTGCCATCGATGCTGCCGAAGCGGGTCGGCTTGTAGATTTGGAGCCATTCATACGTTTACTTTCACGTGCCGCAGAGCAAATGGTCGAAAATGCTTTATGGACGGTGACACGTAAAGTAAACTCCAGAGTTACCCAGTTTGTGCGTGAATTAGTCAGTCGCGGTCGGGGAGATCGTGCTTTGTTTGATGTCCTACCGCCTCAACGCCGTGCATTGGCTGAGCGTGGACTTTTAGGTTCTAGCCGTCAAGCTGTTGTAGTAAGCCTTCCAACATCCAGTGGAAAAACGCTTATCGCCCAGTTTCGAATACTGCAGGCACTGAATCAATTTGAAGATCGTAAAGGTTGGGTAGCATACCTTGCTCCAACTCGTGCACTGGTCAATCAAATCACAAGGCAGTTACGTAGGGATTTTCAACCTCTTGGTATTACGGTCGAACGTGTAAGTCCAGCGATGGAAATCGATAATATTGAAAAAACTTTATTGACAGAACAAAGAGAAGAGTCCCAGTTTCGTGTACTTGTTGTTACACCGGAGAAGTTTGATTTGATGATCCGGCAAGGATGGGAAGAGAAGATAGGACGTCCTCTTAGCTTGGTCGTTGTTGATGAAGCACATAATATTCAGGATAAAACACGTGGCCTTCGGCTGGAGTTACTACTTGCTACGATAAACCGAGAGTGTCGAGATGCACAATTTTTGCTTTTGACTCCATTCATACGAAACGCAGTAGAAGTTGCTCGTTGGCTAGGCGGTCAAAGTTCCGATGATATTAGTATAGGTATAGACTGGCAACCCAATGATCGTGCCATAGGTATCGTTTATCCGCAAGACAATGGCCCTATGAATGGGCGAAGCAGAGATTACCAATTGGTATTTGAAACGGTACATACGACACGTCCAAGTATTGTTCTTGATCAGGATTTTCCATTAGGAAAAGATGAAAATTTGGCAAGGACATTGTCACAAGTCAAAGAGATAAATGTATTAGCGGCTATAACTACTCGTAAACTAATTTCTCGTGGTTCTGTGATTGCAATGCATAGTCGACCTGATTATGTATGGAAATTGGCAGAAAAAATTAAAACAGACCAAAATCAACTCAGAGATATTTCTGACAATATTCAATTTGTGAAAGAGTATGTTGCACTTGAAATGGGAAATGATTTTCCGCTTGTTGATCTACTCAATTACCGGATAGGTGTACACCACGGAGGATTGCCAGAAGAGATACGTATGTTGATGGAGTGGCTTTTTGAAAAAGGGGAACTTGATGTACTGGCAGCTACCACTACTTTAGCTCAAGGCGTTAACTTTCCGGTCAGTGCAGTAGTGATGGCTGCTACTCAGTATCCATATGGGCAAGTGATGCCACCTGAAGACTTTTGGAACATTGCGGGCAGAGCAGGGCGTATTTCACAAGGACAACTTGGCATTGTATCATTAGTGGCAAAGGATCAAGAGGGTGTTGAGAGACAAAGAAATTTTATAAACCAACAAACCGGTGATCTCAATTCTGCTTTGATCGAACTTGCTCAAGCAGCTACTGATGAGTTATCTGATCTTGGAAGAATTGTATATAATCATCCTGAATGGTCCGGGTTTTTACAGTATCTAGTACATACTTATAGACAAATGGGTGCACCCAGTAACTTTACCGATCAAATCGAACAAGTTCTACGAGGAACTTTAGGATTTGAAAAACTTCGTGGTTCAAATAGTCAAACTGCCCGTAAGCTACTAAATGGCGTAAGGTCTTATGTGGATTATATGACCAAACCGGGTCAACCCATAAAACTTGTAGATAGCACGGGATTTTCTCTACAGAGTATTAAAACGGTTATGCAGCATAAAGGAACGATAGGACCTGAATCGTGGGATAGTGAAAGACTGTTTAGTCCTCAAGATTCTACATTGAAAGAGATGATGGGTATACTGCTAAGGATCCCGGAGCTTAGAGATAATTTGAAAATCGTATTAGGCGGCAATTCGCCCGATGGTAATAAATTAGCTTCAATTCTTAAAGACTGGGTCAATGGTGAAGAACTGACGGAAATAGCCAGTCGCTATTTTAAAGAATCAGATGAAGATGATGTCAAGGCACTAACAAAATGTGGTCAGAATCTTTTCGGAAAACTTGCTCAGACATCTTCCTGGGGATTAAATGCATTGCTTGCGATAACTACTATTGATTTGAGTGAAGAAGAAAAAAATCAGCTTAGCAACCTTCCTGCTCGTGTGTTTTATGGAGTCTCTTCGGATAATGCCATAGCATTACGATTATTAGGTATCCCAAGGCAGGCTGCTGAACCTATGGCTAGAAATATACGAATTAGTACTGCGGAGTCTCTATCAGAGGTTAGGAGTCGGCTATATAACTTATCGGAGCGGCAATGGTCTGAAGTTCTAGGTGAAAAAGGACCTGTCTATCGTAAAGTATGGCAAATTATTGATGGAGCAATAGACTAATGAGTACACAGTCGTTTGGATCTCTCAATGAGTTAGCACAATATCTGCGCAGTCAAGATAAAAAAGCCACACTTATTTTTGCTTACAATGGTACGGGAAAAACGCGGCTTTCGATGGCTTTCAAAGAGCTGGGAAAGCAAACCGATGCCGAAGGTAACATTACCAGAGACACGCTTTATTTCAATGCTTTTACCGAAGACCTTTTTGCTTGGGATAACGACTTGGAAAACGATAGTGAGAGGGTCTTACGGATGAACACGTCCTCGCGTTTCTTCGACGGTCTTGCCGAGCTGGAGATGGAGAGTCGTATTCGCCCCATATTGCAACGTTATTGCGATTTTGATTTTTTTCTTGACTATGATATAGGAGTCATCAGTTTTTTTCGTGATGAGCGCGTACTTCAAGATGATGGTACATATAATACAGTTAGACACGACAACATCAAGATATCTCGTGGCGAGGAAAATATCTTTATTTGGTGTTTCTTTTTAGCTGTTGCTCAGCTTGCAATCGAAGGCCAGGAGGCCTATGATTGGGTGAAGTTTATCTATATCGACGATCCTATCTCCTCACTGGATGAGAATAATGCTATAGCGGTGGCAGCAAATCTCGCACGTTTGCTTAAAAAGCAAGAGCATATCAAAACAGTGATATCGTCCCATCATACCCTTTTTTTTAATGTAATGTGTAATGAAATGAAAAATGCGCAACACTTTTTTCTAAGGTATGATGAAGATGGAAACTATTATTTACGTAACACCAACGATACACCCCAGTTTTATCATATTGCTATGCTTAAAGAATTATATGAAGTTGCAGAATCTGGAAAGCTGTATACCTATCACTTTACCATATTACGAAGCATCATGGAAAAAACCGCCACATTCCACGGCTATCATAATGTAGGCGATATTATCAAACGTGAACCGGATGATGAAGATGGAATACTTCATTTTCGCTATGTTCAGCTATTGAGTCATGGGAACTATTCTCTCTTTGAGCCAATAGAAATGCTACCGGAAAATAAAGAAATTTTTCGCACTATATTAAGAAATTTTATGAGTGAATATCGATTTAATCCGGAACTTTTTCCGGAAACTGAAGGCCAGGAGGCAACGACATGAGTGAACAAGATCAAATTAGACTTGGTAAAATCCTCTGGGCTATAGCCGATGAGCTACGCGGTTCAATGAATGCCGATGATTTCCGCGACTATATGCTCGCTTTTTTGTTTTTGCGCTATCTCTCGGACAACTACGAAGAGGCATCCAAAAAAGAGCTCGGTGAAGATTGGCCCAAGCTAGACGAGCAAGATCGCCGTTCGCCGCTCGCCGTATGGTACGAACAAAATCCCGAAGATATCGAAGAGTTTGAAAAACTGATGCGTCGCAAAGTGCACTATATCATCAAGCCCGACTATCTTTGGAACAGTATTGCCGAGCAGGCACGCACCCAAAGCAACGACTTACTGCATACTTTGGAAAAGGGTTTTAAGTTTATTGAAAACGAATCGTTTGAGAGCAGTTTCAAGGGGTTGTTTTCGGAGATCAACCTCGAATCGGAAAAGCTGGGTAAAAACTACAAACAGCGTAATGAGCGCCTATGTACAATCATTCAAAAGATCGCCGAAGGACTATCCGAGTTTTCCTCCGATAGGGATTTGCTCGGTGATGCCTATGAGTACCTCATAGGACAGTTTGCAGCAGGCAGTGGGAAAAAAGCAGGCGAGTTCTACACTCCGCAGCAAATCTCAAGTATCCTTTCGGGGATCGTTGCTTTGGATTCGCAAGACCCCTCTACCGGTCCTAAGAAAAAGCTCAATCGAGTACTGGATTTTGCTTGCGGTTCCGGTTCGCTACTGCTAAATGTGCGCAAACGTATGGGTAAACACGGAATCGGCAAACTCTACGGTCAGGAAAAAAATATCACCACCTATAACCTGGCACGGATGAATATGCTTCTACACGGTCTTAAAGATACCGAGTTTGAAATATTTCACGGTGATACGCTGCTTAACGAGTGGCCCTTGCTCAAAGAAGAAAATCCGGCCAAAAAGATCGAATTTGATGCGGTAGTGGCCAACCCACCCTTTAGTTATCGTTGGAGTCCGAGTGAAGAGATGGAAAATGACTTTCGTTTCAAAGGCTACGGACTTGCACCTAAGTCTGCTGCGGATTTTGCCTTTTTGCTTCATGGATTTCACTATCTGCATAAAGAGGGTACGATGGCAATTATTTTGCCTCATGGAGTGCTCTTCCGAGGCGGCAGCGAGGCAAAAATCCGCAAAAAACTTCTTGAAGATGGCAATATCGATACCGTTATAGGATTGGCGCCAAAGCTTTTTTACTCTACGGGCATACCGGTGTGTATCCTTGTGCTCAAAAAGTGCAAAAAGCCCGATGATGTTCTTTTTATCAATGCATCGGAGCTCTATGACAAAGGAAAGCGTCAAAACAAACTCTTACCAGAACATATCGACAAAATTTTAGACACCTATCAATATCGTAAAGAGGTTAAAGAAGAGCTAGATAACGGATTGATATTCGTTTCACGTCGGGTAAGTATGGATGAGATAGAAGAGAATGGTTTCAATCTCAATATTTCCCGTTATGTCAGCACGGCCAAGCCGGAACCGGAAGTGGATTTGCAACAAGTGCATGATGAGATCGTCAATCTAACGCATGATATTTCCAAGGCGATGGAACGACATAATGAGTTTCTTGTAGAGCTTGGACAGCCAAAACTCCCACAGAAAATACTGGAAGTTGATACTTGAGTTTAGAAATATATGTATCGCTAAATGTTGTGCTAATATATGATATCGAAAATGCCAAACCCCGATAAGGAGATCAAATATTGTGAAGATTGCAAACGATGTTACGGAGCTTGTCGGAGGAACTCCGCTGGTGAAACTAAACGCTGCAAGCAGAGCGAGCGGCTGTACG
>Ga0256833_1003204_pt1 | contig 11278 bp, 9 predicted proteins | sample 356284metaG_FD_190535 | JGI IMG/M metagenome (GOLD analysis project Ga0256833, IMG submission 190535) | Hydrothermal vent microbial communities from Mid Atlantic Ridge, Atlantic Ocean - 356-284 | ecosystem: Environmental > Aquatic > Marine > Hydrothermal vents | place: Atlantic Ocean: Mid...
GCCCTTAAAAATTCTACATATTCTGGACCATTCCATTCCGTTGCACAGCGGTTATACCTTTCGTACCCGAGCTATTCTTGAACAGCAAAGAAAACGCGGCTGGCAGACTTTTCATGTAACTTCCTGTAAACATATTAATAAACTCAATCAGACTGAAGAGCTGGTTGATGGTTTAAAATTTTATCGTTCAACCCAGCCAAATGGGTTGTTAAATAGCATTCCCGTATTGAATCAATGGGCTGTTGTTCAAACCTTAGCCCAGAGGCTGGATGAAATTATTCCTCAAATAAAACCCGATATCCTGCATGCCCATTCACCGGCGCTGAATGGTTTGGCGGCATTGAAAGCTGGAAAAAAACATAATCTTCCCGTTGTTTATGAATGCCGTGCTTTTTGGGAAGATGCGGCGGTTGACCATGGTACGACAACAGAGGGTAGTTTGCGTTACCGGTTAACCCATGCACTGGAATCGCATGTATTTAAACAGGCTGATGCCATCACCACCATTTGTGAAGGGTTGCGTCAGGATATTGTTAAACGGGGTATTGCAGAGGATAAAGTTACGGTGATTCCCAATGCCGTTGATCTGGAAAAGTTTAAAAATACAGAGTCTGTTAACCCTGAATTACAGAATAAACTGGGATTAAAAGGGAAGATTGTTCTGGGATTTATCGGTTCTTTTTATGCTTATGAAGGCCTGTTATTATTACTGGAAGCTCTACCTGAGATTGTTAAAAAAAGGCCGGATATCAAGTTGCTTCTAGTTGGGGGCGGACCTCAGGAGGAGGCGGTCAAACAAAAAGCCGGTGAGTTGGGGCTTGAAGAATTTGTAATATTTACCGGAAGAGTCCCGCATGATGAAGTCCAAGACTATTATAATCTGGTTAATATTTTTGTTTATCCGCGATTACCCATGCGATTGACTGAATTGGTCACGCCATTAAAACCCCTGGAAGCCATGGCGCAGGGTCGGCTTGTCGTCGCTTCTGATGTGGGTGGTCATAAAGAATTAATCAAAGACCGTTATAATGGTTATTTGTTTGGAGCCAATGATGCACATGCTTTAGCGAAAACCGTTTTGGCGTTATTGGACAACCAGGCATCATGGGATGCATTGTGTCAGCATGGTCGGGAATTTGTCGAACAGCAGCGTAATTGGTCTAAAAGCGTTTCATTTTATGAAAATGTTTATCAAAGCCTGGTAAACAAGTAAAACTTTACGAGAACATAAATCAGGAAAACAGGAATAATCCATGAAAGTCACCATATTTGGAAGCGGGTATGTCGGTTTGGTTACCGGAATTTGTCTGGCAGAAGTTGGCAATGATGTTGTCTGTGTCGACATTGACCAGGAGAAGATTGATAAGTTAAACCAAGGAATTGTGCCTATTTATGAGCCTGGGCTGGATGCCATGGTCAAAGAAAATATGGATGCGGGCCGGGTCAAATTTACTACAAATATTGCGGAAGCTGTTGAGCATGGCGTGTTTCAGTTTATTGCCGTCGGAACCCCGCCTGATGAAGATGGTTCGGCAGATTTACAATATGTACTGGCAGTTGCAAAATCAATTGCTGAGCATATGAATGATTATAAAGTCGTTGTTGATAAATCTACGGTACCGGTTGGAACTGCCGACAAAGTTAAAAATGTCATCCAGCAAACACAACAGCAACGGGGAGTGGATATTGACTTTGATGTGGTGTCAAATCCTGAATTTTTAAAAGAAGGCGCAGCGATAGAAGATTTCATGAAGCCCGATCGCATTGTTGTCGGTACTGACAATCCACGCACCGCAGAATTGTTAAAAGCCTTATACGCTCCGTTTAATCGTAGTCATGAGCGGGTGATTACCATGGATATTCGTTCGGCTGAATTAACCAAATATGCGGCTAATGCAATGCTGGCGACGAAAATCAGTTTTATGAATGAATTATCAAATCTGGCTGAGCGTTTAGGCGCTGATATTGAACAGGTCAGAAATGGCATCGGTTCCGATTCCAGAATTGGCTATTCATTTATTTATCCAGGATGTGGATATGGCGGCTCCTGTTTTCCAAAAGATGTAAAGGCACTGGAAAGAACTGCCCAGCAAGTCGGGTATAACGCCGAATTGTTGGGAGCTGTTGAAAATGTCAATGCCCGACAAAAACAGGTTCTGGTTAATAAAATCAAGCATCATTATCAGGATGATATTAAAGGCAAAACCTTTGCCTTGTGGGGGCTGGCATTTAAGCCCAAAACAGACGATATGCGCGAAGCGCCCAGCCGGGTGATTCTGGAAGCATTGATTGATGCCGGCGCCACTGTTCAGGCATTTGACCCGGAAGCTATGGATGAAGCCAAGCGGATTTATGGAAATAAAGCCGGATTAAGCCTAGTCAAAACAGCGGACGATGCTCTGCAAGGAGCAGATGCATTGGTGATTGTGACCGAATGGAAAAACTTCTGGAGCCCGGATTTTGAAATGCTGAAAAACACGCTAAAAGATAAAGTCATTTTTGATGGCCGAAATCTGTATCAACCGGAAATGCTGGAGAGAGTAGGGATCGAGTATTATGCGATTGGGCGTGGGCGAACTTAATTTATCTTTTCATGAAACAACCTAAACTTATTATTTTCTCGACTTTATTCCCAAGTAATAAAAGGCCCAGTGCAGGAATATTTATCAGAGAAAGAATGTTCAGGGTTGGCAAGCATGTACCTATTGTGGTTATTTCACCTGTACCCTGGTTTCCGTTTCAAGGAATTATACGTTTGTGGAAACCTCATTTCAGGTCTCAACCAGCTCGTTTTGAAGAGCAACAGGGTGTTAAGGTGCTTTTTCCTCGTTTTCTTTCTATTCCTGGATTTTTTAAAGGTCAAGATGGCTTATTGTTAGCATTAAGTTCCTGGTGGACATTATTCAAATTAAAGAAAACCTATTCTTTTAACCTGATTGATGCCCATTTTGCTTATCCGGATGGATATGCGGCTACACTGCTGGGGAAATGGTTTAATGTCCCAGTGACTATTACTCTAAGAGGGACAGAGGTGCCCCTGTCTAAGATGCCCGCCAGAAAAGACAGGATGATGCGGGCTTTGGAGAATGCAACCAAAGTATTTGCAGTGGCGGATTCATTAAAACAACATGTCGTTAAACTGGGTGCTAATGCTGAAAAGATTGAGGTTGTCGGTAATGCGGTAGATACACAAAAATTTTTTCCAATTGATAAACAAGAAGCCAGACAGCAACTGAACCTTCCAGAAAATGCAAAAATACTGGTATCTGTTGGTGGCCTGGTAAAGCGTAAAGGCTTTCATCGTGTGATAGAAGTCTTGCCGGGTTTGCTCAAAAAACATCCTGATTTGATTTTTTTGATTGTAGGTGGAAACAGTCCAGAGGGTGGAATTCAAAAACAATTGGAGCATCAGGTTGAACAATTGGGGTTACAGCAACATGTTCGTTTTTTGGGCATGTTGCCTGCAGAAAAATTAAGAATCCCTTTGTCGGCGGCTGATTTGTTTGTGCTGGCAACCGAAAATGAAGGCTGGGCTAATGTCTTTCTTGAAGCCATGGCGTGTGGATTACCGGTTATAACGACAAATGTGGGCGGAAATTCAGAGGTCATTTGTCGACCAGAACTCGGCTCAATTGTTCCTTTCGGTGATGTCAAAGCATTGGAAATAAGTTTACTAGAGGGTTTGGACAAACAATGGGATAAAGAAAAAATATTAAGCTATGCTAGAGAGAATAACTGGGATAAAAGAGTCGATGTGTTATTGAAAAATTTTAACCAAATAGTTAATCATTACGAATGAATTTATATACTCAGCTGATTTCAAATGTCATTTTTCCTCTACATGAGAAATTAAAAAAACATTCCACCGTTAAGGTTAAAAAAGACATGGAGCTGTCTCAGTGGATGGCTGTTGATGCTTTGGAAGAAATGCAGTTAAAAGAATTAAAATATTTTTTACAGGATATCAAAATACATGTTCCGTATTATCAGCAGTTATTTGATAAGTTAGGTTTTGAACCGCAAAATATTGAATCGCTACAAGACTTGGAGCAATTACCTTTAACAACCAAGACAGTCATCAGGGAAAATACTGATGCTCTGAAAGCGGATGATGCAGTTGGTTTGTCCCGTTTCAATACAGGTGGTTCAAGCGGAGAGCCATTAATCTTTTATATAGGCAAAAAACGGGTCAGTCATGATGTTGCGGCAAAATGGAGGGCGACACGCTGGTGGGGGGTAGATATTGGCGACCCGGAAATAGTTGTTTGGGGGTCACCGATTGAATTAGGTGCGCAGGACAAACTGCGTATGGTTCGCGATAAACTGTTACGAACATATTTATTGCCTGCATTTGAGATGTCGACCGAAAAAGTCGCGGGCTTTATCGATGAGATACAGAGAATTAAGCCAAAAATGCTCTTTGGTTATCCTTCTGCATTGGCCCATATCGCAAGGCAGGCAGAAAAAACAGGCGAGAAATTAGATAATCTGGGAATTAAAGTGGCTTTTGTCACCTCAGAAAAACTGTATGACCATCAGCGACAGATGATTGAAAGAGTGTTTGTCTGTCCAGTGGCTAATGGCTATGGAGGCCGGGATGCAGGGTTTATTGCCCACGAGTGTCCAGAAGGGAATATGCATATTACCGCTGAAGACATTATTGTGGAAATTGTTGATTCAAAAGGCCTGGTTTTACCCAAAGGAGAGTCTGGTGAAATTGTGGTGACCCACCTGGCAACCCGTGATTTTCCGTTTATACGCTATCGTACCGGTGATGTCGGGGTTTTAGGGACTGAAAACTGTGCCTGTGGGCGGGGGCTTCCAATTTTAAAAGAAATTCAAGGACGTACCAGTGATTTTATTATCGCCCAGGATGGAACCGTGCTGCATGGACTCGCATTAATTTATGTATTGCGGGATATTGAAGGGCTTGAAGAGTTTAAAATTATTCAGCATACAAAAGATAAAACAGAAATTAAGCTGCTTACAAATAACCAGTATTCAAAAGAGAATGAAAAAGTCATCATTGACAGCTTTAAAAACAGATTGGGGCAAACAGTTGAAATAGATATTCAATATGTTCCGAAAATTGAAAAAGAAAAGTCAGGAAAATTCAGATATGTAGTCAGTCATGTAAAGACAGACTGATTTTGTTCAGACTTTATAAAGATAGACTGCCGTATAACAGACACCTTGACAGCTTGATTAAGAAAAGTGATAGGAAAACATGACATTATTAGCCGGTTGGATTAACACAAGCATAAGAAACCAGGGTGCTGAGTTGTTGATGACTCAAATCATCAAACAGCTCCCTGAATTTTTGAAAAAACAGAGTTCAGTTGAATATACCGGTACGGCCAGCCTTGCTGGAAAAAAAGGTGAAATCTTCAAGGAACACGGCTGTTTACTGATTAATACTGGTCCGGAATCCATTGCTGATAAGGCAAAAGACTATCTACAAATCTTTAAGCAGAAAGGCTCGGGGTGTGTAGAACAATTTTCCGGGCGATATTCATTTGTGTTGATTAACCCGGAGCAACAAACGCTTATATTGGTTACCGACAGCATTGGTAAAAACCATATTTATTATGCCCAGACAAATAATGGGCTGGTGTTTGGCTCGTCAGCTGATGTTGTTATTGCTCATCCTGAAGTCAAAAATGATATCTCGGCACAATCGATCTATGATTATGTTTATTTCCATCATTGCCCCAGCCCGAATACCATTTATACACAGGTTAAGAAGCTGGAAAATGGACAGGTTCTGGTTTATGAGAATGGACAAATTAAACTGCACTATTACTGGCAGCCAGAATTTACTGAACAGTTGCATGGCAGTCTTGCTGAAGCAGGAAAACAATTACAGGAAAAGTTAATTGAAGCTGTTAAAACATTGTCAAAAGAGCCTGAAAAAACCGGTGCCTTTTTAAGCGGCGGCTTGGACAGTTCCAGTGTGGCCGGGGCTTTATCCAAGGTTTATCCGAAGCAGGCTCAAAGTTTTACAATGGGCTTTCCGGTCGAAGGATATGATGAAATTGAGTATGCAAGAATTGCCGTCAAACATTTTGATTTACAGCCACACGAGTTTTATTTAACACCTGAAGACACCGTTAAAGCGATACCGGAAATTGCAGCTTATTATGATGAGCCTTTTGGTAATTCGTCTGCACTGGCGGCCTATTACTGTGCAAAAATGGCAAAAGAGCAGGGTATTGACGTTTTATTAGCCGGTGATGGTGGAGATGAACTGTTTGCCGGTAACGAGCGTTATGCCAAACAGTTACTATTCGACTATTATCATAAAGTTCCTAAACCGCTAGCGACTGCTTTAGAAAGCATTCTTAATGGATTGCCTTCCGCATTAGCACAGAATAAATTGCTGTTTAAAGCTAAACGCTATATTGAACAAGCTAAAGAACCCATGCCGGATCGTCTGCAGGATTATAACTTTTTACACCGGCATGATGTTAAGGATATTTTTCAGGCGGATTTTTTGCAATCAGTGCAGACTGAAGAACCGTTAAATCTGTTACGAAGCAGTTATCAGCGTCCTGAAAATGCCAGTACACTGAACAGGATGCTGACAATGGACTGGAAAACTACCCTGCATGACAATGATTTGGTTAAAGTCAACCGGATGTGTGAAATGGCGGGGGTAGATGTCAGATACCCACTATTGGATCAGGAAATCATTGATTTATCAACGCATATTCCGTCCGATTTAAAGCTGAAAGGCCAACAATTACGCTGGTTTTATAAACAAGCATTCAAAGATTTTCTACCTGAGCAGATAATCAACAAATCAAAACATGGTTTTGGCCTGCCTTTTGGAATTTGGCTGAAAGATTATCAACCGTTAAAAGAATTGGCGTACGATAGTATCAACAGTTTGAAAAAACGCCATTATTTTAAAAGTGAATTTCTTGAGCATGCCATCGAAATGCACCAAAGTATCCATGCCGCTTATTATGGGGAATTGATTTGGATATTGATGATGCTGGAGTTGTGGTTTCAAGGAAAAAAGCAGTGAAGAAATATGTGCAGAAAGACAAGGTTTAGTTTATGAGCGTAGCATTGCAACTCTATCAACAATTACGGGATGCACCGGACGAGGACGCTCGCGCGAAAATTATTGCGACCGCATTTGAACAGCTGGAAGACCGTTATCCCAATCTGAAAAATGTCGCAACGCATTCTGATGTCCGGGAAAGCGAATTACGATTGCAAAAAGAGATTGTTGAGGCGGAAGGACGTTTGCGAGCTGAAATAAAGGAGCTTGAAGGGCGTTTGCAGGCTGAAATGAAAGAGCTTGAAGGGCGTTTACAGACCGAAATGAAGGATCTGGAAATACGTTTGATGACTGAAATGAAAGAACTTGAAAGTCGTTTGCAAAAACAAATCAAGGAAGTCGACTATCGAATCCACCAGGTTGAGTTGAAAGTTGCCGAAACCAAGTCGGAATTAGTGCGATGGGTTGTAAGTGTCGGGCTGTTGCAGACCAGCTTAATTGTCGGTGTATTGTTAAAAGTTTCGGGCTTGATTTAAATGACAGCTAGCCAATTATTAATATGACAACAACGCAAAAAATCATCCTTTATGGATTAAAACACCTCGCGACGCTGGCTTCTGGTCTGGGCCGAAGAAAAAAATTATTTATTCTGATTTATCACCGAGTTTTGGATGAACCGGATTTTATGCGGCCGGGTGAAGTAGATAAACAAGCATTTAGCTGGCAAATGGATTTGTTGGCAAATTATTTTAATGTACTACCCTTATCAGAAGCGATTGAAAAACTGAAAAACGACCAATTGCCTTCACGAGCGGTCAGCATCACCTTTGATGATGGCTATGCGGATAATTATTTAAATGCTCTGCCTATACTGCAAAAAAATAATCTGCCAGCCACTTTTTTTATAGCTACAGGCTATTTAAATGGCGGTATTATGTGGAATGACCAGGTCATCGAAGCCATTCGGCGCTTAAAGACAGCAACACTGGATTTAACTGCCGATGGATTGGCACTGTTTGATGTCAGCACTCCAGAACAGAAGGTTGCGACAGCTCATCAAATACTTAACAAGATTAAACATATGGATGGTGATAAACGACAAGCGATAGCCAACAGCATAGCCAGTCAGGTAGATTCCATGCCTGCAGATTTGATGCTGACCGATGAGCAGCTAATCAAACTGCATCAGGCTGGTATGGAAATCGGCGGGCACACCGTAACGCATCCAATTCTGGCAAACCTGGATAAAGAAACAGTCTGGCAGGAAATAATCGAAAACAAACAAAGTCTGGAAAAACTGCTCAAAATCCAGCTACAACATTTTGCGTATCCCAATGGTAAACCCGGTCAAGATTATCGGCCAGAACAAACAGAATTGATAAAAGCTGCAGGTTATCAGGCAGCGGTTGCCACCCAATGGGGTGTTGTGAACAAAGATGGTGATTTTTATCAACTTCCAAGGTTTACACCTTGGGATAAAACGGCTTTAAGGTTTATGAGCCGTCTAGTTTATATGTGTATCAAATGAAGTTAATAATATGGTTTGTTCTTTTTAATTTGCTAGTAGTGCATAATTCATATGCCCAGTCTGCGCCATGGGTCGGTGTTGATTTTAAGGGGTTTGCTTGCCAAGGCGAACAGATGAATTATGGACCGTATGACTATAGAAATTCTGAACACAGGAGAAAAAAGCTACCGATTGTTGAGCATTACCATTTTACATCGGATGTGCAGAAATTGGTAAAGGGTAAATCAGGATCAATCGTGGGAGATTTGGCGTATACCTTACGAGCATTCCCCAATCATTATAAGGCGTTGAAAGCCTTATCTTATTATCAAGTCCTATCGAATACGGGGCTGAGTAGATATCAAAAATCTCCAGTTAATCCTCCAGTGGAATGTTATTTTCAGCGAGCCATGTATTTTGTACCTGATGACGCAACCGTAAAAATGCTTTATGCCAGTTATTTAAAAAAAATAAAAAAATATAAATTAGCTGATAAGTTCTATCAAAAATCCATTGAAGAAGCTTCAGAAAAGCTAAAGCCAAAATTTCGCTATATTTATGGCTTGTTTTTATTAAAGCAAAAGCGATATAAAGAAGCTAAAGAACAAGCAAAACTAATTTACAGAAATGGGTTTCCTAATGAGCGCCTTAAACAAAAGCTGATAACTGTAGGTGTGTGGAAAGAGTGAAATAGGGATGAGAGATATAGCGGTTACCTTATTGGTTATAATGGGGTTAGTGTATGCTCTTAAGAAGCCGCATTGGGGAATTCTTTTATGGTCATGGTTAGGATACATGAATCCACATCGATTATGTTATGGTTTTGCTTATTCCATGCCATTTGCACAACTAACTGCCATTGTGACGATGGTGTCATTTTTATTTTCCAATGAAAAAAAACGCTTACCAAATAATTCTATTGTTTATTTATTGCTCATTTTTATTCTTTGGATGGGGGTGACAACAATATTCGCATTTGAGCCAGATTATGCTAAAGAACAATATATAAAAATTTTTAAAATACAGCTACCGATTATTTTGACCATGATGCTATTTAACTCACGGCAACGAGTTGAGCAACTACTATGGGTCATTGTTATTTCATTAGGTTATTTTGGTACGAAAGGTGGTATTTTTACACTTTTGACCGGGGGGGGCTTTCGTGTTTATGGCCCTCCGAGCTCATTTGTCGAAGAAAATAATTCGCTGGCGATTGCAACATTGATGGTTATTCCATTAATGGTTTACCTTAGAACAACATTGCACAAACAATGGCAAAAGCAATTGATGCTTTTTGCAATGATTTCTATGGGGTTTTCTGTGATTGGTTCCCAATCAAGGGGAGCTTTTTTAGCTATTTTGGCAGTTGGTGGGTATTATTGGCTACAAAGTGATCGCAAGTTGGTTACTGCGATACCGATAGTTATTTTTACAACTGTTTTGTTAGCGTTGTTGCCAGAGTCATGGTACGAAAGAATGAATACAATCAATACCTATGATAAAGATGCTTCGGCGATGGGGCGAATTTATGCTTGGAAACTGGCTTTTAATGTAGCAAATCATAATTTTTTTGGGGGCGGGTTAAATCTTTGGAGCAAGATAACTTATATTAATTACTTGCCTGAATTTGATCCGCTGAAAAACAAGGCATTTGTTGCCCATAGTATTTATTTTAGTGTTCTTGGTGAACATGGATGGATTGGGTTGTTTTTATTTCTTACTCTTTTTTATTTGGGTTGGCGTCAGTGTAATGAGCTGATAAAACGTTGCCAAAATAATGAGGAAGTAAAATGGATTACTGAATTAGCAAAAATGATTAAAGTAAGCATGTTAGCTTATTTTTCTGGCGGAGCCTTTTTAAGCCTGTCTTATTTTGATTTACCTTGGCATTTATTAGCAATCATCGTTGTATTAAAAGAAATTGCGAATCGAACATTACAAGAAAAACAGAAAATAGATAATCCTGTTATTATCAGCACCAAATATCTAACAGAAAAACTTAAAATTTCAGATCAAGGTCTTATACATTAAAGTGAAGTGATTATGGATATTGAAAAAATAATAAAAGCTATTCTTAAACAGCACCTGCAATTAGGTGACGAGTTAAATTCATTTACCCGGGAAACATCTTTATTAGGGGCTTTACCTGAACTGGACTCAATGGGGGTGGTGAATATCATTACTGCTATTGAAGAGAATTTTGGGTGTACTATTGAAGATGATGAAATCAGTGCAGAAAGTTTTGAGTCTTTCGGTAGTCTGGTTGACTTTGTTGAAAGCAAGTTATGACGGCCATGAATGTTGACAATATTGTACTGCAACCTGGGTATTTAGATGGAAACAAAGGCCGCTTATTTACGCTATACAATTTGCCAGAAAATAAGCAACACATGGTTTTTTTATTTTTACCGTCATTTGCTGAAGAACTGAACCGCTGTCGTGTCATGGTAGCGATGCAAGCAAGGCAAATGGTTGCTCAAGGGCATGGGTGTTTATTACTTGATTATTACGGCACAGGTGATAGCGAAGGAGATTATTCTGAAACATGCTGGTCGCAATGGCAACAGGATTTAAATACAGCTTGGCAATGGTTACAGAAGCAAGGCTATCAGAATATTGCTTTGTGGGGATTGCGGACAGGCGCATTATTGGCTATCAGTGAAGCTGTTACCCACCCGGAACGATATCAACGCGTGTTACTTTGGCAGCCTGTTTTGGATGGTAAGCAGTTTCTTACCCAGTTTTTACGTGTCCGTATAGCC
>Ga0256833_1003205_pt1 | contig 11276 bp, 12 predicted proteins | sample 356284metaG_FD_190535 | JGI IMG/M metagenome (GOLD analysis project Ga0256833, IMG submission 190535) | Hydrothermal vent microbial communities from Mid Atlantic Ridge, Atlantic Ocean - 356-284 | ecosystem: Environmental > Aquatic > Marine > Hydrothermal vents | place: Atlantic Ocean: Mid...
CGGGCTTCTGGGGAGTGTTAGAAGGCTCCTCGGCGGGGTCAGCGTCTACGCTATCGGCCCTAGGACTGCCGAGGCTGTCAGGGAGAGCCTGGGGGTGGAGGTCGCGGGGGTGCCCGGGGAGTATAGGGGCCTAGCCCTGGCCGGCCTCATAGCCTCCCGGGGGTCTAGGAGGGTGGCTGGCATTCGGTCGCCCCAGGCCCTCCCGGATCTCCCCGAGGCCCTGGCGGAGCGTGGCGTCGCCTTCGTTGACGTCTACATCTACAGTACCTCGATAGACTTGGAGGCCCTCAGAGCCGCCCGGGGCCTAGGCTTCGACTACCTCGCGGCGACGAGCCCGAGGATTGGGGAGGCCATGGTTGAGGCCGGGCTCCAGGGCACCTACATAGCTATAGGCCCCACGACGGCGAGGGCCCTGCGCCTCCACGGAGTCGAGCCCGCCTGCACTGCTGAGCCCCACACCCTCCGGGGCGTTGCCAGGTGCCTCGAAGCCCTGGAGTCGGGGGCTTCGGGGCCTCGTTAAAGTAAAGGGGTTCCTGCCGGTCTATCTCCTAATGGTGTCGAGTAGCACTAGGGTTCCGGCTAGGCTCAGGGCTTGGATTGCTATTAGGGGCGCGGATATGGAGGCCCCGTAGCCCTCTGCCTGCCAGTGGGCGTATATGGCTAGGGCCGCTATGCTCTCAGCCGTCAGGACGGTCGCCACGGCCGCGAGCCTGGCCCCTAGCGGGGTCCTGGCTATCCTGGCTACGAGGTAGAACATGTAGGCCGCCAGTAGCGCTTGGAGGGCGGCTATGGCCTCTAGTATGGTCCAGAATGACGGCCAGTTCACTGCTCACACCTCCCCGCCGAGCCTCCTCTTAATGGACTCCTCTATCACGCTCCACCTACTCGCCGCTAGCTCGGTGAGGACGTAGGGGGCCCCGTAGCCGTTGGCGAGCCTCCTAACGATTCCATGCCTCTCCAGCACCTCGAGGTGATGTGTTATGGTCCTGTAGTTCAACCCCAACACCCTGGAGAGCCTGTGCGGGTTTGAGGGGTTGCGCCTCAGCTCCAGCAGTATCAAAGCCCTGACCCTCCCACCCTTGGTCCCCTCTATCAGCCACCTGACGAGCACCCTGAACTCGTCACTGCCCAAGAGGTGACTCACACTACAGAGAGCCAGCGGCTCCCCCTAAAAAGGTGGGGTGCTATGGGGCGTGGGGCTTGCGGCGCTAGTAGTTATAGCCGCCTCCCTGGCCTCCGAGGATCCCCGTTATGCTGGCTACGAACCAGACCCCCTTGACCCCCTGGCCGAGGGTGTCGCCCGGCTTCTTGTCCTTGTAGAAGTAGTAGAGTGGGTGCCCCTTGTAGGCCAGCTGTATGCTGCCGTCGGCCCTCTTTATGAAGCTGAAGTCGCTTATGTTGAGGACTGATGGCACCACCAGCCTGCCCTGCTCTCCCTTGAAGATGGGCCATCTCTGGGCGCAGACTCCGTAGCAGCTGCTGTTATAGGGCTCGTCCTTGGCGAAGAAGTAGAGTGTCATGCCTTTAGCGTCCGTTAGGTAGGTGCCCAGCCCGGGTTTGGTTGCTATGAGCACGGTGTAGTCGGGCTTCGCCACCAGCCAGTAGCCCGCCGGCGGGTGTAGGCCGTCTCCCTTGATGTCGCCCGGCTTCTCGTCCTTGTGGAAGTAGTAGAGTGGGTGGCCCTTGTATGTTACCTGCTTGGTGCCGTCAGGCCTGGTTATGACCCCGAAGTCCCTCGGGTCCAGGCCCGGGGCCGGTTTTATTTGCTCCACGTAGAATGGCGGCCAGTTCTTCGCGCACTGCCCGGTACAGTGGCTCTTGCCGTCGTAGTCCGCGCTGAAAATGTAGAGGGTCATCCCCCTACCATCCGTTAGGTAGAAGCCGTACTTCTCGCTATAGGCTATCCTCACGTTGTAGGCCTCAGCGGGCTTAGCGGTAGTCATGGGGGTCGTAGTGGTTGTCGTAGTCACTATGGGGGCCTGCTGATAGGCCCTGCCGGCGTGGCTGCCGACGAGGTAGCCGGCGGCGAGGCCCACCACTAGCCCCACGATCAGGAAGACTCCCAGCCTCGCGGCACTCGAGTCTGCCACGGGCTTCACCGGGGGTTTAGGGGGGAGGCATAGTTTTTATCTTAAATTGAGATTTATACATGATTTGCATACAAGTTGCATACCACCCCGATTCTCTAGGTATAGTTAGGGAGGGGGTTTCCAGGAGGTTAACGGGCCCGGCTATTGGGGTGTAAATTAAAGACTCCAGCGGCCGCCTCGGCTTCGCTTCCAGCGATTAATTGCAGCGCGTCGAAGCCGCCTTGAGGGGGCGGTGCTACATGCCGACCCCCCTTATATGCTTTTCCCTGCCACCAAGACCCACGGGGTGACGGCGGGTGAGGCTGGTAACAGTGAAGATGCCGGAGATATACGTTGAGGGGATAGAGGAGCTAGTCAGGGCGGGCCGCTACAGCAGCAGGAGCGAGGTCATAAGGATTGCCGTGAGGGAGCTACTCAAGCGAGAGCTATGGAGCGCAGGCCTCCCCGCGGAGTCAAGCTGGCTGCCAGCCCCACACCTAGCCGGGGAGAGGAACCTAGGCGTCGAAGCCTAGCCCGTTACCGCTGCCCACGACCCCTCCTCATCCCCGTAAGGCATGTTAAGAAAATAGGAGAGAGTATGACACCCATCGAAGTTTCTGCCCCCAATAATGATCCCGGGTGAGCACCCTAAAGCAAGGGGGATGCCCTGCGGTAACTCCCCGGCTGGGGGCGGGGCTCCAATAAAAAGGGGAGAAGTGCGAGTCAGGTGTTGCTGCTGCTCTTCTGCTTCCTGCGCTTCCCAAGTTTGAGTATCCACGAGTACTCCTCTGGGGAGAGTCCTTGTGGGAATCCTTTATCTTCAAACCTTCCTCCACGCCCTCTCCCGCCTTGAGTGGCTCTCTCCCCGGTCTCTATGCCTTCACCGCTCCTGTCTGCGACTCCCTCTTCATGCTTTGGTGAGGCCTCTTCGCTTGGTTGGGTTTTTCGAGTTTGAGTTATTGCTTCCTCCCTACTCTTCTCCCTGGCTATTGATTTTACTTCTATTATTTTCTCCTTTACTTTTCCTGTCTGCCCTGTTTGTTGCGTGCCAGTTTTCCTAATTATTTTAATTATATATATTAACAAAAATAATATGGTTGATAGTAGTGCTAGTATGAGTAGCTGGTTCACATCGGGAACCATATAGCGCTACCCCCACGGCCTAAACTGGAACTTCACCTTGAGTATGTCGGCATTGTCGAGCACCGCGTAGAGCCAGATGCCCCGCTCCCTCGGCAGGGTGAGTATGTCCAGTGGCCCGCTGTAGCCTATGTCTAGGAAGCTCTTCTCCAGCACCGTGTACATGCTTATGCCCTGGCTCTCCCAGAGGACCCTATCCTCCTCTCCCAGCACTACTACGAGGTTCCGTACTACTACGGGATCAAGCGGTGCGAGGGTGGCTATGGCGAGCTCGTCTGCGATTGCCTTGAAGTCAACCTTCTTCAGCTGATCTCCAGGCAGGTAGCCAGGCACTATGTAGCCTCCTTCGCTGACACGCTTCAGGTTATAGTAGTCCCAGGGCCCGCTGGACGCCCTCAACTCTCTCTCCTCCCCCTCTATCAGCATGCCCCAAGCAGGCACTATTGTGAGGGGTGCAACGGCGTGTGCTATGAGGTCGTTAAACTCGTGTGGGTCGAGCCTCGCCATCCGGGCCATGGCGTCGTAGAACCCCGCAACGCCCTCCTCCAGGTTCTCGGTGCTGACGAGCACCTTCCAGGCCCTCTTCAAGTCCTCCTTGGAGGCCAGGCCTAGCCATACGCTCTTGACGGCGGATGCCACGGTGTTGTCGACTAGTATTACCGCGTCGAGCATGCCCTCCTCGAGTAGTTCACCTAGCTTGGCTAGGCTCCACTCGGTGCTCTTGCGGTAGTCTAGGAGGCTTGGTATCCGCGATACGTCAGCGTTTATCGCCGTCATGAGCTTATAGTAGTCGCCCCTGAGCAGTGTTGGCGCGAGCTTCTCCGCTACGAAAGCGTTGATCGCCATGCCACTGCCGTGCATGCTGTTGGTGAACTGAACCGACTGTATGTAGCTGACGTCGAGGTACTCCACGGTCTCGCGGATAGAGCCTACTAGAGCCTTCACAGCTTCACCGTCGCCCTCCAGCCTCTTATAGAGTGCCTCAGGGTCCTGGCCCGCAGTAGGACCAGGAACCCTCACCCACTTCACCGGTATCCTCAGGTTGCCGAATATACTGCTGGCCTTCACGACCCTCCGCTCCGTGGCTGGGTCGGTGTCAGCGAAGATCACGCTGTTGAGCTTCTTTGCTTCGCGCAGCCTGCGCTGAGCGGCCCAGCCCCACACCAGGCTTCCAAGCGTCTCCTCCTCTCTCCTCACACTCTCCCTCGCAGCCTTAACCCTGTTATACACCCAGAGCGCCTCTGAGACGCCGACACCTACGCCGGCCGCGCCGCTGTTCACCTTAACCAGGCCGCGGACACGGGGGGACGCACGAGGCCTCCGGGGCGAGTACATGGCGCTTCACCTCCGAGCCTGTCAGGCTTCGGGTAGGAGGAGTGCATGCAAGCACGTTCTAGGTAGCGGGATTGAGTGTACCCGCTAGCAGGGGTACACTCAAATGACCCGCCCACAATCCCTCGACTCCTAAGACCATGTGGGCTCGAGGGAACCAATTCAGAGACTAACTAACTATAAAGACTTAATTCGGGGAGCAGTGGCCATTGAAGCCCCCGGGAATCATAAGCATTATTAGGTCTTTAGATTAGGTTGATCGGGCTAGAATGCGAGCTAGGCTCCAACCCCCTAGAAGGGGCTGGGGAGAAAGGCTAGGGGCTCGCATCCAACCTCAAAGGCCTCCTCCCTTGGGAGACCTAATCCATTTTGGGGCGTAAGTCGTCCACCTTGAATACGGCGGGCTTATAACTGCTCCGGGGAAGCCCCCGCTGCATCTGCATGTCAGTGAGGTAGGACTCCCCCATATAGTATCTTTCGATTACCTTCCTCGACCTATTAGCCCTTATCTCGGGCTCTAAGCGGTATCTAATGCAGTACTCCCGAACTAGGTTGCTGATGTCGTGGAATAGTGCTACGTTTAGACTCCGGTTTTGCTTGTCCCCATTTAGCTGTGTGGTTGAGGGATGCTCTATATCCCTCCACTTCCCCGATGCTACTCTCACCCTAATGGGGGTCGTTGCGATAATATTCGGCAACTCCTTCACGAGCTCGGAGAGGGGCTTCATGTTGAGTAAGACTATCTCCGGGCCCAGAACCTCGCACTCTACCAGCTTTTGACGGCTCGAGCCTCCACAATATACAGGTGGGAGCTCTTTAAACAGCTTAACGAACTCGATCATCTCCCATAGCTCTAGGTTGTTGGAGAGCTGTTTCAGGCCCTCACTAGCGCCCTCCGAGATCACGGGCAGGAATGGTACCCGCCAGAGTAGGCCGCTCACTTCCTCTTTAATGGAACCCCTACCTGTTGCCTTGCTTTTCAATATTTTATAAAACATATTTTCAATTATATTAAAATAATTATGTATAATATTAAAGTAGAGCCCCTCATAGAAAAATAGGATAAGCTTATTTTTGAGAATATCTGCGTAGTCATTAAATATTGTTCTATCTAGTCCGTTAAGCATTGGGAGGGGGTCAGATGTAAAAGTTACCACTATATCATATTTATTTATTATATTATGTAAATTCTGTAATCCCCCCGCGAGAACGCCCATGCTTTGCCCGATTTTATTCATTAGATAATTATTAATATTATCAAATACTTTTATTTCAATGTTTGAAGGGAAATAAATGTATATATAAATATTATTTTTATACGAAAAAGATTTTAACATATTATTAATAGCTTCAATTAAATAATTATTAAAGTTATCATTTAATATCCTCTCCGAATGCCTTCTAAGGATATCCTCACAGCTCCCGCAGTCTTCACCGACAAAGAGGCCCGAAGGACCCAAGCCCATGAGCCCGTAGGTTGGAAAGCGGCGTCCCCCCCTGTTTATGGTCTCGAACTCCCTCTCCTTCCGGGAGAGCGGGAGGAGCTCGGGTATGACCTGTTTATAGAACTTGTAGTAGCGGTGGGGGTTGAGTAGTAGTCGGTAGTCGAAGACTAGTGCAATGTTTTCTCCGCAGCCTATAAGGGGCGGTATACAATAGGGCTCCCAGTCCGGCATTAGGAGGGTCTTCCTAGAGACGCGTATTGTCTGCCACTCCCCTGCTCTGCCACTCGACCATAGCCTGATAGCGTATTGGTGGAGGTGCATATAGTTAAACTTGCTCCCCAGGGCCTCCAAAGCCTTCATCTGACGTGCGAGGTCTCTCGAGTATTCTTCGGCGTCCCTTTTCCCTCTTGTTAAAAGGGCTTCGAAACGCATGTGCGTTAATATGCTATAGTGGTACTGTGGAGCAAAGATGCTAAGCACGGTGTTGGCGTGCTGGGTGTCACTCTTCCCCCTAACCTCGTCCACCATCATCCCCGGCTCTCACCCCCACCCTCTTTCTCCTTATCTAGAGCCTTTTCCGCGAACCTCCTGAGGTGCTGGTACCATTGCTGAACACGAGGATCCGCCGCGTCAAGCATGATGGTGGGGGCTCTAGGCGGCCTTGGTCTAGTGTACTGCGAGGAAGGCGGTGGAGGGGGCATTGAGGCCACGGCAGTAGTTTGCATGTGCTGCTCTCCAGCCTTGCTGGCGGCTGGCTGCGTCGGGGAGGTGGGCTTTGCGGCTTCGATTAGAAGGATTTGTTCGAGGGCTCTATTTATGTTTTCAGTGTTCCTAGCGAGCCCGCTTAACTCCTGTTGTAGCTTTGAAAGGTGCCTGTGCGTAACTATTATGAGGACTGCTAAGAGAGCGCTGGGTAGAGCTAGGAGTAAGCTTTCAACGGTGATCATGATGTCCACCCCTTCTTCTTCAATACAGATTCTATGTACTTACCCGGGTCTAGGAGGCCGTAGAGTATCACGCTAGTTGAGAGGGGCGTCTTTGAGATTAAGACCTTTACCGTGTTTACTCTATCAAATATCTTCTTTAGGGTGTCGGCTATGTCGGCTGGAGGAGGGATGTAATCGAATTCCTCCATTATTCTATCGATAGTTTTTATATTTATAATTACTATAAATTTTTCTATAAAGTCCCTAACTATGGGTGCTAGGGGGCTATGGAGGGTGGGCACTAGGAGTGACGCCAGGGAAGCTTCGTCGGGGAGGTCGATGCCTCTTTCCACGGCGCGCTTCTCCATGTTAAAGTAGACGTCGAACACTCGGGCCTCAGATATGAATGGGATCACGGCGGCCCCCCTCATGATCTCCTTGATCTCCATCTCGTCGACACTACTACCCCCCGCGGCGAACATCAAGCCCCTCTCCGAGTCGCGTGGGCCGTGAACCACTAGCAGGGGTTCAAGGGCGTATGCAACCAGTTCGTCTAGCTCATTGTATTTGTAGACGATGTTTCCCGGGTTTAAGCCACTATACTTCTTGAGCTCCCTCCCAGTGTAGAGGCCTAGCTCTCCGTTGTATAAGCGTTTTATGAAGTTGTGTATCCTCCTAATTCTTGCAGCGCTCTCCGGGTTGGCGCCCCCCTCTAATAGCCACTCGTTTTTAAGGAGTTGAATCGCGGCAAAGTCCAGATCCACAAGGAATATTGTGTCCAGGATCCCATCTTCGATGAAGCCGCGTAGCCTATCTAGATTCCATCTCACGACTTTGGACCAACTAGGAGGATCAAGCCTGCTAAGCTCGAGTTCCTCGGCAGAAGGTACGATCGTGAAGTCAACCTTGAATATTGGGTCGAGAATGCCGCCTTCACTGCCGCCCTCACTAACCACGTGCTCCCTTAGCGCGTCAAGAATAGCGATGGCTACGCCGGGCCCAGTGCCTACCAGGCCATGTATGAGGACGAACGTCCTATATGACGGTATAGCCGTGGACAATCTTGCCAGCAACTCGAGGTAGGAGTCTCTGTATCCGCCAGCGGCCGAGTCTACTAATATTTGAGTTGGTATGCCTAGGAGATCCAAGACTACTCTGCTCTCAGTCTCCCTGATTAGGTTGTACACCGCCCCCGATCTACCCTGAGAGCCCCCGGCTGGGCTGAGTGAGACATACTCACCTAGGACTGGATCATAGATCCTGATAGCCTCCGATGCAACAACTATCCCCGGAGGCACCGGGAGCCCCTCATTGAGGACTTCCTCAGCGATGCCTCTGAGTGTCTGCTCGTCCACGTCAATCCTTATCATCGAGATCCCATACGGTGAGACAATGGGGTTCAGAGACTTCGCCACCTTATCTAACCCCAGATCATCACCCGCCCCCCCGCCGAGATCGCTGGGAGTCTGGGGGGGCTGAGTGAAGTCTAGTGGAGCCCCCTCTTGGAGGTCCCTCAGTAAACCGACCCCCGAGAGGGCCTCGTCCCCCTCTCGCTCTCCCTCCTCAAATGCGGAGAGGCCCCTATGAAGGTACCTTAGATACTCTAGGTACTCTTTCGCCTCTACGGGCTTCAAGGGCTTCAGCTTCGCCCTCTCAACGTCTTCATCCACCACCTCGTATATCATCCTCAAACGGAGCCCTAGTGACTCTATGCGGCGCAGTATCTGCTGCCCCGCCTCGCCCAGACCCACGAGTATGAGGGTAGGCCTCACCCCCTGCTGCTCGCGGCCTTCACCCTCCAAATCCGGGTTCCCCCATCCTACAGTTACCACTCAAAGCGGCCTATCAGCCGCCGCGCGCAATGCTCCTCCGCCCCGTAATACCACGCCTCACTAGGCTGTACCCCTAACTACGGGTACCCCGAAGTTAGCGTTTGCTATTAGGGTGAGATAGCTGAGATAGCATAGGTTAAGCCCAGAGTGGCTGGAGGGGTCTCGCCGTGCCTAGAGGAACCTCCGATGGGGAGGATCTAGACTCTCTAGCCGAGATCCTCAGGGACCTAATAGGTAGGGGGGTCGATGAGGGGGTTAGCAGGGTAGAAGTAGTAGACCGCCTATCAGCGCTGCTGCTGAAGGGTGTTCTAGAAGCCCCGGAGAACCTGGTGGAGACGCTACTGGAGGAGACGCTTGGGAGGGAGGAGGAGTGCCCTGCAGTAGAGGTTGAAGAACCCTTCTCCCATGACAAGCTAAAGCTCGAACCCATTATCGTGCTGGCCCGCCCCAAAGAGGGTGGGGGGGAGGTCAAGGTAGGGCTCTTCAGGCACCCCGAGGAGAGCCGCTACTTCCTCGCCGAGCTTACAAGCGACTACCCGGAGCAGTGCGTATCTCACATCAATAGCTGCGCCATATCTATTATGGAGATTCTTCGAAGGGTAGCAGGCGAGGAGTTCAAGATTGCATGGAAATACAATAGGTTAGATGGAGGGGGCGAGGAGCGTAGGTCTAGCCTGAAAATCATGAGTAACCTCCACCTGCTAAGGAGCGGGGCCTTCTCCTTGTACACTGTAGCAAGTGTAATGGTAGCTTACTTACACCTCCTACTACTCCGGCTTAGAGAGGCCCTTGCTTCGAGGAGCTCTGAGGACAGTGGGAAAGGAGGGGAGGAGTCTCCCCAGCAGGATATCACCGTCTTTAGGGAGGCCTTGGTCGCCGCGGTAAGGCACCTAGTGCTTGGAGCAGGCCTATTGTTGGATCTACCGCTCCTCATAATAGACGCGCTCGCGGACTGCTGGGAGTCGGAGATAAGGCTATCAACTAGCAACTAGCCTTCCCTAATCTGTTCTACTAAGCAATACTACTAAACAATATAATATAATATTATTTTTAAGGAGAGGCTCCTAGATCCTGCATACTGGGCATATACCCTGAAGACGCTTCCACGAGGCTCTCAGATATGAGCGCTTAGACCCGCCTTCCTCAGGTAGCTCTTCACACCGTCGAGGTGGGGCTCCAGCTCGGCTATGACCTCCTCGGCCTCCTCGGCTGTTAGCTCGTGTCTGCTGGACCACCTGAATGAGCCCCCACTCCACCTGGGTATGACGTGTACGTGGAAGTGGAATATCACTTGGCCGGCGGGTCTGCCGGAGTTAGTCACAACGTTCACCCCCGGGGCCCCGAGCTTAGTCCTATACACCCTCGCCAGGGCGGCTGCCACTGCGAAGGCGTGGAGCGCCTCCCTCGGGTCGGCGTCGTGTATGCTCTCATAGTGCTTCTTAGTGATGACCAGTAGGTGCCCCTTGCTGACGGGGTACTTATCGAGTATAACGACGACAACGTCGTCCTCGTAGACCCTCCACGCGGGCTCCGAGCCCGAGACTATGCCGCAGAACACGCAGCCCAAGACCCCGAGGCACCCCCGCAGCCGGCTCGGGGGGCGAGGGTTTAATGGGCACCTCAATAGGGGCTCGCCTGGGCCCGTGAGGGTCCCCGGCTTTACTGAGGGGGGCCGGTGATGCCTGGGAACGATTGCCGAGGCCCTAGAAGAGTTTGAGTCTACCCCTCTTCCTGGCGTCTGGGGGGTTCTGGGCTAGGCCTGAGGCCCAGATTGGTTGGAGCACGAGCTCTAGGAGGGGGTCGCCCTCCTCTAGCCTCTTGTAGCTGAAGGGGGGGTTCCAGCCTGGTATGATCCTCCTTATCTCCTCCAGGCTCACGGGCCTCTGGTAGAGGCGGGGCTCCAGGACCTCTATGGCCATGGCCCTCTTGGCCCCCCTGATGTACTCCCATGCATCCTCTCCGAGGCCGGAGCCGGGCCTCCTAACCCTTGCCCAGAGCGCCTCTGGGGCCCCCTGGAGGATCCTCCCGGCCCTGAACTCGCCCACGAGGGCTTTGACGTTGCCGCTGGCGTAGACTACTATCCTCGACCCCTCCTCCACCGGGGGTAGGCCCGTGAGCCTCCTGAGCTCGTACTTCTTCACACCCGCGAATATGGCCCTGGCGTACCTCGGCTTCAGGCTCATCAAGTAGATCGAGAGCTCCTCCACCCCTTCAGACAACAGAGTTGCACCCCAGCCAGCATCTACGGCGGGGCCTTATAGGCCCTTGGAGCCCGCCCCCGAGGGGCCTGGGTGGCCGTTAATGCCTAGGGTCCTCGGCGTGGACCCGGGGACGAGGAGCTTCGACCTAGCCCTAGTGGAGAATGGCAGGGTCGTGTGGGAGGCCAGCATCGATACCGTGAGGGTCGCTAGGGATCCCGGGGTACTCCTAGAGGCCATCAGGGAGGCCGGGGAGGTGGACGCCATAGCCGCCCCCTCAGGCTACGGTGTGCCGGTCACCCTCTCCCACGAGGTAGTCGACCCCGAGAGGTTC
>Ga0256833_1003206_pt1 | contig 11276 bp, 9 predicted proteins | sample 356284metaG_FD_190535 | JGI IMG/M metagenome (GOLD analysis project Ga0256833, IMG submission 190535) | Hydrothermal vent microbial communities from Mid Atlantic Ridge, Atlantic Ocean - 356-284 | ecosystem: Environmental > Aquatic > Marine > Hydrothermal vents | place: Atlantic Ocean: Mid...
CGCAACGTCCCTCTGCCCAACGCCCGCCTTGGTTACCTTGACCGCCCGTCGTTTGTGATTGTGGAGCACTACCCAAAAGGAGTGTCATGCACGACACGAAAATGTTGCACATCCCCTCTAGCTGGCTGCTGGCGCGTGTTGCCGAACTTACGCTCGGAGACACTGTCTTGTTGTTGCACAGCGGCGATCCGCGTTTGGCGCGCTGGGTGGCCCAGCAGGTCGGCTCAAGTGGGCACGTGACCGCGTTCCATCTTTCCGCACAGGTGCTCAAACGGCTGGCGCGCGTGCCAAACGTGCAAATTAGCGAGGCCGTTTATCCCGATGTCGCGACGCACGGCCCCGCCGACGTGGTGCTGCTGGATATCCCCAAAGGGCGGCAGGTGGCCCGCGCCTATCTCTGGACGGCGGCGCAAGTGCTGCGCCCGGGTGGGTATCTGTACCTGGCGGGGGCGAATGCGGTTGGGGCTAAGGCCGTCATCCAGGACGCAGCGACACTCTTCGGCCAAGCGCCTGTGTTGGGGCACAAACGCAGCCATCGCGTGGCGGTCGCGGTGCGTCCGGAAACATTGCGCCTGCCCAAAGACTGGGGCGCGCAAATGAGTTGGCAGCCTCAAATGCGCACTGTCGCCCGTCCAGAAGGTGCATATACGCTCGTGACCATGCCCGGGATTTTCTCCTGGGATCACTTGGACGAGGGCACGGCGCTTTTGCTCGACCACTTGGGCGTGGCAGCGGGAGAAGATGTGCTGGACGTAGGCTGTGGCTACGGCATTATCGGACTCGCAGCGGGGCGTGCGGGGGCGCGCGTGGTGCTGGTAGACGACAACTTGTTGGCGGTGCGTTGTGCGCGGGCCAACGTGCGCGCCAACGGTTTGGGGGCGCGTTGTGAAGTGCTCGCCAGTGACCTCACCAGCGCCGTGCGCGAACGCCGATTTGACTTGATACTTTCCAACCCGCCCTTTCATCAAAGCGTGGACGTTTCGACCAGCGTAGCGGTGCGCCTGGTGCAGGAGGCGTTTGGCGTGTTGCGGCGAAGGGGACGGCTGCGCATTGTTGCCAACGCTTTTTTGCCCTACGACCGCACCATGCGCGAGACGTTCGGTAATGTGCGCGTGGTCGCGGAAAACGCGCGCTATCGTGTGCTGGAAGCGGTGCGACCGTGACATTACGGCTTGTGGCACACGCCGATCATGTGTTCGGCCATGCTGCGCGGAAGAATGGCGCTCAGCACGGCGTCGAGGTAAAAAAGCGCCGCGTGAAACGCAAAATAGGTCGGGTCTTCGATGGCGTAAAACGCGCGTAGCTCCAACCCCGCTCCTTCAGCCAAAGCCGCAAGTTTGCGGCGGGTGTTGGCGCGGTAAAAAACGGGGAAAGCGTCCTCAGCAGCGCGTCCGTAAAGCAACGGCACAAGCCGCCTTTGCAGCGGCTTGAGCGTGCGGTTGAGCAAGGCGGGCAAGCTCCATGCCCCAGGCGCCAAGAAGATAAACCATCCCCCGCGCCGCAATACGCGCGCTACCTCCGCAAACGTGCGCTCCGGACGCTCTAAATGCTCCAAAACCCAACTGGAAATGACCATATCCACGCTGGCAGCGGGCAATGGCAGGGCGTCTGCCAGCGCCACCGCGCGCGGCAATCGCGGCAAACGGTGTTCCACCAGCGAGCGATGGTCGGGGTCTACGCCGAGTGGCGCGCTGAGCACGTTTTGCAATTGCTCCAAGACGCCGCCGCGCCCACACCCTACGTCTAAAACGCGCATTCCCGGGCGCAAATGCGCGCGGATCAGCGCTTCATAGCGGGTAGTGGCTGGTTGCCAATCGGTGCGCATCTGTGCATAGCGGGCGCGGTAAGCGTTTTGGCGCTCCAGTGAAAGCGGCATCTTCAACGCACCATGATACGGCTGCCGTCCGGCGTTTTTTCCACCAGCAATTGCGCGGGGAAAGCGTCGCGCAATTCCTCGATGTGCGTGATCACCAACACCAAATCAAACTGATCTTGCACGGTGTTGATCGCTTCCACCAACCGTTGACGCCCGACTGCATCTTGTGTGCCGAAGCCCTCGTCAATAAACAGCGTGCGCAACTGCGCGCCTGCGCGCCGAGCCAGCATCTGGCTGAGCGCCACGCGGATCGCAAAGTTGACGCGGAACGCTTCCCCGCCCGAGTAGGATTCGTAATTGCGTGTGCCCAGCTCGTCGCTGATGAGAATATCCAGTGTTTCGGCCACGCCGCCGGTCTTCTTTTCGCGCTGAGTATCCAGCCGCACGTGCATCCGCCCGTCAGTCATACGCGAAAGTAGCGCGTTGGCCGCTTCTTCCAGCTCGGGGATGACCGCCTCGATCACCATCGCAGGCACGCCGTTTTTGCCGAAGGCCAAGCGCAGTTCCTGGAAAATATTTTGCTGGGCGGCGAGTTCTTTTCGTTGGGTGGCTAAGTGTTCTTGCCGCTCGCGCAAACTTGCCAGCGCGTTGAGCTTTTGCTCGGCGCGCACGACGCGCTCGTGAGCCTCACGCTCCTCGTTGCGACAAAGCCGCAGAGCCTCTTCGCGTTTGCGCGCCTCGGCGACTTTTTCCTCAAGCTGTGCAATCTCCAACTTCAACGTCTCGATCTCGGCCAGCTCACGCCCTAGCGCCTCCTGCCATCGGGCTTGGCGTGCCTCGGCTTGCTGCAAACCTGCTTCCAGCTCCGGCAAACGCTCCAGCGCGTTTTGCAATTGGCGCTGTTGCTCGTCGTAGGCCGCGTAGCTTTGCAGCGTCTCTTTGATCGCGCTGTGCGCGTCGTCGTCGTAGCCGAGCGCCTCGATCTGCGCGCGAAGCGCGTCACGTTGGGCGCGCAGCTCTTGGGCGTAATCTGCGGCTTCCAATGCCGCTTCCACTGTTTCCAGCTCGGCGCGGGCGGACTGCGCAGTTTGTTGGTCTTGGCGGGCTTTTTCCACCTGCGCTTCCAGGTGTGCGACGCGGGTGCGCGCTTTCGGCAGCGTCTTCAGCTCCCGCGCGATGCCGCGCAGCTCTTTTTGGTGCGCTTTTAGCGTTGCGTCTATTTCCTGAATCCGTTCGGCGTTTGCGTCCCATTTGGCGCGACGTTCTTTGCCCTCAGCCTCGATCTCGGCGAGCACCGCTTCTTTATGGGCGGCGTCCAACCCCTGGCCGCAAAGGGGACAAACCGCGCCGGCTTCCTTCAGCTCTTCCTGGCGCTTTTTGAGCTTTTGCATCTCGGCGCGAAGCGTTTTGTTCTCTGTCTCTAGGCGAGCGCGTTCCTCTTTAAGCTGCTCGCTTTCAACGCGCAACGCCTCCTGACGCGCCTCCGCTTTGTCCAGACGTGCCAGTTCGGCTTGCGCTTCGGCCAGCTCGTCCAACAACGTCTCTAAGCGCGCGGCGCTCAGCTCAGCCGCTTGGAGGCGGGTACGGTGGGCGGTGGCCTCGTTTTCCAACGCGGCGCGCGCTTCGGCAATGCGCCGATCCAATGCGTTGAGCTGATCCTTGAGCGTGCTCAGTTCGCGCAGCTTTTCCCCAAGCTGGCGGTCGCGTTCGCGCGCGGCCTGGAGCTGGGCATAGCCTGTCTCGATGGCTTCGCGTTCGGCCACGATGGTGCGTTGCGCTTGGAGCTGTCCCTCCAAGCGCGCAATCTCGCGCTCGGTCTCGTGCAGTTCGTCTTCGTGTTGGCGGACGCGGTGTTCGGCTTGGGCCAAACGCGCCTGGGCAGTTTGCATCTGGTCTTCCACGCCTGCCACCGCCTGATAGCGTGCCTCAGCTTCGGCGCGACGTTCTTCGGCGGCGTGCAGGGCTTCTTGCGCTTCGGCCAGCTCTCGCTGCAAGGCCGGTTCTTCGGCCAATTGTCGGGCGATCTCCTCCAGCCGATAGTCAATACGCTCGATCTCGTCTTCCACGCTGTGCAAACGCGCCTTGGCGCGCTCCTCGTAGCGCTGCCATCGGCTCAAGCCCAAAATCTCGGCCAAGATCGCTTTGCGTTTGGCCGCAGTCTTGACCGTGAAGGCGTCCGCACGCCCTTGTTGCAAAAAGGCGGAGTTGACAAACGTTTCGTAGTCCAGCCGCAAAAGCTCTTCGATGGCGCGGTTGGTGGCACGCAACGCGCCTTGGTTGATCGGGCGCCAGAGATTTTGCTCGGCGTCCCAGGCGAAAAAGTCCAACACGCTGCGCCCCGAGCCGCGCGCCGTTTGGGCGCGTTGACGTTTGCGCACCACGCGATATTTGTTTTCCCCTTGCCAAAAGTCCAGTTGCACGAGCATTTCCCGCTGCCCCTGGTGGATCAGGTCGTCGTCGCTGCGGGTGCGTGCCTTGCCCCACAGCGCCCAGGTGATCGCGTCCAAGAGCGAGGATTTGCCCGCGCCGTTGGGTCCGGTCAGACAAGCGACGTGCAGCGCGGAAAAGTCAATTTCCTGTTCTTGACGGTAAGCCAAAAAGTTTTGGACTTTTAAGCGAATGGGCAACATAACCCCAACCTCTATAGATCGGTTTGGAAGATCGAGCGGGCGTATTCCATCAATTCGGTAATGCGTTCCGGCGCGATCTCCTTCGCGGCCAAATAGCGCTCCAAAAGCTGCTCGGGCGTCAAGCCTTCCGGTGACGTGCCCAGCCGCAAGCGGTGCGGGCGCTCCACTTCGCGTTGCAGCGCGGCGATATAATACGCGCCCGCTTCGCGCAGCGCCGCGCGGATCGCGCGGTCTTGCAGCAGCGTTTCGGCTTCCGGGTCGGCTTTGATAATCACGCGCACGACGGCTTCGTGCACGTCAGCCCGCGTAATCGCTTCTACCACCACTTGGGTCGGATCGCCGGCCCCGCGCACATCCACGCGCACAGTACGGAACGGGCGCACGTTTTCCAGCGGCACGAACTCCCACCGTGTTGCCCCGCGCGTCAGCTCCACCCAGACAAAGCCTTTGCGCTCCACTTCTTCGCCGAAATCTACCCGCTCCACGCTGCCGGAATACACCACCGGCGGTGAGCCGTCGCGTTCAACGGTCAAACACTGGTGGCGGTGGATGTGTCCCAGCGCCACATAGTCCCAGGCGGGGCTATCCAATACGCTCAGCGGCACGCTCACGTCGCGCCCCAACATCACGCTACGCTCGCTGCCCCACAGCGCGCCCACTACGCTAAAGTGCCCCACTAGGATACGCGGCACGTCGTCCGGATAGCTTGCGGCTTCGGCGGCCAAGCGCTCCAAGCGCTCGATCAAAGCGTCGCGCAGCCGCGCGTCCACCTCGCCGATGGTCATGGCGTGCGGCAAAACGCGCTCGCCCAAGAGATGTTGGCGCACCGGATAGGGCGCGGTGGCGACCACCACCGGCCCGCGCTTGGTCTCTATCTCGTGAAGCACGTATTCGCGCCCCAAATGCGTATTGCGCACGCCCAGCGTGTCGTAAATCTCGATACTCGAAGCGCGCAGGATCGAAGCGGGCAGGTCGTGGTTGCCCACCACCATCACCAATGGGCACAGCTCGGCCAGCTCTTGCACGCGGAAGGCGAACTCGCGCTCATAGGTGGGCGTGGGGTTGCGCGTCTTGAAGGCATCGCCTGCAAAGATCGCCAAGTCCACGTCGTTTTTGCGCGCGTACTCGATCATCTCGTCCAAGCGGCGCAAAAAGTCTCGCACGCGAGAAGAAAGGCCGGTTTCCGGATCGGTGCGCCCGTAGTTTTCCATGCCGATATGCGTATCGGCAAAGTGCAACACGCGGATCGGGTCGCTCATGTATCCCTCCTGGCGCAGCCTGAATTACGCCGCGCCGACCTGCTCAATGGCGCGCAACCAACGCTCGTGCAACACGCCGTTGCTCACCAGCAAACCGCGATTGGCCGTCAAACGCCGACCGGTCGCCCAACGGATCGGCGCGCCGTCCAAATCCGTGACGCGCCCGCCTGCCTCTGTGACGATCACATAACCGGTGGCGTGATCCCAGGGTTTTTCCGTGTAGTGCGGGTCCGGCACGACGCGCAGATACACGTCGCCCAAGCCCGCCGCGACCATGCCGTACTTGTCTTGGCTATCCAGCGCACGGCGTGGTGCGCCCGATTTGCGTCCCAACCATGCGGAAACCGCCTCGATCAAGTCCATATCCACATGGGCGGACTCGTAGCTCGTGAGCAACGTCGCCAGTAGCGGATCGGCCACGTCCGAAACGTGGATCGGCTGGCGCAGGCCGCCGCTCAGCGGCTCGATGAACGCACCCAGCCCGCGCCGCGCGTAGATCAGCGCGCCCGGGTCTTCCTTCGGTGTGTCCGCGTCAGAATAAAAGCCCGGGCTTGCCAGCACACCTAAAATCGGCTCGCTTTCCTCCATCAAGCTGATAGCGACGCAATAATGCCGCCCGCCGATAAAGCCCTTTGTGCCGTCTATCGGGTCAATGACCCAGGTACGCGGCCCGCGCTTGCCTTTGCCGAAGTCCAGCCAGGCGCAAACTTGCTCTTCGAACACATAGCCGCCCAGCGCGTCGGTGACAAAGCGCTGCACCAGCGCGCGCTGACGGTCGTTGAGCAGCAGCATAAATTCCTCGGAGCGTTCTTCGGACAGCACGGCGTCGTCGGGAAAATTGGCCGCCAGCGCGTGCCCGATCACAGCCTGGGCGGCGTAATCGGCGACGGTCACCGGCTCGCGCCCATCCTTCAGCGCCGGCGTCACCATCTCCGCACGGATGTTTTGGCATACCGAAGCCGCCATCCGCGCCACCGTCTTGACCGTTTCCAGCTCGTCTATGGGTTTCAATGTTCGCCCCGCTCTTCGTGATGTGGTAGCTCCGCACGCCGCGCGCCTATTGTAGCGCAGCGCTCCCCCTCGCGCGAAAGAAAGCGGCGCGCGCAAGGTCGGCGCGAGCGAAGGCGAGCGCCGGTCGTCGTGCGCGCCGCGACGGGGCGGGCGACGTCAGCGGAAGCCGCGCGTTTAGTGCGGCTTCCGCTGGCTAGGTCGCCCCGAGTTCTGCACACGCGCTCACTAAGGCGCGTTGCTCCTCTGTTTCCGGCGCTGAACCTGCCGCTCGCACCACTGCTAACGCTTCTTGTGCGCTCAAGCCAAACGCGATCAGCACACACGCCGCAAACATCCCCGTTCGTCCGATCCCCGCTCCGCAGTGCACCAGCACGCGCTCACCCGCCCGCAATTGCGCCGCCACCTCGCGCGACAGTTCGGCGAAAGCGGTGCGCTCTTCCGGCACGCCGAAATCCGGCACAGGCAAGCTCACTCGCGCGCACGGCAGTTCCCCACGCTGGATAGCCTCCGCATACGCAGCGGACTTTTGCGCGATCTCCGCCTCGGCGGTCAAGCTGACCATGTGCGTCAGCCCGTGTGCACGCGCCACCGCTACAAACTCCGCCCACGTCTCGGTGCGCGCGGGCATCGCGTGCAAAAACAAACGTCCGTGTACCCCCTGCGGCAAACGCACCTCCCGAAACATCCCTCCCCCTCGTTTGTACGGATTGAACGAAGTCTGCAGATTGACAGTTCCGCGTGCTCATGTTAAGCTGTGCCGCGTCAAAGGAGCATATCGCAACAATGGTAACGCATTTGTCCGCTCAGTACCCCGCAAATCCAACCGCCCATCCACAAGGTGGGAGCGGCGCTTTTGGCTTTTATTTCTATTTTTATTTTGGCAACAGGGGGCAGCTCTGAGCTGGACTGCGCGGCTTTAGGCCGTTGACGCAAATCGGGAAACCGAGGGCGCGAGCAGAAAAGCTCAGCGCCCTTTTTGTTTTGCATAGAGGAGCACACACCGTGAGCACATCCACCCATTGCCAGGGCATACGCGGCGCAACCACTGCCCTCGCCAACACGCGGGAAGCGATCCTGAGCGCCACGCGCGAACTTTTACAAGCGCTGAGCGAGGCCAACGCCTTGCAACCGCACGAGATCGCCGCGATCTGGTTCACCACCACGCCCGACCTCACCGCCGCTTACCCCGCCGCCGCCGCCCGTGAGCTGGGTTGGACGGATGCCGCGATGCTCTGCGGGCACGAGATGAACGTGCCGGACGGGCTGCCTATGTGTATCCGTGTGCTTATTCTTTGGAACACCACACGCGCCGCCGACCAAATCCACCACGTGTACTTGCGAGAGGCGGCGCGTTTGCGTCCCGACCGCGCGCAACGTTAACGCCAAGCGTCACACACATTCACAGGAGAGAAAGCCATGATCGTCGTGATGTCAGTCCAGGCCACCGCTCGCGAAGTTTCCGACGTGATCGCTCGTATCCGTGCGATGGGCTACGACGTGCACATTTCCGAAGGCAAGGAGCGCACCATTATCGGAGTCATCGGGCGGGGACGCCCGATTGACAAAGAACAGATCGCGCTGATGGATGGCGTGGTGCAGGTGATGTCGGTCACGCACCCGTACAAGATCGCCAGCCGCGAATATCACCCCGACGATACGCTCGTGCCGCTGAACGGGATCGAGGTCGGCGGGCCGAACTTGGCGATTATCGCGGGGCCGTGCTCGGTGGAAAGCCGCGAGCAAATCTTGGAAACCGCGCACGCCGTCAAAGAAGCAGGGGCCACAGCGTTGCGCGGCGGCGCGTTCAAGCCGCGCACCTCCCCCTACAGCTTCCAGGGGCTGGGCGAAGAGGGGTTGGTCTATCTGGCCGAGGCGCGCGAGGCCACCGGCCTCCCCGTCGTGACTGAGGTCATGGACCCCCAACTCGTGCCGCTGGTGGGGCAATACGCCGACGTGTTCCAGATCGGGGCGCGCAATATGCAAAACTACGCCCTGTTACACGCGGTCGGCGAAAGCCAAAAGCCGGTCTTGCTCAAACGCGGCATGAGCAGCACCATCGAAGAGCTGCTCATGGCCGCCGAGTATATCCTCAGTCATGGCAACATGCGTGTGATGCTTTGCGAGCGCGGCATCCGCACCTTTGAAACGCACACGCGCAACACCTTCGATATCAACGCCGTGCCCGCGCTCAAACATCTTACGCACCTGCCCGTTATCGCTGACCCAAGCCATGCGGTGGGCAAATGGGAGTACGTGGAAAGTGTCTCGATGGCCGCTATCGCAGCGGGCGCGGACGGGATCATCGTGGAAGTGCATCCCCGCCCAGAAGAAGCGCTTTCCGACGGGCGGCAGTCGCTCAAGCCGGAGCGTTTCGCCGCGTTGGTGGAAAAACTGCGCCACCTGGCCCCTATCGTTGGGCGGCGCGTGCCGGAAGTGGAAGCGCACCATGCCTAAGCCGCTGGAACGTTGCACCGTGCACATCGTCGGGCTGGGCTTGATGGGCGGCTCGTTGGCGATGGCCTTGCGCGGCAAAGTCGCGCGCATCACCGCCGAGGACATCGCGCCCGCCGTGTTGGCCGTCGCCCAACAGCGCGGCGTTATCCAAGGCACAAGCACGGCGGCGGGCGCGGACATCGTGATCCTGGCTGTGCCCTCGCACCTCATCCCCGCGCTGCTGCCCACGCTACCCATTTCGGCGGGCGCGCTGGTGATGGACTTAGGCAGCACCAAGACGCGCATTTGCCAGGCGCTCGACCGTTTGTCTGCGGACGTGTTGGCGGTGGGCGGGCATCCGATGTGCGGCTTGGCGGAAAACGGCTACGCCAACGCGCTCCCCACGCTTTACGCGGGCGCGCGCTTCGTGCTGAGCGAAACCGCCCGCACTACGCCAGAGGCGCGCGCGCTGGCCGAGGCACTGGTGGGGGCGGTGGGCGCGTACCCGCTCTGGATGGACCGGGCGCGGCACGACGCGGTGACCGCCCTTACCAGCCATTTGCCGCACTTGCTTTCTTTTGCGCTGATGCGCTTGGCGATGGAAGCCTCCGAGGAGTACGCGGAGCTTTACGAGCTGGCGGCGGGTGGTTTTGACGGGGCAACACGTCTGGCGCGCACCGATGCGGCGATGCTGGTGGGCATGTTCACCACCAACGCGGAGCAATTGCGCGCCGCCGCCGCGCGGATGCGTGAGCAGATGGACGCGCTCGAAGCCTTGCTCGACGATCCTCAGGCGCTCGACGCAGCTTTGCGCGTCATCGTAGAAGCGCGCCGCGCTTACACCGCGCAGTATGGGGAGCGAATGATCACATGAGCCACGCAGTAATCACCGTCAGCGGCGGGGCAGCGTTACGCGGGCGCGTGAGTGTCCCGGGCGACAAATCCATCAGCCACCGCGCGATCATTCTGGGCGCGTTGGCGACGGGCGAAACGCGCGTGCGCGGCTGGTTGGCCGCCGGCGACACGTTGGCAACGCTTGCGAGCGTGCGGGCGCTCGGCGTGCACATTGTCCAACACACCGAAACCGAACTCACGGTCTACGGGCGCGGACTGCGCGGACTGCGCGCGCCGAGCGCCCCGCTTTATTGCGCCAACGCGGGAACGGCGATGCGTTTGCTGGCGGGCGCGCTGGCCGGTCAGCGTTTCCACAGCACGCTGGACGGCAGCGCCCAGCTCCGACGCCGTCCGATGCGTCGGATCACCGAGCCGTTGCGCGCGATGGGCGCGCATGTTGGCGACACCAACGGCCATGCGCCACTTCATTTTGCGCCCGCCTCCTTGCACGGAATGACGTATGCCATGCCGATCCCCAGCGCGCAGGTGAAAAGCTGTTTGATGCTGGCTGGGCTGTACGCGAAAGGGCCGCTGACCGTTGTGGAGCCTGGCCCGGCGCGTGACCACACCGAGCGCCTGTTGCGCGCGATGGGCGCGGACATCCGGACGCAGAATGGGCACATCACCTTGACCCCGCCCGATGTGCTGCGCCCCTTGACGCTCGACGTGCCCGCCGACATTTCCTCGGCGGCGTTTGTGTTGATCGCAGCGCTTTTGGCGGGCGCGGGGCGCGTTTGTGTGCAAGGCGTGGGCGTTAACCCCACGCGCACCGGCTTATTGGACATTTTGCAGCAGATGGGCGCGCGGATCGCGCTTGAGGACGCGCGCGAAAGCGGTGGCGAGCCTATCGCCGACTTGTGCGCGGAGCGCGCGACCTTGCGCGGTGCGGAGATCGGCGGGGCGTTGATCGTGCGCGCGATTGACGAGTTCCCCGCGTTGATGGTCGCCGCCACGCAAGCCGAGGGCGTGACGCATGTGCGCGACGCCGCCGAGCTGCGCTTCAAGGAAACTGACCGCATCGCGGTGATGGCCGCCGAGCTGCACAAGCTGGGCGCGGAGATCGAGGAGCTGGCGGACGGTTTCCGCGTGGTGGGGCCGCAGCGTTTGCGCGGCGCGGACGTGGACGCTCACGACGATCACCGTGTGGGCATGGCGTTGGCGCTGGCGGGCTTGGTGGCCGAAGGCGAAACGCGCGTACATGGCGCGCACGCCGTGCGAGACTCGTTCCCCAGT
>Ga0256833_1003208_pt1 | contig 11275 bp, 12 predicted proteins | sample 356284metaG_FD_190535 | JGI IMG/M metagenome (GOLD analysis project Ga0256833, IMG submission 190535) | Hydrothermal vent microbial communities from Mid Atlantic Ridge, Atlantic Ocean - 356-284 | ecosystem: Environmental > Aquatic > Marine > Hydrothermal vents | place: Atlantic Ocean: Mid...
TGCATCAAACTCTCCATTTTGATTATAATCTGCCCATACATTCAGATATCCATTACCTGTCGTAGTGACATTAAATTCATATGGATACTCTTTTGTTAATGTAAAGAGTGCACCTGATGGTGCAGCACCTACAATACTCACAGCATCTTCATCATCATGATTTGATGGGTTAATAACTGCATCATTGTCATCTCCATCTGCATTTGCCGAGTAACGTGCTATGGGTTCAGAATCAGCTAATGCAGAACCTAATACATAAGAGATATTGATATCATGCACTGCATCGCCATAACTTGCTGGCATATCACCATGGTCTTTTCCAGAAGGTACAAGCTCACTCTCTTCAAGAGAAATTTGGATTAATCTGTAAACTTTTTTATTATTTTTAGTAATTTTTCCAAAGGCATTGTCATTTGAAACTCTAAATTTCAATTCAGAAGTTCCTGCTAGTATCACACTACCACGACACTCTGTCTGTGGAGTATCTATTTGATCCTTACAATTACCTCTGTGAGTTCCAACTGCATGGATATCTGTATTACCTTGTAAAAGTTTGTCATATCCACCATCATAAGTTCCACTATGTGCTGATACAAGTATATTTGAATTATTGCTGTCAATATATGGAATACTTGGTGATAAAACATAAATATCATCAGAAAGTGTACTCACACCTGATCTATCGAGATCATATGCTGAAAACTGTAATCTATCGACCTTCAAAGGTGTATTGGTTCCTTTAATGACTGCCGTCATTTTAAGATCTATACTTGCCTTGTCGTTACCATCATCAGCTCTATCTCTTAAAATAAATTCAACAAGGTATCTCTCTTCTGAATTAATAACCTTTGTTTGAAGTCCAATACAATTACGCTCTGTAAAAGTTGCATCATATTCATCTAAAGTATCTGCCTCATTCTCTTCGTCTAATACTTCAAGTAGAATATCAAACTCTACACCATTGTACTTTGTCTTATTTCCTAATCTATATACATCACCTTTTTTACATGTTTTGGCATCACCATCTCCTTGTATCTCTGAGATAGTACCATCCAATTTAATGTCTACCGCATAAATTGAACTTGAAAAAATAAGTGTGAATATAAAAACTGTAAACAGTTTTAACCAATGCGTCTGTGTTTTCATCTGTTGCCCCCTTAAAAAGCATGACCTTTTATTAGTCATTATTAAATTTTAGGCAACCTGGCAATCTTCTAAATTATTAAAATTTAAAATAGTAATGAAGACCCATGGCTTTCCGTCACTACCTTCACAGATAGCTTGGCTTTATCATGTGCTAATAATAACAGTTGTATACTTAAGAAAAATTGAAACACTATCTCTTTTTTGTTATACTTTCTCTACAAAAATAATTTAGGAGCATACTATGCAATTAGGTGTAAATATTGACCATATCGCCGTCTTGAGAGAAGCTAGGAAAATAGCTGATCCTGACCCACTTGATGCATTGAGTATCTGTAAACGTGCAGGGGCTGACCAAATCACTCTACACCTACGTGAAGACAGACGACATATGCAAGACAATGATGTTAGAAATATTATAAAACTCTCTAGTCTACCTATTAACCTAGAATGTGCTATCTCACCTGAAATGATAGATATTGCATGTGAGCTTAATCCACATAGAGTTACGTTGGTACCAGAAAAACGTGAAGAGGTTACTACAGAGGGTGGACTCCATGTCTCAGGAGAGCAGCCTGCACTTAAAGAGGCTATCAAGAGATTACAAAATAAAGAGATAGAAGTCTCACTTTTTATTGACCCTACATTAGATGCAGTGAAAACATCTTTAGACTTGGATGTAGCGTGGATAGAATTTCATACGGGAAAATATGCCAATATTTATGCTATGCTATATAGTAATGTAAGTAAAACCCATCATAGCATCACTGAACTTGAACTTCCGCGTAAGATACTCAAGCAAATGCTAGATGATGAACTACGTAACCTACGTCTTCTGAGCTGTGATGCAATGGAGTTTGGACTCAGAGTTGCAGCTGGGCATGGACTCAATATGCAAAATGTTTCTAATATCGTAGAGATAGAAACCATAGAAGAGTTAAATATTGGGCAAAGTATTATCGCACGTTCTATCTATGTAGGATTGGAACAAGCGATACTTGACATGAAGGCAAAATTAATACGTTAGTGTCTGGTGCGTAAACACGCAGCAGACACATATAATGGTGCGTGTTTGCGCACCCTACAGGATAAATAGATGAGTCTCAAAAAAGTAGCTATAAGCATCGGTGACCTCAACGGTATAGGTATCCAACTGGCACTTGAAAACCATCATGCTGTCTGTAATAGTATTACACCCTTGTACTGCATAGACAGAAGTATGCTAGAACAGGCTGCACTAAAACTTAATATTTCTATTCCTCATGATTTTAGGACTATTGAAAACATTGCACCTACCTTTGAAATAGAAGCTGGTAGAGTAAGTAAAGAGAGTGGTGCTTATGCCTATGCCTCTTTTGTAAAAGCTGTAGAAGAAGCACGTTCAAAAAAAGTAGATGCCATCTGCACCCTACCCATCCATAAAAAAGCATGGGAACTTGCTGGAGTAAAATATAAAGGGCATACAGATGCTCTGCGTGATTTCTTTAATGCAGAGGCGATTATGATGCTAGGCTGCAACAAAATGTATGTAGTTCTATTTACCGAACATATACCTCTTAAAGAGGTTTCTTCTAACATAAACGAAAAAGATCTGACACGTTTTTTGGTTGATTTTTACCATACTGCTAAACCTACTTCTACTATAGCCGTACTAGGGCTAAATCCTCATGCAGGAGATGATGGCGTCTTGGGAGATGAAGAGATAATGATTCAAAAAGCAATAGACAATGCAACAAAGATCATCAAAGAAAGAAATCCTTCACTCATCACTCTTCACTCTTCACTCTTCACTTCACCTATGGTGCCTGATGTGGCTTTTACACCCAATGTTCGTAAACACTATACGCACTACATCGCTATGTACCATGACCAAGGACTAGCACCGCTTAAAGCACTCTATTTTGATGAAGGAATTAACGTAAGCCTAAATTTACCTATACTAAGAACCTCTGTAGACCATGGTACTGCCTTTGATATTGCGTATAAAGATGTACTATTAAATAATCTCAGCTATTTAAATGCTATCAAATATATTGCAACACACTAACAAAAAAGACTCGGGTCTGCTTCATCATAAATAATTTCACACTCATCATTCATCATGGAGCATAGTTTCTTTTGACAGCAGTCACATAAAAATCGATAATTTTGCATATCATAATGTATCGTATCGCCCAATTTTAAATCCTCATAACACTCTGCACATACATTTGTAACACGTAGCAATATTTTCTCTGTTGCTTCTTGTGTTACAAAACATCTACTATTTTCCACATTTACCCCTCTAATTGATCTATCATCTCTTTTGCAACGTGCAATGTCTTGTCTAACTCATATGCTTTTTTGTAGCCAATGAGTGCCTCTTTTGTACGTCCTAAGTCATACAGTGTATTGGCATAGTTAAAGTGATGTGGTGCATACTCAGGATCAAGTAGGATAGATTTTTCATGATGTTTTTCAGCAGCTGCCTCTTCACCTAATTTATGATATGCATTGGCAAGAGCGGCATGAGTCATATCATCATTTTCATCTAAAGATAGAAGTTTTTCATAAATCTCTTTTGCTTCAGCATACTTCTCTGTCTGCATAGAAATGTATCCCATTTTTTGTAATGCATCCATATTATCTGCATCTATAATAAGTGCCGAACCTAAAGCTTTTTTAGCCTCATCAAAATCCTCTTTTTCTATCGCTTCATCTGCCATAGTTAATAACTGCTCCATACGAGAAGGCTTAACAGTTGGTGTAGAAAAAATTTTATCAGGACGACTAATGCCACCTATTTGATCATCTGAGACTTTTGCTTCAAAGTCTATACCACGTTTGGGATGCGTACCTGAAAAGAGTTGTTTAAAAAAAAGATAAAAAACAATACCTGCAATAATAAGAAGTAAAAGTTGAAAAGTAGTCATGGTTTCTCCAAAAGTATATATGACATAATAGAATAAACTAACTTAAATCCAAAGAAGTCTATATTACTTTAATTGAGAAGCAATTTTTCCTATCACATTGTCCATTTCTTTTCTTGTCTTGAAAATGAATGAATATTTCTCTTCTTCACTTATATTTACAAAAATACCATAGCCTACTATCTCAACCCTGTCTTTCGCCTCTTTATCTATCCATTCAAGGCTTACTTGTGTAGTCTCATCTAAATTTCCTGTTTTAATCACTACTGCTGGATAGAGCTGGGTAATCTCTTTGGTATCAAACTGTTTATCTTCTATGGTTATAATCATAATAGGATTATAGTATAATCATATAAAAAGTTGGAGTTTATCTATGAATCTAAAAGAACAAATCAAATCTGATGTAAAAAATGCTATGAGAGCTAAAGAGATTGTAAAGAGAGATACACTACGTAATATACAAGCAAGTATTAAACAGATAGAAGTCGATGAACGCAGAGAGATAACAGATACAGACATAGAAAATATTATGATGAAATACCTCAAACAAAGAGAAGATGCCAAAATACAATTTGCAGATGCAGGACGTGAAGATTTGGTTGAAAAAGAAGAGGCAGAAATAGCTATCATTCAAGCATACTTGCCTGAACCTATGGATGATGCAGAACTAGAGAGTGTACTCAAAGAAGTCATCGCTTCTGTAGGTGCCCAAAGTATGAAAGATATGGGTAAAGTCATGGGTGCTGCCAAAAATGCTATAGGTAGCCGTGCAGATGGTGGACGCATCAATGTTATAGTGAAGAAGTTATTGGGATAAACCGTAGGGGTAACCTTCATGGATACCCCCAAAGGGCAAACACATGGGTTTGCCCCTACGCTCCGTATTTAACCTTTTTAATAGCCTCAGTAATATCATCTTGACGCATAAAATACTCACCTACCAAGAAAGCATCTGCTCCTATTTTATTGAGTTCTACTACTGTTTCGTGATCATTGATACCAGACTCTGCGACAATGATTTTGCCATTTGGAATCAGGGGGATAAGTCTTTCGCTTAAAGACATATCCATTTCAAATGTTTCTAAGTTACGATGATTGATACCGATAATATCAGCACCTGCAAAAGTGGCTTTGACCAAATCTGTTTTATTGTGCACTTCCACAAGTACATCTAGCCCTAGGTGTAAAGCATAGTCATGTAGTTCTTTAAGCTCTTTACGGCTGAGGGCCATCGCAATAAGCAAAATATAGTCTGCTCCAAAAGTAAGCGCTTCCAACACTTGGTATTTGTCTACAATAAAATCTTTTCGAAGTAGTGGGATACTCACATAGCGACGTACCATACCCAAATATTCTTTGTCTCCTTGAAAAAAATGCGGTTCAGTTAAAATGGATAGAGAGTCTGCCCCACCCTTTTCATACGCCTGTGCAATCTCCATAGGATTAAAATCTTCACGTATGACACCTTTGGAAGGGCTTGCTTTTTTTACTTCTGCGATAATCCTATAAGGGTTCTCTTGGGTGGAGCGTAATGCAGATTTTACATCTTTTGGAGCGAAAGGATTAAACGCCAATGAACGCCCTAGCCACTCCATAGGGTAGTCTATTTTTCTTTTCTCTAAATCTGCTTTTGTTTTTTTGATAATTTCATCAAGTATTTGAGCCATATTTATACTGCCTTAGGCTGATTTTTTGGTATTATACATACATTTACTTACACTGCCCAATAGTATTCCAATGCTCAAGAATCTCTTTTTCTTTTAAACCCTCTTCATCTACCACTTGTCTCATGAGTTTGTATGCCTTTTTGCAAGCATGTAGTTTATAGTATCCCCATGCCAAAGAATCTAAATAATAGGTATTATTAGGCTGTTGGACCAATGCTTTTTTTATTATCTCTATACCCTTTTTAATATCAATATCTTTATCTATAAGGATATAGCCATAATAATTCAAGTAGATACTATCATCGATGCCTGCTTTTAATGCTTTTTCAAATATTTTAATCACATCTTTTATTGTGGCATTGTCTTCTTTATTGTCAACGTTTTCATAAAGTAAAATAGCTTTTTCTGCAAGCCATTTTGCATCTTTCGTTGTTTTGTATTCATTTTGAGCTATAACCAAAGCTTTACTGAACATTTCTTTACTCTTGTAAAGCTCATATAAAAGTTCATTTTCTACTTGATATTTTTCTAAAAATTTAATGGCTCCAAGCGTATCTTTTTTATATGCATACGCATCAAGAATTTTAGCAAGAATTTTTACATCCCTGTTATCTTCATAAAGTACCTTATACGTCTCTAATATACCATCTATATCTTTTTCTTTGCTATATAAAACCAATAATTTCGCCAATACGTCATTAGACGTAATATTCATACGGCGATGTGTCTCAAGTAGCTGTATAGCACGTTTACGTTCACCAGTATATTCATCCATAATATCAGCCATACGCAATAAAATTATTTCGTTTGGTCTTGTTTCATATACCCTACGTAACAAAGAGAGTGCACGTTTAAATTCACCTGAATATAAAAAAGGGTTAGATGCCAACTCTAAATCCAATGGCATAGACGATCTTTCGATGAGATTTTCTGCCTCATTTTTAGCAAGATTAATTTGATTGTTAGTTAAATAAAGAGGAATAAGAAGCCTTTTACTCTCTAACGTTTCAGGATGTGATATATCCCATTTTTTTAACCGTTCTATGCTTTCTGGTATATGCGTACGTCCCAACAAAGAAGATTTTGCTTCTTTAAATAAATATGCTCCAACTTGTGTTGCATCAAAAAGTTTCGCATAGATTTGACGCGCATCTTCATGTGCGTTATACTCATCATAGACGAGACCTCTCATAATCAGTTCATCGTTAGATAGATGTAAAAGACTTTTTGCTTGTGTGAAAGAAAAAAAAGAAAAATAGACCATAAATATTAAATGATACCAGGACACTCGTTTCTTACCTCTTCTTCATTATTTTTAAATTGTTCCCAAAAAGGGAAAGTACGACATTGTAAAGGTCTTACAGGATAAATAGAACAACGATTTTTCGTTTCATCAAAAAAAATACAGGCATAATTGTCTTCAGCTAATTTTTTCTCGGTGAGAGAATAACGATGTTTTACCTTTCGTAAATAGATTGTACCAAACTCTTCTACAGAAAGGTTAACAAAGTCTGCTATTTTCTCTATCTCATGATATTTCACCCAAATATAACCACTCTCACCCGTACAACAGTGACCACCACAGGCTTCGCATGCTGAAGCATTAAAGCTATAGTTATACCCATTTTTATTTATTATATCATTCATATAAATATTGTATCAAAATATTATAGTCTATTGGTTTTTATGACACATAATTTAAAGATAAAGGGCACCTCTAATAATAGGTTCTTTATCTTTTTTTATTTTAAGGAAGTAAGATATGATAAATAGCAGGTAACCAGCCAAGACTATTTATCGTTTTAAATACAACAGTTTGTGCTGTTTTTCCACCATACCCATTATTGGCTATAATGGCAGCGGTGTAATTTGTATTGGCTTGAAGATTCGTCAATGTGTAACGTGTCTCATCTTCACCTACTGTAGCAATAAATGTTCCGTTAAGGTATATATCATATGCTATCTCATAGTAACTATCAACCCAATGTATTTCAGCACTAGTATCTTTTACATTATGTGAGTGTGCCACATAATGGGTTTGATTACATATATTACATGGAACAACTGGTGTAGGTGCACAAGAAACTCTTACACTACTCTCTATAAAGTCATTTCCATTGTCCGTTTCATTGTTTCCAACCACGACATTGATAGTATTAATCAATCCGTTATGTGAATCATTATCTGCTCCACCTTCATTTTCACTAAAGTCATAATATCCACTTGGTTGTGCCTCTTGAATATAGTAATTGCCTGGTGGTACATGGAAACTGTAATTACCGTGTGCATCTGTTGTTGTTCTGGCTATTTCAATACCATTGCTATTAAATAAAACTAGTGTTACATTTGCTAACGGCGTACGGTTTCCATATACATCACGTACACTTACATTTCCTGTAATGATTCCCTGTGATGTCAGTGGAATCCAAAATGTTGCAGGTGTTGGATCTATAGCACCCTCATTATCAATAGCTGCAATACTAAAGGATTGTGTAGCATTGGTACTTCCATTTGGATTAAATTTTAGACCATTAGCTTGAGCTATGGTTAAGACTTGTCCCTCTGTGACTACTACACCATTTGCCAAGGTAAGTGTACCGCCTGTTGGAAGGTTAGTTATCTTAAATCCTACAACTGTACCGTCTAGATCTGAACCTGATGGATTTACCAAATCAGTAGGTCCAGCATTAAGTGCTATTTCTGCATTATATTTGTGATCTGTTGTTGGAGCACTGTTTATATGTTTATCAAGATAATCAGGTATACCGTTACCATTACTGTCTATAGTATTACCACCTTCAACACTGTCTGGTATCCCATCACCATCACTATCATCATCCAAAAAGTTATAGATACCATCGTCATCTTGATCTAGCGTAATACCATGCCCTAAAGCTACAGCATTATCCCCCTCATCTGCATCAGAGATACCATCACCATCTGTGTCTGATGTACCTTGTATTGATATTGGTCCACATAATGTTGTAAATTGCACATTTGGTATTGTACCTGTCTGTGTTGGTTTTATGACTACTGCGCCATTATTTATCCATATACCAAGTTCTACTATTTGTCCATCGCCAAAATCCCATGTACCGTTAATCTCAAATTTAGCAACCTCACGAAGTATACCACCATTAACCGTATTGAGTAATCCGCCGGTAAGGATAGTATAATTTTGACAATTGATATCTTTTATCACCCCTGTATTGAGCCTTTCAATATTTCCATTACCTATCACAACATCAGCATAAAGAGGATATATCCATAGCCAAATAAGAGTAATAAATAATTTTTTAATATATGCTATCATCTACAAGAACTCCAAAGGTTTGTAATCTATTTTTATCTTTTTTAAGTTTATCATGTAAATGTCAAAAATCATCATTTACCTTAACCATGCTGGATTGTTTGTAAGTGGTGAACCAAAAGTCTCAGAGCCATTGCCACTGTCTCGAGAATTAACATTGATAATAGGGACACGTATATCATATATTTCAAATATAGTATTGAGTGCGTCTGTTCTATTGGTCGCACACCCATCCTCTATCACTGTGATATTTGTATCAGGATAGTTTTGCTGTCCAAAAACAGTTTCATCCCCTGTATGAAAACGGAACCCAAACGCATAATCATAATTCGATCCATTATTATAATAATATGTAAGTACACCATCACATTGTCCTACATAGGTCTGCTTGCCTTCTGTAGATACTGCACGTATATTGTTTATCTGAGTATCCGTAAGGTTTAAAGTAAAGTTCGCAGGTAGCCATCTTCTCGCATCACCTGTATTCCAATAATTTTTATCTGTCAAATCCTGCGCATACTCTATTTTAGTCCATCCCCCATTTTTCATATCACAATAGACTTCAAAAGCATTATCTGTACTGCCTCCATCTGGATTAATCCAATAGATGCCATCTCTTGTTTGACATCCGCTTTGTAGTATCTGTTTACAGCTAAGACCTGCTGCTGACTGTGTCTCCCCCAGATTATTATCTTTAATAATATAAGGGTTATTCAAGGTACCTATACCTGTTACCTCCATACAATTTCCAGCAACTATCTTAGTTTCGCTCCCATCACTTGAAATTCTCTTCCATGCTGTTGCATTATACTCATATACCTCATGATCATCAGTATTAAATATGAGTGAACCTTCTATAGGATTGACTATTGCATTCATTTGTGCAGTTGTGACACTATGAAGTATAAGCAGTTCATCATTTTTTGGGGTAATACCAAATAAAAAAGTCGTTATGAAAAAATAAAAAATAAATTTCATTATTGTCCTCCTATCATGTAGGGTGTTGCACTACTTCCATTACCAAAAATATCTATATTGTCTTCAGCTTGAATAATTGTCTCACTTCCAATTGACCGAACTCTTTTCCATACTGTTCCTGTATAGAAAAAGAGTGTATTCTCTGTTGTATTATATACAAGACTTCCAGCTTGTGGTGTCGTGATGTTATTCATTTCAGTTGTTGTCACTTTATGCATTGCCATCAGTTCATCTGCAGTAGTAGCATAGAGCATTAATGATTGCAAGAACAGTAATACTAAAAAGGTTAATTTTTTCATCATTCTCTCCTAATAATCTATAACCGTAAACATAAATTCACTGTCTCTTTGGGCTCTATCACTTCTACCATTGTCATTATCACCTGTTTGCACCACAAAACTTCCTGCAGCTTGATTACTATATGAAATATCATAATCATCATTTCCCACACCATTTGAGTCGAGAATAGTAAGCTGAATAGTATAATTTGCAGTTGGTCTTGCTGTGTCTAGTGTCACAGTATAATTACCCGCACTATTTCTGACTATAGTAGCACCATAACCACGCTGTAATGCTCCTGTTCCACTTACTTTACCAAAAGCCACTATCGGGCTTGACCGTAGTGTAGTTTGCGTTGCGTCTTCACTGGTATATGTATAATCCAACTGATTTGGTGATGCTTGTTGGGTTAACGTTGTTACCGTTTCATTAATCGCCACTGTCGTAGTACTCTCATTGGTATAGTCAGCTATTTTATGTCCCACTATTGTATTGCTCATAGTAGTATCAGTCTCTGTGGCTACACTTAAATCATAGTCATTACCAGATTGGGTCAATGTCACACTTCCATCTGTTGATGTGAGTGTTTGTATTTCATTGGTATCACTTGTGTCGTTATCATCTGCAACATGGGCTGCCAAAGCTGTACTTACTACAGCGATCTCTGCTGACTCTTCTAAGCTTGAGAGATCTACTGTTTTTGTACCCCCAGCATCTGTAATTTCCAAGTCTGTACCATTCAATACAGCCGTAGTGATAAGCTCATTGCTAGCATCTGCATCTGCATCATCTACGTTTAAGGTGAGTGTACTTCCATCAGAGAGAGTAATATTTCCTGCTGTATTGTCAGTTGAAATATCTTGTATCTCATTGCTTGCATCGATATCAAGGTCAGCCGCAATGTGTGCATTGAGGCTTGTATTGACATCATTAATCTGTGTGCTGAGTGTACTATTGACCTCTGCTAGCTTGCTAGTAAGCAAAGTCTG
>Ga0256833_1003209_pt1 | contig 11274 bp, 14 predicted proteins | sample 356284metaG_FD_190535 | JGI IMG/M metagenome (GOLD analysis project Ga0256833, IMG submission 190535) | Hydrothermal vent microbial communities from Mid Atlantic Ridge, Atlantic Ocean - 356-284 | ecosystem: Environmental > Aquatic > Marine > Hydrothermal vents | place: Atlantic Ocean: Mid...
TCGTTTCGTCAATGAGTTCTCCGTGTTCAATCATTTAAATGTTCGTTTTCATTAGGAAATCCTTATTTCTTGTTCGGAAAATAACGTTAGTTTAGTGAACAGTGATGGAGAACACACACGAAGATATGTCGGACGGTATTGAATGGGTTGATGTACACTACGTTGACCTACGCGGAAGACTACACTCAGTCTCAGTGACTTACGAGAGAGCTTCCAAGGGAGACGTATTCTTCGACGGATCATCGGTTGACTTAGCAGACATAAGCGATAGCGACCTACACCTAGTGCCGGACATGTCAACCCTAGCTAAGATACCGTGGGGCGAAAGGAGGGCAAGGGTACATGCCGACATATGGGTCGATGGGAAACCGTTCTGGGGTAACTCGAGAGGCGTGGCACGGAACGCCTCACGCTACGCCAAGGAACACGGCTTCAGAGAATTGATGGGTGCGGAAGTGGAGTTCTTCATTCATAAGGTCGAATTCAAGGTGGGTAAGGGGGAGTTAATAGCTAGGGTAATTAATGACGAAGAACCCCCGACTTGGTCACTACCAACGAAGAGGGCGTACGAAGTAACTGACAGCGACAGCCCCGTAGCTGGCGTGAGGTGGGAGATCGTTAGGGCATTACGGAAGATGGGCATTAAGGCAACAATACATCACCATGAAGTAGCTCCAAACCAAGCCGAGATATCGACAGCGTCGCAGGACGCGGTGGGTTTAGGGGACGACATCCTCACGATAAAGTTCGTTGCTAAGCACATAGCAAGGACGTGGGGATACGTCGCGAACTTCATGCCGAAACCGGTCTTCGGCGATAACGGCTCAGGCATGCATATCCACGCCAGCCTTTGGAAGGGCAATATTAACGTATTCAGCGATGATTCAGACTCTCACGGCATAAGCCAGTACTGCAGGTACTTCATAGGTGGGTTGCTGGATCACGGACGTGCACTGGCAGCAATAGTGTCTCCGACGACCAACTCGTACAGGAGGCTAGTGCCGGGGTACGAAGCCCCCATATACCTAGCGTGGGGAATCGCAAACAGGTCTGCAGCAGTCAGAGTCCCTAGGACCCCATCACCCAAGAAGCGCAGGGTAGAGTTTAGGCCTCCCGACCCGCTGGCAAACCCGTACCTAGCGTCGGCAGCGATACTGGCCGCAGGCTTGGATGGGATAAAGAGGAAGATAGATCCGGGAGACCCGATACAGCGGAACATTTACCACATGAGTGAAAGGGAGGTCAAGGAGCTAGGTATAAAGACACTGCCAAAAAGCTTGGATGAGGCGCTGGAGGAACTCGAGTCTGACTCAGAGTTCCTGCGACCGATATTCCCGCGAGAACTCATCGAGAAGTACATCGAACTAAAGAAGCAGGAGATACTAAGAGTAAACCTCTACCCATCACCGGCTGAATTCATGGAGTACACGTGGTGAAGGGAAGGAAAGATTAACAGATCTTAGTACCCGGCTTCACGGGTTTCTCAACGGTCAATATTACGGGCGTCTCACCCTCACCACAGCCTGCTGCAAGCAACATCCCCTGAGATTCTAGACCCATCATACGTCTGGGCTTAAGGTTCGCCACCACGATAATGTATTTACCCTGGAGATCCTCTGGGGCATACCACTTAGCTAGGCCAGCCAGGATTTGCCTCTCACCCAACTCACCCAAGTCAACTATTAGGCGTATTAGCTTACGTGATCCCGGTACGCGTTCCGCATGCTTCACATAGCCAACCCTTAAGTCCACCTTGGCAAACTCAGAATACTCGATAATATTAGCTGCCTCATGCATTCGGATCACCAAAAGCCTAGAGCAAAACACCAAAATATAAATGTATGTTTCTTGCCGAGTATTCTAAGCTAAGTGAGGGGCTAAGGGCTGGCCTCGGCCTCCACGGTTTCCGCTCTCTTCTTTTCTGGGCTAGTTTCCTCACCTCTAATGGGTTTGAACTTAACTACGTAAGGCACCACGCCGTCTAGGGTGGGCGCTGTTCTCCTGATGGTGGCTTGCACCTTCATACCTACCCGTACTTCCTCAGGCTTCACGTCCGTCAGTTGTGCCAGAACCTTCGCGTCCCCCAGCTTTATGATCGCTATTATTAGGGGTGCGTACTGCTCAAACCCCTTAATAGGTACGTTAAGCACGGTGTAGGTCAGTACCTCACCCTCACGCGGTAGCTCTATCTCGATGAGGTTCCTGGAACCGCATTTTGGGCACGCAGCCTTAGGGGGGTAGGCGACGAAGCCACAGTCCTGGCACTTAGTGCCTGAGAGCCTTATTAGGCGGTTCCTTAAACGCCATATCCTCTGGATGGTGGTCACGTATATCACCTCATCAAAACAACGGTGGTTACGTTTGAACCAACACCACCTATGTTCTGCGCTAGCCCGACCTCACCACCCACTTTCAACCCCGGGAAATCGCCGCGTAACTGCATGGCTATCTCAGCGACTTGATACACGCCAGTAGCACCCACTGGATGACCCCTAGCCTTAAGACCTCCTGAAGGGTTAAGCACGGGTTTATCTCCTGGCCTGAACCTACCTTCCGCCCAGAGCTTCGGGGCCTTACCCCTCTCGGCGAACCCTATCTCTTCGATACTTATCGCTGCAACTATGCTGTACGCGTCATGGATCTCAGCAACGTCGACGTCGTTAATACTTACGTTAGCCATCTTAAGGGCCCTCTCCGTCGAGAGCTTAGCCGCTAAGAACCTATCCAGCTCGAACCTTGACGAGAGGTCAGGGCTGTCGAGGGCATTACCTATCCCAGCAACTCTCACGGGCGTGTCGTTTAGCTTCCGGTACTCCTCAGAGACGAGCATGATTGCAGCCGCGCCATCACTAAGTGGGCATGAGTCAAACAGCCTTACAGGGTCAGCTATCACGGGGGAATTCATCACGGTCTCCAGCGTTATTCTCTTCCTTAACTGAGCATATGGGTTATGGTAAGCATTCTCATGCATCATTACTGCCCAGTGAGCCATCTCCTCACGCGTGACGCCGTGTTTATCCATGTAATACCGCATCACTAAGGCGTTCAAGCCAGCGAAGCTTATGCCGTAGATGAGTTCGTAGTCCGCGTCAGCAGCGTATGCTAGGCCGCGGGCAGTATCGGGGGTGGGTCGCTCATGTAGCTTCTCTATGCCCACTACTAGGACCTTATCAAACAACCCTGACGACACTAGGGAGTAGCCGGCCAGTAACGCAGCCCCACCGGAACCGCAGGCCCCCTCTGCCTTAAAGCCGCTGATTCCCCTTAACCCCACGTGGTCAGCTATTAGGGCTGCGAGGTTTTCCTGCTCTACTAAGCTACTGAGCATGTTCCCAACGACGATTGCATCAGGCTTCTCGTTACCAGCGTCCCCCATCGCCTTCACCATAGCCTCCGCGGCTAGGTCTCTCAACGAAACATCTACTCTCTTGCCTACCTCAGTTAAGCCCACACCAACTATGAAGACGTCGCGCAAGACACGCACCTCCTACTTGGACTTACACCTCATAACAACTACGTAGACTCCCCCACCTGTTGCCTCACCTATAAATAACATCTTAGTTTTCCCCATGTTGCAGCATCTCTCCAAACCCTTAACTAAGGAGAGTGCCGCAGCTATGTGTCCTTTGAAGCCTGCCTTTAACACTTCCTTCACAGGGCTTAGGTCAGCTGACTTGAGTTTAAGTGACGCTATGGTCTTCTCAAGGATCTTAGGCTTACTCATGTACCCGCTAACAACTCCGATGCTGGACATCCTGCTCCGGCTTCTGAACAGCTTCTTGATTATCCTCGGGAGGTTGGATAGGGTTATTTCTGAGAGAAGGTCTGAGAGGGCCCTTTCGTCGGTAAGGGACGTCCTCATGAAGCCCATGAACTCCTTACGTACCTCATGTTTCAGGACATCGACTCTGCCCTTCTTGCGGAACTCTATAGCGACTGATGCTGCGGGAGGCTCTCCCCTAACGACGACCATTACTGAAGGGACGCTTCGGATCGCTTGCTCTATGCCATCATCGAGGGAGTTAAGCACAGTTACCTTAAGCCCACCCATACCCAGTAACTCAGGAACGACGTGGAAGTCGGGAGGGTGATTGTTAGTGTCTGCCACGAAGATAAGATGGGTGTTGGGGGTTAAGCTGACCCTGCTAAGAACCTCGTAAGCCATGGTGATTTCATCTTCATCTATCGCGGGAGACGGCACCCTCCTGCCCTCGACCTCGGCAGTGTTGGAGGGTGTGTACGTTGCCCAATCCCTGATTGATACCATGAGTCCCTAACCTAAGTCGAATATGGGAGCCCCCTTTTTATTGTTTAGGTTTTTGTTGAAGGTCGGTATAAACAATTGTCTATAATTCTCTACCCGAGCAGGCCAGACGACTAATGTTGTTAGTAGGATGCGCTTAAGGAGTAATTAACGTAACGGTCACGCTTTTAATGAAATACTTTACTCAGTGTACAGGTAGGGTCTGTCATTGAGTAGGGTGAAGTACTCGAAGCGACTGACAGTGATGGGTATTGTTATAGGGGTGATTGCGTATGCCGTGATATTTCTCTATATATATAAAGGACACTTCCTGAAGTTCTTCTACATAATATCTAGAGGTGATGTCGAGGATGCTGTGGTGGCTTACATCGCTAGGGTTGCGGCAATAACATGTCATGCTCTAGCGTGGTGGATAATAATTAGAACCTTCAGGAAGGTCAACCCCCTAAGGATACTTAAGATAACCTTCGCCGCAATATTCGTTGAATTCATAGTGCCTGTTGGCGGTGCAACGGAAGTCGCCAAACTGTTCCTCGTACTTAAGCTGGGGTCGCTGAACAGGGAGGAGGGCATAGCGTCCATACTAATGCATAGACTCATAGTATCTCTAACGATTTTCTTGACGACCCTCCTATCACTCATACTAATTAACGCTCCGCCAATACTCTTCATAGTCCTAGGCCTTCCTGCATTAGGGCTTCTACTCGTTAATACGGGGGTTTACATGCTTCCTAAATCCAGGAGGGTCGAACGCCTTGCCGATAGGTTCTTCTCGAGGTTCGGCATTAGCGTCGCAGGCTTCGCCAAGAATTATGAATTATGTATGGGGAAGATAAAGAAGTATAAGAAGCTTCTCCTACTAGCTACTCTAGCGGCTTTTGGTGAGAGGCTATCTAACGCGGTATTCGGGATGGCCGTAGCGGGGATTGCGGGCACTCACCTGAGCATGCCGCAGGCTTTCCTAACGTTTGACTCACTCTACACAATAATCTGGTTGCTGCCAGCCATAACGCCTGGAGGTATCGGGATATTCGAGTTCATCCAGACGCTCCTCTTAACCTACATAGGTGTTGGGGTGCAGGAGGCGGCAACGATGAGCATAGTGTCGAGAATATACTACGTTGTCGGCGAGTACCCGCTGTTCGTAGCCTCGGTAGCGGCTCTGGGGTACAGCGTTAGGTCCTTCATACGTCAAGCCTTCGGCGGCGGTAACGACCGGCAAAACACGGCATCACGGCCCAGCACGTAACTTGGTGTGAGGCACTGCATTGCCCTTATTAGGGTGCTCAACCAAGTTCTTTAGGTGCGTTAAAGGTTGGCTACAAATAAGGAGGAAATACGGAAGAGGGTCATAGAGGCCTTAAAGCAAGTTTACGATCCGGAGATACCGATCAACGTGTGGGACCTAGGGTTGATTTACGAGGTCAACGTCACCGATGATGGGGTCGTGAATATTAAGATGACGCTCACAGCGCCCGGATGTCCTCTCGCAAACATGATAGCTTACAGGGTTTACTTAGCGGCCCAAAGCGTTGAGGGTGTTAAGGACGTTAATGTGGATGTTGTGTTCGACCCTCCTTGGGATCCAACTAGGATGACGCCTGAAGGACGTAAGAAGTTCAGAGAGTTAATGGGGTACGACATTGTTGAGGCGTATGAGAGTGACAGGAGGGGAGGAGGTTGAGTCCCGTTGAAGAGCATAGGAAAGCCGCAGAGAGCTTAGTGGTTCGCTTCTGCGCTGTCGTAACCAGCGACGCCGTTTACGAGGGGCGGCGGCGGGATGAGGTAACGCCGCTCGTGGCTTCCTTAGTGACTGACGCTGGCCACATACTCATTAACGCCGCTGTCGTCCCGAATAAGCGTGAGGAGATAAGGAAAGCTATTACTGTGGCGGTAAAGGAATGTGATGTGGTCATAGTTACTGGGGGCACGGGAATAAGCCGGAAGGATATGTCCGTGGACGTCGCTAAGGAGCTATGCGTTAAGGACTTACCTGGGTTCGGGGAACTCTTCAGGTACTTAACGTTCACGAGGCATGGTACGGCGGCAATAGCTACTCGTGCGTACGCCTGCGTTACTGACTCTGCATTGATCTTCGTTACGCCGGGCTCCAAGGACGCTGTTAGAATGGCGCTTAACGAATTAATTCTGCCTGAGGTAAAGCACCTTGTGTACGAGACCAGGAAGTCCTAGCAGTTCACAACACAGTTAATTATTTCCCCTAACCCTACGCAATATATTCTCGGAAGAGTTAGTCTTGAGTGCAGGGTTGAAGGCTTACGTCTCAGTTGATCTCGAAGGGTTCACCTCTTTATATGAGTTTATATGAATGCATATAAATGGTCATTGGTTCATCTTTTGTTCTCCCCCTTCCTCGGGTTTCATTGTTCATTTGGGGAGTGTTCCTCCCCCACCCATGGAGGGGAGACATCCCCCTTAGAGCATATAGATAGATGTTCATCGCCCCTACTGTATCTCTATCAGCTACGAATCCACATTTCCTACATATTGCTGATCTATGGTTATAGTCTAGCTTTGCTTCACATCGTGGGCACGTGGTTGATGTCCCTCTAGGGTTCACAAAGAGTATCGGTACATTGTACTCTACCGCCTTGGTTATGATTGCTTGTTGTAGTTTACGGTAAGCAAATCTTGACAACCTATCAGCTAGGCTTGAAGACTTCCTTGAGGAGTTAAACCATAGTTTCTCAAGGTCTTCTAGAACGATAGTACTCCTAGTCCTCCTAGCCTTAAGAACTATGTACTTAGCGAACTTCCTACACCAGTCAACCACTATGTTCCTCGAACGTCTATGTAGATTCCTTACCCTACCAAGTATCCTCTCATTGTACCTCCACATCTTCGGATATTTCTTCTGAATCCTCTCAGCATGAACTTTTAACGAAAACGCTTCCACGAACCTAGTATCAACTCTCCTAACGCTTCTACTATCATAGATAACTATCTTCCTAAGGTTGATGTCTAGGGAAAGGATTCTCCTAGACTTGTATGGTTCATAACTCCATCTAAACAGTATGTTTACCCATATCCTACCGCTCCTATCAATACCGATTACTACCTCGTACCATTTCCTTCCTAGAAACTTCTCAACGTATTCTCTACAGTGTAGTAGCTTTATCTTGAACACTCTATTCCTCAACTTGGCAACTACTAGCTGGTTCTCTAATTCTACCCTAGCATCATACTTGTCTAGACGTGCTGATAGCTTCCTCAGTACTGGTTTCTTCCTGTTGTTCTCCTTAGCTGACTTCACAATGGATAAAGCATACTTGTATATTTGTTTAGCTTGATGTGCTCTAAAACCCCGCTCCCTAAGCATTCTGTAGAACATCTGGTGTAACTGGTTTATGCTTGGTAGCTTGTCTAGCTCCCATAAGCAATCAATGATGTATTGTACTGTTTTTCTAGACATATAGAGTTCTTCACGTAGCTCGTTAAGAGAACCATCTACCAGCACTCCTTGTGCCTTGAGGGTTAGCATGTATTCTCCTCGGGGAACCACCCATACACTACGGGTGATCCTCCCCCTCATCGGAGGCACTGAGTGTTATCTTGTATATAAACTTATTGTTTCTTCTCTAGCAATTTCCCTATGTCTATCGGTAGTGTTTCTTGCAGGAATCTTTTATTGTGTTCTACTAGTTTCTTTACTTTTGTGACTACGCTTACCGTACATTTTTCCTGCAAATGATACTATTATTGTCAGGAAGTCTTCTATAAGCTCTTCTAATGGTTCTTTCTCCTCGTGAAGCACCTACTCTATCCTAACACCGTGTTTCTCGAAGAAGAACTGTAAGTACTTGAACCCGAATCGTGTCAATCTATCACGGTAAGTTATCAGCACTATATCCACTCTTTCATCAGCAACCATTTTTAGGAGCTTTTTAATCCTCTTCGCTCCTCTTTTAGCCCACTACCAACACAACATCTGTTATGATGTCTACTATGATGTACCCTTTCTCGTCAGCATGTTTTCTTAAAAGCTTTCTTAAAAGCTCTACTTGGCGGTCAAGGTCTCCCCGCTCCTTCTGCTTACTAGAACTCACTCTTGCATAGATGACGGCTCTAGCTTTCTCCCCCTCCTTTCTTCTCCCTTAAGTTTCTCTATTTCACTACGTGGAATAAGGTATCTTCCACTAGGACTTCTAACAACCTTGATTTTTCCTTCCCGTATCCACCCCCACAACGTGATATAAGATATACCAAGCAATCTACATGTGTCACGAGGACTCAAATACTCCTCCATAACAACCTCCAAGAAAACATATAAAAACATATACAATCATATAAACTTTGCTACGGCGTTGCTGGTCTGCTACAGCTAATCCCCGGTCAGCCTCTCTACGGGGATGCGAGAAAGTTAATTACTTTGACCGTGGATTCGGTTGCTGAGGAACTCTATAAGTGCGGGTTCGAGCACGTGGTCATAGCCGATAGTCATGGGTACGTGACTAACGTTATCTACGCAGAACTCAAAACTAGCGCTTGGCTCCTTCAAGGATTTCCAAGACCCTTCTCAATGGTGCATGGTTTAGAGAAGGGGAGGTACGATGCCGCCTTCTTCATTGGTTATCATGCTCCAGCAGGTTTGAGTGAGGCGTACCTCAGCCACACGATGAGTTCATCCACTATACAGAGGGTCTACGTGAATGGGGAGCTGGCGAGTGAATACTACCTTAACGCTCTGTATGCGGGCGAGTACGACGTGCCTGTGGTGATGGTTGCTGGCGACGAGGCGTTGAGGGAGCATGTGGAGAAGCATACGCCATGGGCAGTGTTTGTTCCGTTAAAGAAGGGTGTGGCGTGGTCGGCCTCCCTTAACCCACCGCTACACGAGGTAGTGCAGAAGCTTAGGGAGGGGGTGAGGGAGGCGTGGAGCGTCCTGAAATCCGGTAAGGCGTGCCCACTCAAACTCGCTAATGGTGCGGAAGTGCTGATTGAGGTTAAGAGGGAGATCGTAGCTGAGCTCGCGAGCCTCATCCCAGTGCTGAACGTGTCGATGCGTTCACCATTAGGTTTAAGGCTAAGGACGCCGTTGACGTGCTTAGGTTCGTGGAGTTAGTGACCCTCCTGGGTGCGGCTACTAAGGCGCTGTTACCGAGGTAATCTTCACTCTTCCTCCTCCTCTTCACCGCCAACCTCTTCTGACTCAGTGCTATACCTTCTCATGAAGTTCATTAAATCCTCTTCCAGCACTACCGGGTACATTATTAGGAGCGCGTCTCCCGGCTCAGCGACGAGCTTGCCGATGTTGTATGGTGTGATAGCTATCCAGTCACCCTGCTTCTTAACAGCCAAGACGGTCGCTCCTAGTTCCTCAAGCTCGTCAGCTAGCTTAGCTATGTTCACTCTTGACGCAACGTAGAATAGCCGAACCTTTTCACCCGATCCCTCAACCATACGTGAAAGCACTTCCTTGTACTCGTCCTTCGCGGGAAGCGTTAAGGCGTATGCGAACGCGTCCGTAATGTCCTCAAGCCTGGTCACTAGCGTGAGAAGTGAGAACTTGTCCTTGGAGTCGAGGTTACTGGAGTCCATGATCATTTCTGAAACCTTAAGCCTTAGCTTATCGAAGAACATCTCTATCTCCATGACTTCCTCAATCATTTCAGGATCCTGCGCTTTGAGCTGGTAGTGGGCTAAGTCGTTGAGTAAGTTCACTGTGTCTATCATTGAGTCTATGTGGCTCATGATTGCCTCTATTCCTGGCGGTGGCTCCATGCCTGTTATTTCTTCTAACCCTATGGACTTTAGCAGTTCGTTCACGTTCTCCTTCACGCCCGAGAAGTAAACCACGTCGCCTGGACGCACGACCTCATCCTCATCGGGAATCAGGATCCACGCCGACTCCCTTAGTATGGCTATTGGCTCAACAGCGTATTCCTCTTGAATCCAGCCCATCGTTTTGCCTGCCAACTTACTCCCAGGTACCTTAGCCCTGATCACGTCACTTAAGAAAACGTAGTACCGGTAGAGTTCGTTACTTGGTCTGTAACCCAATAACGTTAGGAACGCTAGGTCCTTGAAAGCATCCGTTATCTTATCTACCCCTAGGACATATATGTAGAGCGGGAGTGAGCCCATAGCCTTGCTTATGTTATGCCCAACAGTTAGTGAGGCATGGATGAGCAACTGGTAAGCGGTGTTGTCGATGGTGTTCTCGAGCTCGATAATGTGCCTAGCCACGGTCTCCTCCCCTGATAGGTAGGAGTACGTACCAAGCTCAATTACGGTTTTCAGGTAGAGGTTCAGCGCGTGTAGGGCGTCAGTGACGGTTATGGGTTCGTACTTTATGGGTTCGTGTTTTAGGTGCAGTCTTTTATGTAGGTTCTCATCCTTACTAGGCCATCTACTCATCCTGCCCTTCCAAACCTCCTTCAACCTAAGTGTATCTGCGGAATTTAAAGTATTGCTAGCTCCGCATCACTTCAGAATGTTTGCTTGGTCTAGGAGCTCGTTACGTAGGTTCGTCTTAAATATGAAAACGCTGAGCGCTTTAGAGGAAATCCTTGACCTACCCATGAATAAGTATGCTTGACTGTCCTTGACGCTTAAACCTACGAGGACATGCACTGGTTGCCACATAGTTGGCGGTATTGGTTTATCCAAGCATAGTCCCCTCAATATATCCCTAAGTATTCCTAGGTTCACGTGGAGGATACGTTCCCGCACCCTAATGCTCGGATCCATGAACGGGAATCGAAGGATGTTCCTCTGCTGACGCGGCTCTACGTACTCCTCGGGGATTTCCTTCCTCAGTAACTCAATAGCTGTTGACTGATTAGAGAGGGCACTCCACGCTCTTGACGCGTCGGAAAGCAACCCCGACATACCTTGCTCGACACGTTCAATTATTCTCGCGCTAAACGAGGGTTCCTCCACGACCTGCGTGTTCCTAGGTAACTTCCTAATGAGGAGGAACCTAGCGATACTGGAGTTAAGTTTGGGAGCAACGTAGCAATCAATAAGGTACTTATCCCTCCGTCCCC
>Ga0256833_1003210_pt1 | contig 11274 bp, 12 predicted proteins | sample 356284metaG_FD_190535 | JGI IMG/M metagenome (GOLD analysis project Ga0256833, IMG submission 190535) | Hydrothermal vent microbial communities from Mid Atlantic Ridge, Atlantic Ocean - 356-284 | ecosystem: Environmental > Aquatic > Marine > Hydrothermal vents | place: Atlantic Ocean: Mid...
CGAGTATATACTCAGGGATGGCTTTCCTGAGGGCTTCACGGTCCTCGTGGCCGGCGAGCCCGGGGCCGGGAAAACGATTTTCGGCGCCACATTTCTCTACAACGGGATGGCAAAATACGGCGAAAAAGCCATCTATATATCACTCGCGGAAACAAAGGAGGATTTCTATGAGGGAATGAAGGGCCTTGGAATGAATTTTGAGGAAATGGAGGAAAGGGGCCTCTTCAGGTTCGTTGACCTGATAACGCTAACGCCCGGGGCCGTGGAAAGGGAAATAGAGCTCATGATGACTGAGATACTATCCTTCCAGCCAAAGAGAATAGTCATTGATTCCATAAGCTCCTTTGCACAGCTCCTCGGTGCTGAAAAGACGAGAATGTTTATTCACACAACCCTCGGGAGGTTTATAAAATCCTTCGGAGCTGTCGCACTTCTTATAGCCGAGAAGCCGCTCGGGAGAAACGAGATTGGCTACGGTGTTGAGGAGTTCGTCGTTGATGGTGTTATCGTTCTGAAGTACCAGAGGCTCGGAGAGATAACCCACAGGATAATGGAAATCCCGAAGATGAGAAGGCGCTCCGTTGAAAAGGCCCAGTATGAGTATGTGATAACTGAAGACGGGATGCACTTCCTTGAGATTCCGAGGATAGACTGGGGAGAGGAGGAGGCATCGAGGGAGAAGGTGACAACCGGAATCCCCAAGCTGGATGAGCTCCTCGATGGAGGGGTTTACAGGGGTTCGGTTACCCTCATAGTAGGCATGACGGGAACAGGAAAAACAACCTTCGGGCTGCACTTTGCAATCGCCAATGCAATGGCGGGCAGGAAGGCTATCTATGTGGGCTTTGAAGAGCCGCCCGGACAGCTCCACCGCGCCGCAAAGGACTACGGCTTCCCCATCGACGAAGCCATGAACAGGCATCTCAAGCTCGTGGGCTGGGTTCCCGAGGCAATGAGCCCGGTTTATACGTTCATAAGGATAAAGCAGATAATAGAGGATGAAAAACCCGATGTTCTTGTAATAGACGGCCTGACCGCCCTGAGGGAGCACATGGATCCTGAGGAGCTTGCAAAGATGGTGCGCTACCTTGGACTCCTCATAAAGAAGCACCGGGTCGCGACATACATGACCCTCAATGCGGAAACCAGCTTCGAGGTTGTTCCCTACACGAAGGCCAGCACGCTCTCGGACAACATAATAGGCCTGCGTTATACAGCCGAAGACGGCACCATAAAGAGGTATCTGGCGATAATCAAGGCAAGGGGCTCAAATCATTCGAGGAAGATACACGAATATGAGATTACCTCAAAGGGGGTTGAGATATATGGATGAGGCCCAGAAAATAGTCGTCAAGGCTGTTGTTCACTCAGTGGAACAGGCCAACCCCACCCTCAGAACACTCCTTGAGCTGCACCTGAAGGGCACCACAGGGCAGGGCTTTGAGCTGGCCTATACAGACCCCACAAAGTTCAAGGAGGCAATTTCAAAGCTCTTCGGGGAGTACAGTGCGAGGCTGCTTGAGATGCTCATCATCAGCTATTTCAGGGAGAACCTCGGCATGAAGGGTGAGTTCAACAGCCTTGAGGAGCTTGTTAAGCATCTAAAAGAGGTCTATGGCTGAGCTCTGCCCAAGAACAGAGGGAATAACCAAGGGGGGATGGGTTAACCCAGCATATTTCCTATCCTGTTCCACAGTTTTTCTGCCAGCTCCCTCTTGCCCATTCTGGGGAGCTTTTCCGCAGCTTCCTTCGTGACCCAGAAAACCTCGTTCTCCTCGCTTCCAAAGGCCTCTGCGGTGTTTGCAATCACCGCATCGCTTCCTGCCTTTTCCATCTGCTCCCTCGCCCTTGTTATGAGCTCCTCTTCACTCACCCCATACTCCGCCTTGAAACCCACCAGAAGCACGCCGGGCTGTATCTCCTTCACCCTCCGGATTATCTTCGGTGTGGGCACCAGCTCAAGGGTGATGGCCTTTCCGCTCTTTATTTTCTCCTTTGCAGTAGTTTTTGGCCTAAAATCACTGACGGCAGCAGCTAAAATCACCACATCATATTTTTTGCCCATAAGCTCGTTCTCCATCGCGCTGAGCATCTCCTCAACGGTCTCCACCTCAATCTGATTCTCCACAAAGCTGGGCACACTGCCCCGGGTTTTGATTAATGTCACCTCCGCCCCCCTCAGCTCGGCCTCCTCCGCCATAGCAACCCCCATTTTTCCGGAGCTCCTGTTCGTGATGAACCTTATGGGGTCGATATACTCCCTCGTCGCCCCCGCGGTCACCAGAATCCTCCTGCCCTTCAAATCCTTCTCATGCAGCTTTTTGATGACGTGATAGACTATCTCATCAACGCCCGCAACTTTGGCCTTGCCCTCCTCAAAGCGCGGCCCTATGAACTCAACACCAAGCTTCCTGAGCTTCTCCATGTTTTCCTTTACAATTGGATGCTTATACATGCTTGAATGCATGGCAGGAGCTATCATTATTGGTGTGTGGGCGAAAGCCGTCGTTACAACGGTTGTTACGGGGGTATCATCAATACCGCAGGCTATCTTTGAAATGGTGTTTGCGGTTGCGGGGCACACCAGAATTAAATCCGCCCTGTTCTCATGCTCTCCGGCAAGTTCAACGTGCTCTATGAAGCCCGTTATCTCGGTGACGACAGGGTTCCCGGTTGCGAACTCCATTGCATAGGGATGGATTATTTTCCGGGCGCTTTCACTCATGACTGCATGAACCTCAGCTCCGTGCCTTATCAGCTCCCTCGCCAGCTTTACACATTCAACCGCCGCTATACTCCCGGGAATTGCCAGAACAATCTTCTTTCCAAGAAGCTTCCTGCTCTTGGTGGCATGAATCAGCTTAACATGGTGGAGCATTTTTAATCACCGGGGGGAGTTCTCCCAACCCATATATAATCTTATTTCCTCCCCATCAGCAGGTACCTGTCCACTATCTTCTTGGCCTCCTCATCCAGCTCGCCTCCTCCCATCATCCAGTTCTCACTAAGATAACCGTAGATTCTTATCGCCAGGGTTCTGTTCGTGATGTATGCATCATAGAGCTTGTAGTTGAGGGAGGCCTGCCTCGAAGAGAGCTTCATGACCTCCATTTTTAAAGCTTCCACATCCCCTCTATCGGCCAGGAACTCCTTCGCCTTTTTTAAATACTCCATTCTCTGCCCCTCCTGAGCCTCCTGTTTTCCTCCTTCAGGTTTTCCAGTATTTCCTTTAAAATCTCCTGGTCTCTCAGAGCCTCCCTGTATTTCCTTTCCATCAGGGCAACCTCCTTCCTCAGCTCGTCCCTCAGTTTGAGAAGCTCGGCAATCTCTTCCAGCTCACTCACGGCTATCAAACCCCATATAATAATGTATCAGCTCCTCTATTTCGGAATAATCCCTCTCCTCCTTTCCAAGCATCTTCCGGAGCCGTTTATTTTCGGCTATCAGCCCGGAAATCTGTATGGCGAGGTTCTGATTGTCCATGGCAATATAGTATGTCCTGAACTTCAGGGGCGACCACTTTCCCTCCAGATCATAAAGCTCCCGTTCAAGTCTGCCAATCTCCTTTTCAAGCTCCGTAAAGTCTGCGTTTTCCTCATCCTCGATAAAGCCCCCCAGGAGGATTATCCTCAGAACCCTGTCCTCTCTGAAGCCGTATTTTTCGCCGAGGCTCACTATTTTCTCATACACTTCATCCGGAATACCGAATGTAACCTTTCTCCATCCTGATTCAGGTCTCACCACGATCTTCATTCATCCTCACCCCAAGCTCACGCCTGAATTCTGCGTTTTCATGGCTCAGCTTGCACCTTATCTCAAAAAGGAGCTCCTTGTCCCGCTGCGCTTTTTTCTCAAACTCAATCAGCTCCCCATAGTGGTGCTTCATCTCCTCCAGCTTTCTTCTCAGCCTCTCCCTATGTTCAAGCAGATGGCGGAGTTTAAGTACCCTCAGCGTGTTTTCAAGCTTCTCCAGCTCATAAAACCTTTTTTCAAGCTCTCTCCTTTCCTGACGTATTCTCTGAAACTCTTCCCTGCTCACCCTAAGCTCTACTTCCAAAGATGCCACCCCTTATTCCGGGTTTTTTAGGGGTCTCCCCGAAGTTTATCTGCAGCGGGAGTCCTTTCAGGCTTTCAATTGCAAGAACAACAGCCTCGGCCTCCTTTTTTGTCGGCGCCTCAGTCGACCTGTAATCGAACTTATCAATAAACCTCTCGACCCTCTCACGTATTGTACTGAGCTTTTCTATCTGAATCTCCGTCAGCTTATCAGCATATGAGGGGTTTTCCCGTCCCAGCTCCTCCTTCAGCATCTCATAGTGTTTTTTGCACAGTATCGCTCCGGAGTTTTTATACACCGGGAGGAGCTCCTCGATTCTCCGGGAAAGGCCTGAGATTATGCTCCTCTCCTTCTCTTCGGCCCTCCTGCATAGAAAGCACTTGGAAACCTTAACCCTTCTTCCCTGCTCCAGACTCTCGATATAAACCGAGAGCATGTGGTCATATATGACCGCAACACCCAGTGCCCCTAAAAGGGGATCCGAGTATGCTATCTCCTTTAGCTTCCATGCATGGTAAGTGCAGAGCCCGAGGCTTTCTTTAAACTGATCCCTGACTGAGGGATTGTTTACATGCTCGTACAGTATGGTCGTTATCTCGCTCTTCTCATACTTCTGAAGGATGTTACACACCGGACAGCCGGGATTTTCAAGGGCCTCCTTAAGGTAGATTCCAATCAGATCCATCTCAACCACCAAAAATAGAACTAAAAGGTCAGGAGGTCATCCAGCGCTCTAAGGGCCCTGTATGTGTTCTGGAAGTTTGATATGCCCATTTCAAGGCTTCTCCTGAAGCCTCCGTTTGGATTCTGAAGGGATTTTAGGAATGAGATATGCCCCTTGATGTATCTCGGCCTGCTTCTGAGGAGCCTGAGACCTCTGAGGGCATAGAATGTGGGCTCAAGATAGGGGGGTAGCGAATAGGGAACCTCCGTAAAGCCGCCGTAAACCTCGCAGGAATCAAAGTGCCGCGTTCTGGGAACTTCATATCCCAGCGCATTCAGGCTGTAAATGGCCTGATACGTCATTGTCGTCGTTGCCTGTTTAACTCCAAATCCCTCTCCCTTCCGGAACCTCAGTATAAACTCCCGGATTCTCTCCTTCATTTCAGGGTCAATCCTGTAGTTCAGAGCCTTTAAAGCCCTTAAAACCCAGTAGGTGGCCTCCAGAGGCGTCGACGTTCCGAACTCCTCACTTCCACCGAGTCCCACAGCAAATTTCCCCTCAAGGGGATTGTACTTTGAGAATATCAGATCAAGCTTCTCCTCCGCCAGATCCCCTGCTCCGAGCAGAACCATCCCTTCAACCGCCATTGCCACCGCTACAACCGCAGTCTGCTTTCTGGCAGCACCGAAGAGGAACTGAGCTGTCTTTTCCTTCTCCGGAACCTCCAGCTCCAGCAGGTCATATATTTTCACAGCGTAGTATGTGTCATTGATGTTCGTCTCATCTAGGAGTGTGACAAAGCAGTATCCCCCATCCTCATGCCGTCTCTCTCCGATATACCGAATAACGGCATTAGCATTAACATATTTTCCAATCTCATAGAGCTTCGAGCCCATTCTACCGCCTCCCGAAGGTTGTAGAACAGGCGTCATTAGCCCCTGCGGGCAGTTCAGGCTCGAAGCCTGGGCGGACGCCATCGCCCTATAACCACTACAAAAGCCACTTAAAAACCTTTATGGTTCAATGGCCTAACGGAGATTGGGCTTAAAATATGTATTTGCCCGTGCCCGGCGGCACCCATGAATAGAACAAAAAATTAATAACTCCGTTTTTGCCCACTTAGTGTGAGGGGTTAAATGCAGTTCATAGAGGCAACGTACGTGGGAAACTTCATAGACAAACAGATGCTGTTTGACGTTTTTGACGAGGTTAACAGATATTTCACCGAGAACAACATAGATGTCAGGCTTGTTTATATCGGCCCGCTGAAGCTCGCTCCCGGGTATCTTGTCAGCATAAAGACTTCAAACGGCACTCTGAGGGCATATCCTCTGGAAGCCCTAATAGAAACCCTGTATTCCCGGCTTCTTCAGGACATTAAGGAACTGATAGAGCAGCGGGAAGGCGATGATACTGGGATTATAATGAACAAAATCCTTGCGCTCACGACATTCCCGCTGATTTCAAGGAATCCCTACTTCGATTTCTATGAAAAGTTCCTTGGATACCATGAAACCATAACAAATCTCAGGATTATGATACTGTCAACCGAGCCCTTCTACTCAGAAGACATTGAAAACTTCAAAATGCGCCTCTTTAAGGGCGTTCTTCATGAGATAGGACATTCATTCGGGCTGGAGCACTGCAGCGGAGAGTGCGTGATGAACCCTCCCGGAACCATCGAGGAATGGGACCTCAGACCCCCGACATACTGTGATCGCTGCTTCCTTGAGCTCAAGAGAAATGCCGAATATGACCCCGGGCTAAAGTTTTAAGCTCTGAAGTTGAGGCATATATGGTATGTTCAGGCATGTGGAAATCGGTGAGATTGAGCGGGCGAAGAATGCGTTACCCCATTACTTTGCGGTATTAAAGGGGGATGAGCAGCCGAATTTTTATCATGCCCGGAGGGTGGAGGTGTCCTTCAGCAGAGATTCTCCCCTCGAAGAGCTCTGGCAGGCTCATGAGGAGGGCATTGAAAAGCTCCACGACAATGAGATTTCAGAAAAGCCCGGGCAGAGTCTCCTCGATTTAAAGATCCTCATAGCCCGCAGGCTTCTGGAGAGATGCATTCTGTGCGAGATGAAGTGCGGAATAAACAGAAGGAAGCAGAAGGGCTACTGCAGGGTTGATAGAAGCAGAATTGCGAGCGCATTCCTGCATCTCGGTGAGGAGCCCGAGCTGATACCATCATACACGATTTTCTTTTCAGGCTGCAACTTCCGTTGTGTCTTCTGCCAGAACTGGGACATAAGCCAGCAGAGCACCGGCGGTGTTTATGCCCCCGGAGAGATATCCATGGAAATAGCCGTGGCACATATGCAGGGTGCAAAAAATGTTAATTTTGTTGGAGGAGAACCCACACCCCATATCCCCTTTATCCTTGAGGTTCTCAGGCATCTCAGGGTTCCAATCCCTGTTATCTGGAACTCCAACATGTATATGAGCGAGGAGGCTATGAAGCTATTGGACGGTGTGGTCGATGTGTACTTGGCGGACTTCAAATGGGGAAACAACAGGGATGCCCTGAAGTACTCAAAAGCCCCCCGCTACTGGGAGACCGTTACGAGGAACTTTCTGCTCGCGAGGGAGCATTACCGGGCTGAGTTCCTGATCCGGCATCTGGTAATGCCCGGCCATCTGGAATGCTGCACAGAACCAATCCTCAGGTGGATTTCGGAGAATCTCGGCAGGGATGTGAGGGTTAATGTGATGTTCCAGTACCGCCCCGAATACAGAGCAGGCGGCTATCCCGAAATTGCCCGGAGGCTCACCCACGAGGAAATGGAGGAGGCCGTCAGGCTGGTCAGGGAATTCGGCCTTAAAAATGCCCTGATAGGCTAAACTCATCCACCCCTCCCCGAGCTGTCATCCGGCTTCCGAAAGTCTCACTCTCAGGGGGGAACTGAGTTAATGTTATTAGGCGGAAGCTCCAACTTTATCCTAAGGTGGTTTGATGAGATTACCGAGCAACAAGACAAAGATTATAGCAACCATCGGCCCTGCTTCCATGGACAAAAAGACACTTGAAGCATTGATTAAAGCAGGAATGAGCGTGGCCCGCATCAATTTTGCCCACGGAAACTTTGAACAGCATGAAAGGACTATCAGGAGAATCAGGGAGATTTCAGAAAAGATAAACAGGAGGGTTGCCATCCTCGGGGATCTGCCCGGTGTGAAGATAAGGGTCGGGGCGATACAGAATGGGGCCGTAACCCTGCACAGATGGCAGACAGTAACCCTGACCACCAGGGACATAACCGGAAACGAAGCGGAAATTCCGGTGGAGTTCAAGGACTTCCCAAGGATGGTATCAAAGGGGGATGTTATATATCTCAGCGACGGATTCATAGCCCTCCGGGTTGAGGAGGTGAGGGGAGAGGATGTTCTGTGCAAGGTTCTGGTGGGAGGAACGCTATTTTCCCACAAGGGCATAAACATCCCCAAAGCGAGAATGGCCCTCGATGCCATAACAGAGCATGATCTGGAAATCCTCGAATTCGCTCTTGAACACGGTATAGACGCAGTTGGAATTTCATTCGTTGGCTCGGCATACGATGTCCTGAAGGTCAGACGGTATGTGGAGGAAAAAAAGGAAAAGAAAAGAATCTTCATAATTTCAAAAATAGAGCGCCCCGATGCTGTCAGGAATTTTGACGATATACTGTGTGCAAGCGACGGAATAATGATAGCACGCGGTGATCTCGGTGTCGAGATGCCCATCGAAAAGCTCCCCATTCTGCAGAAAAAGCTCATACACAAGGCAAACCTTGCAGGAAAGCCCGTTATAACCGCTACGCAGATGCTTGAGAGCATGACCGAGGAGACCCTTCCAACGAGGGCAGAAGTAACGGATGTTGCCAATGCCATACTCGATGGAACCGATGCCGTGATGCTCTCGGAGGAAACTGCTGTGGGAAAGCACCCTGTTGAAACGGTCAGAATGATGGCCAAGATTGCAAGGACAACAGAGGCCTACAGGGATTCGCTGTGGTCGCCGCGCATAGCGGACTGGAAGGCGGTGGAGTGGAAGGAAAAAATACCTAAGAAGGGCACAATTAAGGATGCGATAACGAGAAGCATTATAGAGGCCCTGAACTCGATTAGCATAAAATACATCCTCACCCCCACCAGAACAGGACAGACGGCAAGGCTGATTTCACGATTCAAGCCGAAACAGTGGATTCTCGCCTTCGCCACAGATGAGAAGGTTGCGAACAGCCTGATGTTCTCCTACGGTGTCTATCCATTCCTCGTCAATGAAACAAGCGAGGAGGAAATAATCAGCGTTATCAAAGGGCTTGGACTGGTTTCAGAGAACGACACGGTCCTCCTGACAAAGGGAACACCCATAGGAAAGACCGCCGGGACAAACACGATAAGAATTTTCACGGTCGGGTGAATTCTGTTTTTTCTTTGTTTCTTTTTGCTCCACCGCCCGGACTGGAGAAGAAGAAAGAGGCAGAGCCTCAGAGCAGCATTCTGGCATCAACAGCCACAGCAGAGTCCTCGTAGGCGAAGATCGGGTTGATGTCGAGCTCCTTGATCTCGGGAAGCTCAAGGGCCAGTTCACCGACCTTGACGATGAGGTCAGCGAGGGCCTCTATGTCAACGGGCTTCTCGCCACGTGCTCCCGCCAGAATCGGGTATGCCTTTATCTCCCTGATCATGTCGAGGGCTTCCTCTTTTGTTATCGGGGCAACCCTGAAGCTGACATCCTTGAGTATCTCGACGAATATGCCACCGAGACCGAACATTATTGCAGGACCGAACTGCGGGTCGCGGATCATACCGACTATAACCTCTTTGCCGAGCGGGAGCATCTTGTAGACGATGACGCCCCAGAGATCCGCGTCCGGCTTATAGTTCCTTGCGTTCTCCATGATCTTCCGGAAGGCCTCCCTCGCTTCCTCATCGCTCTTGATGTTGACCTTGACACCGCCGGCGTCGCTCTTGTGGATGATCTGCGGGGAGACGATTTTCATGACAACAGGATAGCCGATTTCCTTTGCGTATTCAACGGCCTCCTCCTCGTTGGCAGCAACTTTAAAGTCCGGAACCGGAACGCCGTAGAGCTTGAGTATCTCCTTCGCCTCCGGCTCGACGAGCGGCCTGTTCTCGGCCTTCGCCTTTTCGATGATTGCCCTGGCCTTTTCAATTCTTTCCATACTTATCACCTCTCAGTTATTGGGATGCAATCCCAACTACATCTGCAGAGTTAAAAGGATTTCCCTTCAACTCGGATTGAAGCTGTCGCTCATTATAAATAGAATGAGGAAGAGATAAATGTGGGTGAAGGCTATGAAGAAGATTATAGGTGGTTTTGGAATTATCATTCTGGTTTTGGCCCTGCTGCTCTTCCAGGGAGAGCAGGCAGCCACAAAAGGTGAAACGGTTGTCCTTTATGACTCCGCAAATATAGGAGTGATTGAGAAGAACCTCACGCTTGAGCTGAAGAAGGGGATAAACGAAGTTCCCATTGATGAGATTGCAGGTCTCAGTATAGAGGAGGTAACCCTGACCCCCATGAGCAGCGGCGTCTATGTCCTCGGGATCGTGAGCCAGCTGACACCGGAAAAAGGAGTCTATGAAGCCAATACCGGAAAGGAAGTAACGGTGAAGCTCCGCAGCGGGGAGGAGATATCCGGAAAGCTGCTCGGACTGAGGGATGGAAACGTGGTGATAGAGGGAGATAGGCTTTTCGTCATAAATCCCAGCGAAATCTCATACCTGAAGGTTCCGGGCCTTGATAACAGCAGATCCCAGGCCTATGCAATTATCCAGGCCGAGAAGGAGGGGAAATACTCATTTGACCTGATTTACCGGGTGAAGGGGATAGGATGGAGCTCAAGATACAAGCTCTACATTAGCGACAGGGCAAAGCTCATCGGTTATATCGTCATAAACAACCCCACAAGGGAGAAATTTGAAAATGCCGAGATAGCCCTTGTCTCGGGAGAGGTTAGCTTTTACATGCCGCCGAGAACCGTCTATGCACTGGAATCCGGAAAAGCGGGTGCAGCCCCCTCCGTGGAGCCTCAGAAGCTGGAGGCATTCTACATCTACAGACTCGGCACGGCATCCCTGAATCCCTTCGAGAAGAAGATGATACCCTACATCTATCAGGAGGCTCCATTTAAACGCGAGTACCTCTATGAAAGCTACCCGTACGGCAGCAGCAATGCAGTCTATGAATCAATATCGTTCAAAACGGAGAAGGTTCTCCCTGCCGGAATTGTCGAGATTTACAGGGACATGAACGGAAGCAGCATACTGATCGGGGAAAGAGCAATTCAGCACACACCGAAAGGAGATATCCTGAGGATAGGCATCGGGAAGGATATAGACCTTAAGGGGACAACCCAGATTCTCGAAGAGAAGCGCGGCAGCAGCTATTCCTACTATAAGGTCAAAATTACGATTGAGAACTTCGGGAAAGAAACAAAGACTGTGATAGTGCGGCACTACAAACGCGGGATGCTGAAAACTTCATCTGTAAAACCGCTCGACGAAACTGCCAGCTACGTGGAGTTCAGGGTAACCGTGGGGCCGG
>Ga0256833_1003211_pt1 | contig 11270 bp, 9 predicted proteins | sample 356284metaG_FD_190535 | JGI IMG/M metagenome (GOLD analysis project Ga0256833, IMG submission 190535) | Hydrothermal vent microbial communities from Mid Atlantic Ridge, Atlantic Ocean - 356-284 | ecosystem: Environmental > Aquatic > Marine > Hydrothermal vents | place: Atlantic Ocean: Mid...
GCATATATTTATATCTAACATTGCAATAAGTTTATATACTATTTCAACTACTTTTATTTTAGGTATTTTTACAAACAATACCATTGTAGGTTATTTTTCAATTGCAGATAGAATAAAAAGTGCTGTTCAAGGTTTATTAGGCCCAATATCACAGACTATTTATCCATATATTTCTAAGAAAGTAAAAGAAAATAAATTAGAAGGATTACAATTTATTAGAAAAATTACGATTTATATTGGTACTTATAGTTTTATTTTATCTTTTTTACTTTTTTTATTTGCACCAGAAATTATTCATTTAATTGCAGGAGAGAAATATGAAAGAAGTATTTTAGTTTTAAGAATTATTGCATTTTTACCTTTTATTGTAGCATTAAGTAATATTTTTGGGATTCAGACAATGCTTAATTTTGGAAGAAAAGAAGCTTTTAGTAAAATTTTGATCGGAGGGAGTATTTTAAATATCCTTTTATCAGTTGTATTAGTTCCATTATTTCAAGAGATAGGCTCAGCTATGTCAGTATTAATTGTAGAAATATTTATAACAATTGCTATGTTTTTTTATTTACAAAAAATAGGTATAAATATTTTGAAAGGAAAATTAAATGTTTGATTATATAGTAGTTGGAGCAGGGTTTGCAGGGAGTGTGATAGCTGAAAGAGTTGCTAATAAATTAAATAAAAAAGTATTGACAATAGAGAAAAGAAATCATATAGGTGGTAATTGTTATGATGAAAAAGATGAAAATAATATTTTAATTCATAAATACGGACCACATCTATTTCATACAGATTATAAAGAAGTATTTGATTATCTATCAAATTTTACCGAGTGGGAGATTTACAATCATAAAGTATTAGCATATATAGATGGTAAAAAAGTTCCAATTCCTTTTAATTTTAATACATTATATGAGGTTTTTCCAAGAAGTTTAGCACAGAAATTAGAAAAAGCATTACTTGAAGAGTATGAGTATAATACTAAAGTTCCAATTTTAGAGCTTAAAAAATCAAAAAATAAAGAGTTACAATTTTTAGCTGATTATGTATATGAGAAAATATTTGTAAATTATACTGCAAAACAATGGGGAATGAAACCAGAAGAGATTGACAGTGCAGTAACAGCAAGAGTGCCAATATTTATCGGAAGAGATGATAGATATTTTAATGATAAATATCAAGCGTTACCTAAAAAGGGGTATACAAAACTTTTTCAAAATATGTTGAACAATAAAAATATAAAAATAATGCTAAATACAGATTTTAAAGAAGTTCTAAATATAGATATTGAAAATAAGAAAATATATTTATTAAATCAAGAATTTAAAGGTAAATTAATATTTACTGGAATGATAGATGAATTGTGTGAGTATAAATTTGGAGAGTTACCGTATAGAAGTGTAGATATGAAGTTTGAGATAATTGATAAAGAGTATTATCAAGAAGTAGCAACAGTTAATTATCCAAATAACTATGATTTTACAAGAATTACAGAGTTTAAACATATACATCCTATAAAAACAGATAAAACAACAATATTAAAAGAGTATCCACAAGAATATATAAAAGATAAAAATACACCATATTATCCAATATTTACAGAAGAAAATCAAAAAAAATATGAGAATTATAAAGAATTTTTAAATAATTTCAAAAATATTATTTTAGTCGGAAGACTTGCTGAATATAAGTATTATGATATGGATGATATTGTTAAAAGAGCTTTAGATGTTTTTGAAGAAAATATTTAATAAAATTAATCGTAATATAGATATTATCAAAGTATTAGTATATAAAGAATGGATTATTAAATATAAGGGAACTTATTTAGGATATATTTGGTCTATTGCACATCCTTTAATTTTGACTTTAGTTTTTTATGTTGGTTTTAAAATTATTATGAAAGTACAGATAGAAAATTATGTATTATTTTTAATAGTTGCTTTATTTCCATGGCAATGGTTTTCTAATAGTTTAGCTATAGGTACATGGGCATTTATAGCAAACCAATCTTTAATAAAGAAAATGGTATTCCCAAAGTATTTATTACCACTTTCAAATATTATTGTAGACTCAATACATTTTGCTATTTCTATTCCTATAATAATGTTGGTTTTGTATTTTTATAATAAACCAATTTTTTATTTACAATGGTTATTGTATATTCCATTAATGTTTTTATTACAAACGCTTCTTATATTTTCAATAGTTTTGATTTCTAGTACATTAAATGTATTTTATAGGGATATAGATCGTATTATCTCTTTATTAATTATGCTAATAATGTATGCGTCACCAATTTTCTATTCTGCAAATATGATACCTAAAAAGTTACTACCGTTTTTTTATTTAAATCCTGTGTTTCCGTTAGTAAATTTATGGCGTGATATTTTTATGAATGGAAATTTTAATTTGTTTGATCTATTAATTTTACTCATACATATAATATTTTGGTTAGCAATAGGATTTGTAGTATATAAAAAATATGAAGCTTTTTTTGCAGAAAGGACTTAAAATAGTGAATGTTGTTGAATTTATTAATGTGACAAAAAAATATACTTTATTTCATAATATTAGTTATAAAGAAGCGATATTTAACTTTTTTAAAAAAGAAAAGATTAAAAATAAAAATATGTTTTTAGCTTTAGACAATATCTCTTTTTCTATTAAAAAAGGAGAAGCAGTAGGTATTGTTGGAAAAAATGGATCAGGAAAAAGTACAATATTGGGATTGATTGCTGGGGTTTTAAAACCAAATGGAGGGAAAGTAAAAGTTTCTACCAATGTGTCTCCCTTATTAGAATTGGGAGGAGGATTTCATCCAGATTTAAATGCTTATGAAAATATTAGATTAAATGGTGTTCTACTTGGTGTAGAACTTAAAAAAATAGAAAAAAATATAGATAAAATTATAGAGTTTGCAGAGTTAAATGAATTTAAAAATCAACCAATAAGAACTTATTCTAGTGGGATGTTAGCAAGACTTGGCTTTTCTATTGTTACTCAATTAGATCCACAATTGTTATTAATCGATGAAGTTTTAGCTGTTGGAGATTCAAAATTTAGAGAAAAATGTATTAATACAATGTTGGATTTCAAAAAAAAGAATATTACTATTATACTGGTATCTCATAATCCAGATGATATTAAAGTTTTATGTGATAGAGTTATTTGGATAGATAATCATAAAATAAAAATGGATGATAAGACAGATATTGTTTTAAGAGAATATTTGAAGTAAAATAGGAAGGAGTTTTTATGACTAACTTGTGTAATATACTTTTAAATGGTGAATTAATTAATGAAAGAGATATGTTTTATAGAATTGAAAAAGGTGAAGCATTTTTAATAGATAATTTTTTAGAAATAAAAGGGAATAATAGTAATTATTCTTTTATAAAGTTTGATACATATTTTAATGCTTTTAGTATTGAAAAATGGAAAAAATACACAAATATTAAGAGTTTTTATTTAGTTTTAAAAATTAAAGGAGAAGTATATTGTTCTATTATTAATGCGACTAATAATCATAAATTTAATATAATAAAAACCGTAAAAATTAATTCTGATGATGTTAAAGAGACAATTATTGAAATTCCATCAAATATAAATGAAGGTCTTATATATTTCGAATTAAAAGCATTTAATGATGCATTTTTCTATGGAGGATATTGGGGTACAAATCAAGAAATTTCTAACAAAATTAAATTAGGTATATGTATTACAACATTCAACAGACAGGAGGCAGTTAAAAGTAGTTCATCAAGGATTCTATCTTTTTTAAAAGAAGATAAAATAGATGCAGAATTAATAGTGGTTGATAATGGCAAAAATGTTAATTTAGAAAAAGATGATAAATTAATACTTATACCTAATGAAAATTTAGGAGGTTCAGGCGGGTTTGCAAGAGGTTTATATTACTGTAAAGAAGAGAGAAAAGATTTTACTCATGTTTTGTTTATGGATGATGATGCATCTTGTGAAGTTGAATCAATATTTAGAACTTATAATTTATTAAAATATTCTAATGATGAAAAGTTAGCAATTGCAGGTAGTATGTTGTTTAAACATGAACCAAATATTCAATGGGAAAATGGTGCAAACTTTAACATTTTTTGTAAACCAATAGGGAGTTTTAGAAATTTATATGATGTTAAATCTTTACTAGAAAATGAAAAAGATACAAATTTTGATTATGGGGGATGGTGGTTTTATGCTTTTCCTATAAAGTTTAGCCAATATCCTTATCCTTTTTTTGTAAGAGGAGATGATGTAAATTTTGGTCTCCAAAGACAATTTAATCAGATTACATTAAATGGTATTGCAACATTAGGCGATGATTTTTTTGAGAAAGAGTCTCCTTTAACTCAATATTTAGATGTTCGTTCACATTTTATTCATCATTTACAGGTTCAACATTTAAGTAATGATTTTATAACATTAATGAAAGTTTTTTGGAGATTTATTGTTAAATACTCATTAATATATAAATATGCTTCAGCAAATGCACAATTAGAGGCTATTAGAGATGTTTTGAAAGGACCTGAATTTTTTGAAAATAATATTGATATGAAAGAGGTTTTTGCAAAAATTAGACCGTTATCAGAAAAAGAAAAGATGATACCGGTATCTTTATCGGATTATTCACATTTTGAAATAGGACCTTATGTTTCATATAGTAAACTTGCAAAATTTATAAGAATAATAACTCTAAATGGACATCTATTGCCTAAAATATTTTTTAAAAGAAAAGGTGTAATTTTATGGAAAAGTGATAATAGAATAGCAGCATATTTTAGAAGAAAAAAAGTATTGATATATCATCCACAATCAAAAAAAGGGTTTATATTGAAGCATAATAAAAAAGAGTTTTTTTTAATACTGTTTCAGGCAATTTTGCTATCGTATAACATTTTTATAAATAGAAAAAATTTGATTAAAAGGTATAATGAAAAATATAATTATTTAACTTCAAAAGAGTATTGGGAAAAACAATTTTTTAAAAAGAAAGATAAATGAAAATAGCATCTATTATAGTTACTTATAATAGATTAAGTTTTCTTAAAAAAAGTATTAAAGAGAGTATAAAGTGTGGATTTGATTATATTGTTATTGTAAATAACAATTCAACTGATGGTACTAACAAATTTTTAGAAAACTTAAAAGTTAAGAATATTTATATTATAAATATGGAAGAAAATGTGGGAGGGGCCGGTGGATTTTATTATGGATTTAAATATGTAGTTGAAAATCTAAATGCTGATTGGATTGTTTGTTATGATGATGATGCATATCCATTAAATAATGTAGTTAAAGAATTTAAAAATATAAATGAGAATTTAAATGAAGATGTTGTAGCAATTGCATCAGCTGTATATTTGCCAAATGGAAGCATTAGTAAAATGAATATACCAAGATTAAATTTTTTAAAAAAATTTAGAATTTATATAGATGGGAATGCATATAAAAAAATAGATTGTATTGAAGTTTTTATGTCTTCATTTGTTGGTTTTTTTATTAAAACAGAATATATAAAAACTTTCTCTCATTTTCCTAAAAAAGAGTTATTTATTTATGGTGATGACTTATTATATACTTTAAGAATTAGTCAGAATAATAAAAAAATAATATTTTGCCCAAATATAAAATTTATACATGATTGTATGACATTAAAAAATGATACTTATAATCCAATGTGGAAAGTTTATTTTACATATAGAAATGGTATAATTTTGTATAAAAATATTCATATTATTTTAGGGGTTGTTTACGCAATATTAAAATTTATTTCATTTATTAGTAGAGTTAACAAATATAAAAATAAAAAATTGTATAAAAAATATATTATTTTGGCTATTATTGATGCTTTTAAAAATAAGTTACCATCTATTGACAAAATAAAGGATTTAAAATAGTTGTTTATATTATATCCCATAAACAATATGTTTTTCCTAATGATAGATTATATAAAGTTATTGAAGTAGGAGCGCAAAATAAAAATAAACACTTTTCTATAATTAAAGATAATGAAGGTTATAATATTTCTGATAAAAATGATAGGTATTCAGAGTTAACTGGGATATATTATATATTTAAAAATAATTTATATAAAAAATACTCTTATATAGGTTTTTGTCATTATAGAAGATATTTTAAAGGCAGTTTAAATTTTTATAATAAAAAAATACTATCTTATGATGATTTAATTGGTTATACACAAAAAGAAAATTATGATATTATTCTTCCTAAAAAAAGAACTTATCCATTCGAAAGTGTCTATTCTCATTATAAACACTCTCATAATATTTTAGATTTAGAAAAAGCTATATGCATTATTGAAAAAAAATATCCTTTTATGAAAGAGAGTATAAAAAGTTCTTTATCTAAAAATAGTTTATATTTATATAACATGTTTATTATGAAAAAAGATCTGTTTCAAGAATATTGCGATTGGCTATTTGATATCTTATTTGAATTGGAAAAAAAAATAAGTACAAAAGATTATGATAGTTATCAAAAAAGAGTTTTTGGTTTTTTATCAGAAAGATTATTTAATATATGGTTAGAATATAAAAAAAAAGATCAGAACATAAGAATTAAAGAATTAAATATTGTTAATATTGAAAAAAATTATGTAACCACAAAGTATATAAATTATTTTTTTAGAAGATTAAATAAAAGTTTTATGCTTAAAAGATTTTTTGATATTGTATTCTCTATATTATTTTTAATTATTTTTTCATTTCTATTTATTTTGATTGCAATTGTAATAAAACTAACTGATGGAAAATCAATTTTTTATAAGCAAAAAAGAATAGGATATAAAATAAAACCTTTTAATATAATAAAATTTAGAACAATGTATATTGATGCTGATAAAAGATTATCGATATTATTAAAACATAATTTATCAGCAAGAGAAGAGTGGGAAAAAAGATATAAATTAAAAGAAGATCCACGCGTTACTTCTTTTGGAAATTTTTTAAGAAAAACATCTTTAGATGAAATACCACAATTTTTCAATGTATTAAAAGGAGAAATGAGTATAGTCGGTCCAAGACCAGTGGTAAAAGAAGAATTAGAAAAATATTATAAAGAAAAAAAGTATATTTTTAATATTACAAAACCAGGGATAACAGGTCTTTGGCAGGTAGAAGCTAGAAATGATATTGAAAATTATGATGAAAGAATTAGACTTGATGAAGAATACATTAGAAAACAATCTTTTTTATTTGATTTAAAAATAATAATAAAAACAATAAAAGTAATATTTACAAATAAAGGAGCTTATTAAAAAGGCCTATATTTATAATGATCATAGGAAATCATAAAAAAATAGTTATTTTATGATTTAATTTGTATTTAATTTATAAAATTAATAATGAGATTATAGAATTGTTGATATTGATGAGATGGAGGTAACAGATAATTTAAAAGATTTAGCTAACTGCGATATAATTTTAGCTAACAGAATCGAGGAAGATTTAGAAGAGTTTAAAGATAAAATCTTTAGTAGAGATATTTTTGGGGAGAATTGATATAATTAATAGATTAAAACAAAAGTTTCAAAAAGAAGAGTATAAAAGATTAATATCAAATTTTATCTCTTTATTAGTCTTACAAGGAGTTAATTATATATTGCCTCTTATTACATTTCCTTATCTTATAAGGGTGTTAGGAGTAGAAAAATATGGTCTTATAGCATTTGCAAATGCAACAATAGCATATTTTAATATTTTAACAGCTTATGGATTTAATCTCACAGCTACAAGAGAAGTTAGTATATATAGAGATAATAAAGAAAAATTAATAGAGATATTTAGTTCAGTAATGATTATAAAAATTATTTTAATGATAATGTCTTTTCTTTTGCTTACTATTTTAGTTTTTAGTTTTGAGAAATTTAAAAAAGATGCTATAGTGTATTATTTGACTTTTGGAGCAGTTATAGGTCAAGTTTTATTTCCTCAATGGTTTTTTCAAGGAATTGAAAGGATGAAATATATTACATTTTTAAATATTACAGCAAAGATAATTTTTACAATAGCCATATTTATTTTTATTCATAAAGAGAGTGATTATTGGAAAGTGCCATTAATAAGTTCATTAGGATTTGTAATAGCTGGAATATTAGCTTTTTATATAATTTTTAAAGATTTTAAAATAAAGTTTAAATTTCAATCATTTCAAACAATAGTATATCATCTAAAAGAAGGATGGCATATATTTATATCTAACATTGCAATAAGTTTATATACTATTTCAACTACTTTTATTTTAGGTATTTTTACAAACAATACCATTGTAGGTTATTTTTCAATTGCAGATAGAATAAAAAGTGCTGTTCAAGGTTTATTAGGCCCAATATCACAGACTATTTATCCATATATTTCTAAGAAAGTAAAAGAAAATAAATTAGAAGGATTACAATTTATTAGAAAAATTACGATTTATATTGGTACTTATAGTTTTATTTTATCTTTTTTACTTTTTTTATTTGCACCAGAAATTATTCATTTAATTGCAGGAGAGAAATATGAAAGAAGTATTTTAGTTTTAAGAATTATTGCATTTTTACCTTTTATTGTAGCATTAAGTAATATTTTTGGGATTCAGACAATGCTTAATTTTGGAAGAAAAGAAGCTTTTAGTAAAATTTTGATCGGAGGGAGTATTTTAAATATCCTTTTATCAGTTGTATTAGTTCCATTATTTCAAGAGATAGGCTCAGCTATGTCAGTATTAATTGTAGAAATATTTATAACAATTGCTATGTTTTTTTATTTACAAAAAATAGGTATAAATATTTTGAAAGGAAAATTAAATGTTTGATTATATAGTAGTTGGAGCAGGGTTTGCAGGGAGTGTGATAGCTGAAAGAGTTGCTAATAAATTAAATAAAAAAGTATTGACAATAGAGAAAAGAAATCATATAGGTGGTAATTGTTATGATGAAAAAGATGAAAATAATATTTTAATTCATAAATACGGACCACATCTATTTCATACAGATTATAAAGAAGTATTTGATTATCTATCAAATTTTACCGAGTGGGAGATTTACAATCATAAAGTATTAGCATATATAGATGGTAAAAAAGTTCCAATTCCTTTTAATTTTAATACATTATATGAGGTTTTTCCAAGAAGTTTAGCACAGAAATTAGAAAAAGCATTACTTGAAGAGTATGAGTATAATACTAAAGTTCCAATTTTAGAGCTTAAAAAATCAAAAAATAAAGAGTTACAATTTTTAGCTGATTATGTATATGAGAAAATATTTGTAAATTATACTGCAAAACAATGGGGAATGAAACCAGAAGAGATTGATAGTGCTGTTACAGCAAGAGTGCCAATATTTATCGGAAGAGATGATAGATATTTTAATGATAAATATCAAGCGTTACCTAAAAATGGGTATACAAAACTTTTTCAAAATATGTTGAACAATAAAAATATAAAAATAATGCTAAATGCAGATTTTAAAGAAGTTCTAAATATAGATTTTGAAAATAAGAAAATGTATTTATTAAATCAAGAATTTAAAGGTAAATTAATATTTACTGGAATGATAGATGAATTGTGTGAATATAAATTTGGAGAGTTACCATATAGAAGTGTAGATATGAAGTTTGAGACAATTGATAAAGAGTATTATCAAGAAGCAGCAACAGTTAATTATCCAAATAACTATGATTTTACAAGAATTACAGAGTTTAAACATATACATCCTGTAAAAACAGATAAAACTACAATATTAAAAGAGTATCCACAAGAATATATAAAAGATAAAAATACACCATATTATCCAATATTTACAAAAGAAAATCAGGAAAAATATAATAAATATAAAGAATTTTTAAATAATTTCAAAAATATTATTTTAGTCGGAAGACTTGCAGAATATAAATATTATGACATGGATGATATTGTTAAAAGAGTTTTGGAAGTTTTTGAGGAGGAAATAAAATGAAAAAAATAATGATATATTGTCATACCTTTTATCCACAAAATAGTGGATATGCTAATGCATTTTTAAATTTTGTAAAGGCTTTATTAGATAATGATAAATCTTTCTATATATATCTTGTTACTCCATACCAGTTAGGTAACTCTAAAGAATTAGAAATTGAAAGACTGAAAATTATAAGATTAAAGCCTAAAATTAATATAAAGAAAATAGAATATTATTTAAATCAATATATCTATGCAAAAGAAGTTTCAAAATTGTTTAAAAAATATTCAGCTAATTTATTATTTGTAGAAACGTTTGATTCAGAAATTTTTTTAAATTCTTTGTCTAAAGATATTTATAATAAATTAGTTGTAAGGATTCATGCTACAAATGAAACGGAGTATACTATGTTTTATAACAGGTTAAATTTTATTGTAAGAAGATTTTTAATAAAAAATTTTTTATTAAAAAAAATAAAATGGATAGTTTCTACTAATAATTTTCATATAAGATTCGCTAAACGATATTATTTAAAGGATAATGTTATTGAAATAGGAAATCATAATTTTTTTATATTGCCCAATCCTATAGATAAAATCTTTTCTGAAAATGAATGTTGTGCAATTGAAAATAAAAATAAATTAAAGATTTTTTTATTAGGAAGAATGAACTATTTGGGAAATAATCAAAAAGGTTTTACAGATTTTTTCTATGCTTTAAAATTATTAGATAATAATATACTTAATAAATTAGATATTACTGTTGTAGGAAAAGGAAATATGAAAAAATATTTGGAAAAATTGAGTAATAATATAAAAAATATAAAATTTATTGAATATTTACCACATGATGAAGTTATAAATTATTTAAAAAAATCTGATATAGTTGTTTTACCAAGTAGATATGAGGGATTATCAATGTTTGCTTTGGAAGCTTTGGCAACAGGTAATATTGTGATTTTTTCTAGGACAGGTGGATTAATAGACTTAGTTGATCAAAATGGAATGTTGTTTGAGCCACAAAATATAGAAGCTTTAGCAAATTCAATTAAGCAAATTGTTAATTATGATTATGATAGATTATATCAAATGAAAAAAATGTCTTTATCTCTAGCAAGAGAAAAATATTCTCCAAAAATTGTGTGTGATAAGTTCAATGTCTTATATGATTTAGTAACTGGAGCAAAATAATGTGTGGCATAGCAGGATTTATAGATTTTACTAAAAAAAGTGATTATAACATTTTAAAAAAGATGACAGACGTTTTACATCATCGAGGACCAAATGATAGTGGATATAGTTTTTATAGTTTGAGT
>Ga0256833_1003212_pt1 | contig 11270 bp, 10 predicted proteins | sample 356284metaG_FD_190535 | JGI IMG/M metagenome (GOLD analysis project Ga0256833, IMG submission 190535) | Hydrothermal vent microbial communities from Mid Atlantic Ridge, Atlantic Ocean - 356-284 | ecosystem: Environmental > Aquatic > Marine > Hydrothermal vents | place: Atlantic Ocean: Mid...
ATGAGTTCAACATCATCTTGAAGCCCGTAATGATTTACAATACCGTTACCGTTTTTGCCGAATACTCCTATCGAATGGGCTTCGTCCACCATTACGGTAGCATCGTACTTTTTGGCTAACTCCACTATTTCTGGCAGCTTGGCGGTGTCGCCTTCCATGCTGAATACGCCGTCAACCACAATCAATTTTATAGCTGATGGTGTACACTTTTGCAAAACCTTTTCAAGGTGTTCCATGTCGTTATGCCTAAACTTAAGTACTTTGCCGAACGACAACCTTGTTCCCTCTATGATGGAAGCATGAACTAATTCGTCTATAATTACAAAATCGTTTCTACCGGCAATAGCTGGAATTACTCCTACATTTACCTGAAACCCCGTACTAAAAACCAATGAGTCTTCTTTGCCGACATATGCCGCCAAACGCTGCTCCAATTCCAAGTGTAAATCCAAGGTTCCGTTCAGGAATCTTGAACCTGCACAGGCACTGCCGTATTTTTCAGTAGCTTTTACGGCCGCTTCTATTATCTTCGGATGATTGGTAAGGCCCAAATAACTATTGGAACCGAACATCAATACTTTTTTCCCTTTTATATAAACTTCCGTGTCTTGCTCCGATTCAATGACTCTGAAGAAAGGGTAATACCCAAGCTTGCGAGCTTCTTTGGGGCGTATAAATTTGGAAGTCTTTTCTGTTAGCAAACTCATTCCGACTTCTTTTAAAAAAACAACTGGCAAAAATAATCAAAATTTCCATCCCTTTTAAGTTTTATCGTGCTTAAATTGATATTCGGATATGCTTGTTTGAGTTCAAATTACACAAAATCAACGACAAAAAACAATAATTCGAAATGTTTTTTTTCTTCGGTGGAGTGTGAGAAACATGGCAAAATGCTGATAGGGTAGTTTTATCTTAACAGAAAAAGTTAATTTTGCACAAAAACGATAGGGAAGCGTACTATGTTTCAAAAAGAAGATTTGAAAGTTTATATTTTGTTGCTATCGGCTCCGGTATTGCTGACTTTGTATAGGTATCACGGATATCCGGAATATTTTTACGAGTACTTCGGTAATTCTTATTCCGATGTGATTGCAAGGATTTGGCAATTTGCCGTATTTTTTGTGTTGATGTTTGTGATTCCTGCGCTTACGGTAAAATTCTGGTTCAAACGACCGCTTACGGATTTCGGGATGGGAATCGGCAACTACAAGGAAGGACTAAAATGGCTTGTGACCATTCCTTTGGTTGTGGCACCGATAATCTACCTGTCGTCCAAAATGCCGGATGTCAGACTGGAATATCCCATGGCCAAATCACTCTTGAACGATACCTCAAACCTGTTACTTTATGAGAGTGCCTATGTGTTGTTGTATTATACGGCATGGGAGTTCTTTTTCCGGGGATTTTTATTGTTCGGACTGCGTGAAAGATTCGGTGATTTTAATGCTATTTTGATACAAACCATCTCTTCTTGTTTGGTACATATTGGCAAACCGGAAGGAGAAATAATAGGGTCCATTATTGTCGGAATTATATTTGGTGTGGTGGCTTTGCGTACTCGCAGTATTTGGTATGTGTTTTTGATACATGCGGCTATTGGTGTACTTACGGATATTTTCATCATTTATTACCATTGATTATGAAAAGAGTTTTTATTACCGGTGTAAATGGATTTATTGGAAGCAATTTGGCCAAAAAACTGATTGAGAAGGGAATAGTGGTTTCCGGTCTTGTTAGGAAAACTTCCGATTTGAGTTTTGTCAAAGGATTGGACATTACCTTACATTACGGCGATATTACGGATTCGTCGTCCTTGGATAGAGGATGGTTGGAAAAGGTCGATACTGTGTTTCATGTTGCGGGACTTGCCGCCGATTGGGGTACTTATGATAAATTCTACAAAATCAATGTGGAAGGGACGCGTAATGTGGCGACGATGGCTTCCAAAGCAGGAGTAAAACGCTTTGTTTACATAAGTACCGTAGCGTTTCACGGATTTGGAAAAACCAATATAAAAGAAGATGACCCCATTGCTCCGAAACTTATTCCTTATGCCCGGACAAAGTGGTTGGCCGAACAATGGCTTTGGCAGTTTGCTGAAGATACCTCTATGGAAATCACGGCGATAAGACCGGGTAATGTGTTTGGACCAAACGATAGAACCTTTATGCTGAAGTATCTCGAAGCAATGGAACGGGGTAAGTTTGCTCAAATCAATCACGGCAAAGCCAAGACTTGTCCTACTTTTATATACAATCTGGTCGATGCCGTTATGCTGGCTGCCACACATCCCCAAGCTCCCAACGAAGCCTTTATCGTAACCGACGGATTGGACATAACTTGGAACTCTTTCAACCGATTGTTGGCCAAAGAAATGGGCATCAAATTGAAAAACACATCGCTGCCCTATCCGGTTGCTATGGCGGTAGCTAAATTGTATTTTGGCATCCATGAGATTTTAGGGTTAAAAACGGAGCCGTTTCTCACTCCTTATCGAATCAATAACGGCGGAAAAGATTATCATTTTTCCATAGAAAAAATACAAAGCGTACTGGGATTTCAGCCGGCTTACGACATTGAAACGGCTGTAAAAATGACGGTGGAGTGGTACAAAACGATTAAAAGGAAATAAAAAAAGCCCGCACGGTCATTGCGGGCTTTTATGTGTTGGATGTGCTGAAAATCAACCTTGTTCTTGCAAAAATCTTTCGGTGTCCAATGCGGCCATACATCCGGAGCCTGCGGCCGTGATAGCTTGCCGGTAAACAGGGTCTTGGACATCGCCGCAAGCAAAGACGCCCGGAATATTTGTTTTGGAATTGCCCGGTTCGGTTTTTATATAGCCTATTTCGTCAGTTTCTATATAAGGCTTAAATATATCCGAATTGGGTTTGTGTCCTATGGCAATAAACACACCGTTTACTTTTATATCTACCTCTTCTTTGCCTTGCTTTATCAACTTCATGCCTTTTACCCCGTCGTCATCTCCGTATATTTCTTCGGTTACATGTTCAAACAGCACTTCTATATTGGGCGTATTAAGTACTCTGTTTTGCATGGCTTTTGAGGCTCTGAAATAAGGTTTTCTTACCACCATGTAAACTTTGTTGCACAATCCCGCCAAATACAACGCATCTTCACAAGCTGTATCGCCACCGCCTACTACGGCAACATCTTGCCCTTTGTAGAAGAATCCGTCACAGGTGGCACAGGCCGAAACACCCTTACCCCGGAATTTTTGTTCGCTTTCCAGCCCTAAATATTTGGCACTGGCTCCGGTAGCAATGATAACGGCATCTGATTCTATTAGCTTTTCATTGTCTATGAGGACTTTAAAGGGTCTTTTGCTGAAATCAACTTCGGTAACGCTTCCCCATCGTACATCAGCACCGAATCGCTTGGCTTGTGCTTTGATGTCTTCCATCAATACCGGTCCTGTCACTCCGTCAGGGTATCCGGGGAAGTTTTCCACTTCGGTTGTAGTCGTTAGTTGTCCGCCCGGCTCCATTCCTTCGTACACTACCGGGTTCAATCCGGCTCTTGCCGTGTAAATGGCGGCTGTCAAACCGGCAGGTCCGCTTCCTATGATCAGCACTTTTACCTTTTCATCTACCGCACCGTTTATGGTTTTGCCTTGCTTTTGACTGTCGTCTCCTCCAATGTTCCCTATTGTTCCGAATGTAATCATAATTATTGTTTTTTTATTTGCAGCACAAAATTACAAAAAATGTGCCTTGTTGTAACTACCTCCAATCAGGTATTCGGAAGAGAGAACTAAATGGCTAAGTTATACATTTCGGGCTTGTAATTACGGTTGGTAATCCGGGATGTTTTCCGTAAGGACCAAGTTGCCTGTTGGGTGTTTTTTCAGTACAAACATTTGCTTACCGTTGGTAATAAGCAAATATTCGGCATCGAGCACGCTGTTGTAAACAGCTATTTGGTTTACGGTTTTTTCGGATAAAGGGACGGAAGGGGCTTTACATTCTACAATCATAAAAATGCTACCGTCGGGCCGGAATACCGTTATATCTGTTCTTTTATCGTTGGTGCCGGCTTTGATGCGATGTTCCGGTTTGATGAGTGGGAGGGGATAACCTTTGTCAAGCAAAAGTCGTAAGACACTTTGTCTTACGACTTCTTCCGGGGTCAGGGACACATATTTTTTTCTTACTATGTCGTAAATGAAAGTTTTTCCGTCTATTTTTTTGATTTGAAATTCTTGTGACACCGGTTTAGCACTTTATTTCGCATTTGTTACATCTGGACAAGTCGCCGTTCAGGCGTTTTTCTACCAATTCCACCACATTATTACGCAAAGGCTCTATGCTTATATCTTTTATCACATCGTAAGCAAAAGCATTGAGCAACATCAAACGCGCACTTTTCTGTGAAATACCCCGCTGACGCAAATAAAACAATTCATCGTCATTTATCTGCCCAACCGTTGCTCCGTGACTGCAAACCACATCGTCGGCATAAATTTCCAATTGTGGTTTGGTATTCATTTGGGCATCGCTTGTAAGCAGGATGTTTTTGTTGGTTTGTTCGGTGTGGGTATGTTGAGAGTCTTTACGCACCAGAATCTTGCCGGCGAAAGCTCCGCTCGCGTAGTCGTCTATGATGCCTTTGAACAGCTCCCTGCTGGTAGAATCGGGTTTTAGGTGATCTATCAGCGTCCAATTATCTACATGTTGGCCCTTGTCCACCATAAACAAGCCGTACATTTCGTTGTAGCAATTGCGACCGTTTAGTTTGGCAACAATGTTGTTTCTTACCACGCCGCCGTGCAAGGTTATGGTATTGGTTCGTACGCTGCTGTCGTCGTATTGGTACACATAAGTGGAAGTAAACTGGTACGATTCGTTATGGGCATTTTGCAGGCGGATGTATTCCAAATGTGAGTTGGGATAGGCAAAAATTTGCATGACGGAATTGTTGAGAAAGTGCTTAGGAAATATGCTGTGTTCACAAAGTAAAAACTTGGCTTCGGAGTTTTTGCCGGCTATAATGATACTGTGCGGAAACAAAGCCACTTCTTCCAAAGCGGACACCAGATTGATCAGTTGTATAGGTCTGCCGACCTTGATATTATCGGGAATGTACACAAAGAATCCGTCTTGGGCAAACATATTGTTCAGAGCCACCAAAGGATCGTCTCCATCCACGCTTTTGTTTATGTGGCTATCTATCAAATCTTTATATCCGTTTTCGTAAGCGTGAATCAAACTGCCGAACACCACTCCTTCTTCGGTTGTTACCAGTTTTTTACCGTTGTAGTCATGAAACCATCCGTTTATCAATATGGCGGTATCGGCTTCCAGCTCCGGCACATCACAAACAAAAATATCTTTGGGATATACCTTGTGTTTTTGAGGTTCGGAATAAAAAACGAAGTTGTGGGAAAAAATTTTTTTCAGGTTTGAATACTTGTAATTTTCCATTTTGTGATGCGGCAATTCCAGTTTGCCTTCTTGGAAGTTGTCGAAGGCTTTTTTACGGTATTGGCCGAAAATGCTACCGTTCACTTTATCTAATTCTCCGGAAGTTTCTTCATAAAATTTCAGAAAATGGGCCGCAAATTTTTCTATGTTTCTTTTCATAATCCGTTTTTAGAATTGTTCTTTTATCCAGCCGTAACCTTTTTCTTCCAGTTCGAGAGCCAGCTCTTTGCCGGCGGTTTTTACTATTCTACCGTTGTACAGTATGTGTACGATATCGGGCACAATATAATCCAACAAGCGTTGATAATGTGTTATCACAATAAAAGCCCTTTCCGGAGCACGCAGCTTGTTTACTCCGTTGGCTACCACACGCAACGCATCAATATCCAATCCGGAATCGGTTTCGTCCAGAATGGCCAATTTGGGTTCTAACACAGCCATTTGAAATATTTCGTTCTTTTTCTTTTCTCCTCCGGAAAAACCTTCGTTGACAGCTCTTCCTGTCAGTTTTGAGTCCATTTCGACCAAATGCTGCTTTTCTCGTATAAACTTGAGGAATTCCGCAGCGGACATTTCTTCTTTACCTTCATACTTTCTTTTGGCATTGACAGCGGCTTTCAGAAAATTCATCATGGATACTCCCGGTATTTCCACAGGATATTGAAAACTCAGGAAAATCCCCATCAACGCCCTTTCTTCCGGAGGCAGGTCCAGAAGATTTTTTCCGTAAAACAATATTTCGCCTTTGGTTACTTCATAGCCGGGTTTTCCCGTAATGACTGCCGCCAATGTACTTTTGCCCGACCCGTTAGGCCCCATTATGGCATGTACTTCGCCTTCGTTTACGGTCAGGTCAATGCCTTTTAATATTTCCTTTCCGTTTATCGATGCATGTAAATTTTTTATTTCCAACATTTTATCCATTTTTTTTATTTATTGTGCCACTTTTCCCTTTTTTGAGAAAAAAGTAACCTATGGTTAAAACAAAAATTAAAAATCCGATGGCAAATACCAATAGCGGATTGATGGCTTCATAGTCTAAAATGATTACTTTTCTTGATATGGCTATTAGTGCTACCAAAAGTATGATTTCCGCATGAAAGATATTGTCGGATAAATAGAGTTTTACGGTTTCGAAAAGTTCCAATCCTATCAGGATATTGAATACCAAACCGAAAACTTTGATTAATTCTTTTTTGTCCAAAAGAATATCGGCATTGCTGTACACTTTGAACATTTCCTTGTAAATAACCACTACCAATTCTATAGAAGAAAACAGCAAGATTATTCCTAAAACACCGATAAGTAAAATGATAATCCCTCTTTCGAAAGTTCCGATTATGTTTTTTAGATTTTTCATGATTTTGACCTTATCCGACGCTACCTTCCAGTGTAATTTGCAATAACTTTTGAGCTTCTACGGCAAACTCCATAGGAAGTTGTTTAATAACTTCTTTGGCATAGCCGTTTACGATAAGCCCGACAGCATCTTCGGTAGATATACCGCGCTGATTACAATAAAATATTTGTTCTTCGCTTACCTTTGAGGTAGTGGCTTCGTGTTCCACTATGGCCGTTTTGTTATCCACCTCAATGTAAGGGAATGTGTGTGCTCCGCATTTGTCTCCCATAAGCAAAGAATCGCACTGACTGTAATTCCTTGCATTCTCGGCACCTTTCATTACCTTAACCAGGCCGCGGTAACTGTTTTCGCTGTGTCCGGCACTTATTCCCTTTGAGATGATTCGGCTTTTGGTGTTTTTACCGATATGAATCATTTTAGTACCCGTATCTGCTTGTTGGTAATTGTTAGTTACCGCTACGGAATAAAATTCGCTGATGCTGTTGTCTCCTTTCAATATAGTGCTGGGATATTTCCAAGTAATGGCAGAGCCTGTTTCCACTTGTGCCCAAGTCAGTTTGGAATTGTCTCCCAAGCAAATACCGCGTTTGGTAACAAAGTTGAATATGCCGCCTTTGCCTTCTTTATCACCCGGATACCAGTTTTGTACGGTAGAATATTTTACTTCGGCGTCTTTGAGTACGACAATTTCCACTACGGCAGCATGCAGCTGGTTTTCATCTCTTTGCGGAGCGGTACATCCTTCCAAATAACTTACATAACTGCCCTCTTCCGCAATAATGAGTGTCCGTTCGAACTGTCCGGTATTGGCCGCATTGATACGGAAATAGCTGGACAGCTCCATAGGACAGCGTACGCCCTTAGGGATATATACGAAAGAACCGTCACTGAAAACGGCAGAGTTGAGGGCGGCAAAGTAGTTGTCGCCAATGGGGACTACCGAGGCCAAATATTTTTTTACCAAGTCGGGATGGTCTTGTATGGCTTCGCTAATGGAACAAAAAATAATGCCTAAATTGGACAAAGTTTCTTTGAAAGTAGTCTTAACCGATGTGCTATCCACAATGGCATCCACCGCAACTCCGGCCAACACCAATTGTTCTTCCAGCGGAATCCCCAACTTGTTGAAAGTTTCCAGAATTTCCGGGTCCACTTCGTCCAAACTGTTGTATTTTGGCTTTTTGGGTGCTGCAAAATAACTTATGGACTGATAATCGATATCGGGTATCCTCAGATGTGCCCACCGGGGCATTTTCATGGTTTTCCACTTGCGATAGGCTTTGAGCCTGAATTCAAGCATCCACTCCGGTTCGTTTTTCTTTTGCGAGATTTTTTTGATAATTTCTTCATTTAATCCCGGAGGGAAAATTTCTTCGTCAATATTGCTGACAAAACCGAATTCGTATTCGTTTTCGGTTACTTTTTTTAATATGTCATCGTTTTGGTTTGTCATAGTCTCTGTTTTTTATTCGCCGAAAATCTCTTTCAGCTTTTGTCCGAGACGCGGACCTCTCAAGTTGGTGGCAATAATTTTTCCGTCTTTATCGATAAGGAAATTGGACGGAATGGATCTTACGCCATATAGTTTTGCGGGTTCCGATTGCCAGTATTTCAGGTCGCTTACATGATACCAGCTACCGAGGTTATCATCTTTTATGGCTTTTACCCATGCATCTTTATTTCGGTCGAGTGATACTTGGAATATTTCGAATCCTTTGTTGTGGTATTTCTTATAGTTGGCTACGAGGTTCGGGCTTTCCATACGACACGGACGGCACCAGCTGGCCCAGAAGTCCAATAGCACATATTTTCCTCTCAGGTCGGAAAGTTTGTAAATTTTTCCATCCGGACCTGGATAAGCAATATCCGGAGCTTCTTTGCCTACCATGCCTCCTTGTTGCATCATTTTGGCTTTTTTGATTTGTTCTTTGGTTTGCACTACCAAACTGTGTAGCTGTTTGGTATGGGAGCTGTTGGGATAGTTTTTCATTAATTCTTTGTCCACCATTTCAAAATATTTGAGGTCTTTTTGGGGGTTAAATACCGGGTTTCTTTGGCCGAGTTGTTGGTACAGAGCCAGTAATGCGGCCAGCGAACCTTTATTGGCTTGTATGAATTGGATGAGGTATTCTCTTTCGTTGTTGTAAATGTCATAATATACCTTGTCCAATACTCTTTTTATTGAATCGAGCTTGGAAGGATTATTTTTGGCAAAATCCTGATAAATACGGCTTATGGAATCTACTCTGGCAAAACTTCGGGCGTTGTGTACAATCATCGGTTTGGCTATTTCCGATTGTTTGGAGCCTTTTACATCGTAGGTATATACAAGGTTGTTGGCGTCGCCTGTTATTTCTATGTTTTTGTCAGTAGAATCAACTAACAAATAAATGATTTTGTCATATTGATTGCCTATTTGCAAGATGTAAAAAGTAGGTTCTTCGTATTGAAAATGCAATTCGAACTTACCATTTTTTGATAGAACGGAGTCGATTTTAATGAGTTGATTGCCTGCTATTTTGTTTAAGTAAACCGGTTGGTTTTTGACATTTTTGATTTTTCCTTTTACGGTAATTCCTCCGTCGTTGCCGTTTGAATTGTTACTGCTGCAACTGAAAATTACAAGGCTTAAAATTCCTAAAATTAATGCGATTTTTTTCATAACACTATTTATTTAAAAGTTCGTTCAATAATTTGTTTGCTTCTTTAGGATTGGCTTTTCCTTTGGTGGCTTTCATTACTTCGCCCATAAACAAGCCGATTAGTCCTCTTTTGCCTTTTCGGTATTCTTCCACTTTGCCGGGATATTGAGCCAATACTTGTTCTATTATTTGCCTCAATTCCGAGGCATCGCTTTTTATGGTTAAATCTTGTTCTTCTGCTATTTGTGCCGGTGTTTTGTCGGGATGTTTGATTAGTTCGGCAAATATAATTTTGGAGGCAATGTTGTGGGTAATTTTCCCTTCGTCTATCATCTTGATCATTTCGGCTATTTGCACCGGCTTTACCGGGAAGTCGGTTATTTCCATGGCGTTTTGATTCAAATATGATTTGATGTTTACCATTAGCCAGTTGGCTGCCGCTTTATAATTGGAGGTATGTTTGATTAGTTCTTCAAAGTACAGGGCTATTCCTTTGCTTTCGGTAATAACCTTGCTATCATATTCACTTAATCCGTATTCGGAAATATATTTCTTTTTCAGTTCGCCCGGTAAGGGGGGCATTTGTTGGGAAATCTCGTGGATATATGCTTCGGATAAGGTTACGGGCATTAGGTCCGGTTCGGGAAAGTAGCGGTAGTCTTCGGCTTCTTCTTTGGTGCGCATCACAAAGGTTATGCCTTTTACGGGGTCGTATCCTCTGGTTTCCTGTACGACTTCGCCGCCGTTTTCTATTTGTTCGATTTGTCTTTTTATTTCATAATTTATGGCTTGTTCTACATGAGAAAAAGAGTTCAGATTTTTGACTTCCGTTCGTGTGCCGAAATAGTTTGCACCTTTGGGCCTTACCGATATGTTGGCATCGCATCTCAGACTTCCTTCTTCCATATTGCCGTCGGAGATTTCAAGGTACCTGACCAGTTTTCGTAACTCGGCCAAATAGGCATGTGCTTCTTTGCCCGAACGAAAGTCCGGAGCCGATACTATTTCCAACAGCGGAGTGCCGGCTCTATTCAAATCAATCAGCGTATTAAACGGGTCTTGGTCGTGAATGCTTTTTCCCGAATCTTCTTCCATGTGGATTCTGATCAGATTTATCTTTTTTTCTTTTCCGTCCACTTCAATGGTAATGTGTCCGCCGGTACATATCGGAGTGGTATGCTGGGTGATTTGGTATCCTTTGGGAAGGTCGGCGTAAAAATAGTTTTTTCTGGCAAATTCGTTGTACAGATTAATGGTGGATTGGCAAGCAAGTCCCAACCGCACGGCAAATTCAAACATTTTTTCGTTGATAACAGGAAGGGTGCCGGGATGTCCGAGTGTAATAGGGCTTACATTGGTATTGGGCATGTCGCCGAATTCGTTTTTGTCGGCAGAAAATGCTTTGCTCCGAGTCAGAAGTTGTATATGTACTTCAAGGCCTATTACGGCTTCGTATTTGGAAAAGATGTCTTCGTTCATGTCTTATTCCTGTTTTGACTTGCAAAGTTAAATCCTTTTTTTTGATTCTATCCCGATAGAATTAAAAATGCCTAATTGTGGGTAAGACGGATTCTATCTTAAGAAAGACAGCAAAACACCGCCGTCAAAGCGTTCTCCCGATAAAAGCGGTACTAATTCGGCTATTTTCTTTCCAAGGTAAATCCGAAAGTAGAGCCTTGTCCCGGTGTGCTTCGTACATTGATTACTTGTCCGTGGGCTTCTATGATGTGTTTTACAATGGATAAGCCTAATCCTGTGCCGCCCTCCATGCGTGACCTGTTTTTGTCCACCCTGTAAAACCTGTTGAATATGTAAGGCAGG
>Ga0256833_1003213_pt1 | contig 11269 bp, 12 predicted proteins | sample 356284metaG_FD_190535 | JGI IMG/M metagenome (GOLD analysis project Ga0256833, IMG submission 190535) | Hydrothermal vent microbial communities from Mid Atlantic Ridge, Atlantic Ocean - 356-284 | ecosystem: Environmental > Aquatic > Marine > Hydrothermal vents | place: Atlantic Ocean: Mid...
AACAAGAACCTTATAACGATACTTCGTTACCCAAACAAAATGGTACTCAATGTTAAAAACGGAATGACTTCCATACCGATAATCCATAATACCCTCCTCATCTTGGGAGGTATTATACATCATCTATCGGAAGTGATAAATCTACCCGACTAAAGGCGGGGGTTTTAACCTTAACTGAGACTAATGAAACTGAATTGCTCTAATATTACCTTCTGTTGCCGGGGTGAGAACTAAAGCGGGAATTGCTGCAATGTAACCAATATCCTTGAGTCGATGTTCAATTGTTCTATCATCAACTATATCAACAAGTTTGCTCGATCTGTTTCAGGAACTCCTCTACTTCATCCAACTTACTCAGGACTTCATTACAAATAATTTGAGCTTCAATTTTTTCATAATCATGGGCCAGGAAATTTCTAAAGCCGGCAATGGCAGCAAAAGAATAGGCGAATTCACTGTCCAGCACACCAGACTCTCCCAGTATGTCAAAGGTTTCATGATAAGATTGGGGCGGTCGTAGTTTTTTTAGGCGGATGGCCTGTTCTGCCAGAGTTATACAAGTATCTGCCATGAGATAGAGGTAATGGAGCAAGGCACCTCGATAAATGGGATCAACTGGAAATTTTTGTTCGCAGTCTTGTTTGAGTGACTTAATCAGGACCAGGTGTTCTTTAATCCTGGCTTTTGTCTGTTGGATGCGTTGCTTATTCAAGAGGTTTTCTCTCTGAGCGGGCGTTCTGTAAAATCATGGGCAGTATGCAGGGTTGATATTTCAAAGTCATCAAGAAGTTCCTGGTTGATATTGTATAAAATCCTGCCCTTGGTGATTATGTCCTTCATGAGCAGTAAATTTTTGGTAGTGTTAAGTACAAGGATGTCAATATCGTTTCTATGCAGGATACGGCAACAATCACCGTGGAACAGCAGAAGTTTGTTAAAGTTGAAATCTGCATTTTTGTTCAAATAAAGAGCTATGTCGACATCACTCATAGCTGACTGTTCACCTGTCGCGTATGATCCGAACAGATATGCAAAAGCAATTTCCGGATACTTGCTGCATACAGCATTAAGCTCGATTTCCAATTTACTCATTGCCATTTGTATCTTGCAGCTGGTGATATGTTAATAACCTTTCTTAAGGTTACCCTATGATAATATTCCCGAAAATATTTTAAGTTTTAACAACTTTATGCTGAGGATTGCCAAAAATCAACGAATTTTTTGTCGGCTGGTTTCTCCAGGGAGTAGATAAAGGGTAAACGTTCACCAGCACCCCATCTTCGTCCGATCAGGCCTCCTCACATAGCGGGCTATCGGAGTCTGCGCTTACCTGACTCGTCGGCCTGCTTGAACGAAGATGGGGCACTGGTAAACGTTTACGTTATACAGGTAATGCAGGCGAACCAGCATCTCGGTGAACGGTTACTGATTGGATGAGATATTTGATTGATACAAATATATGCGTCTATATTATGAATAATCATCCTGCTGAAGTGTTGGAAAAGTTGGCATATCTTCTATCTCGGTCTCAGAACTGCATTATGGAGCTTTTAAAAGCAAAAAAATTAAACGAAATATTAAACGGTTATAGGAGTTTCTATATCCATTTGCAATATTATCTTATGATGAAATTGCGTCAAAAGAATATGGAAAAATACGTTCACAGCTTGAAAAAAAAGGTAAGGTTATCGGCCCCCTGGATATGTTAATTGCGGCCCATGCGATTAGCAAAAATTTAACGCTAATCACGAATAATACAAAAGAATTTGATAGAATAGAAAGATTGAAAGTTGAAAATTGGGTAAAAAAATAATCACGGAACAATCGCATTAAAGGGACGCAAAATCACGGCGGTTTTTTGAAGTTGGTTGCTCCGCTTGTAATCTGTCAGTAATTCAAAAGTCATAGCCACGCATTTTTGCGTGCCCCTTATGCGTGTCGTTGTCATCTTAATGCCGACAAACTCTATGCCCGCATACGTGCTGATTGTGACAGGGTGCTGGACCATCGGGCAAGCAACAGCAGCATTGCCCTGACCGATGCCCTGCCGTCCGGCTTTGCCATGTTCTGCCTGAAGGATCCTTCGTTGCCTGCCTTTGAAAAGCGCAGGCAGGAAGAACCTGGAAGTCTGCACGAGGTGTTCGGTGTTGGCCGCATTCCCAGCGACACCCAGATGCGCACTATCCTTGATCCCCTTGATGTCAGGACTCTCCGTCGACCCTTCAACTCAATATTTACCCAACTCCAGCGTGGCAAAGTACTGGAAAAGATGACCTGGCTGGGAGGGTACCATCTGCCGGCCCTTGATGGAACCGGCATCTATACTTCTGAGAAAATGGGTTCCCCCTACTGCCTGCGCAAGAGAAAACGCAACGGCAAGGAGGAGTATTATCAACAGATGTTTGCCGGTGCCTTTGTCCATCCTGAACGTTCCGAGGTGATCCTCCATTACATTGTCCACGGTATTCCCAAAAACAGAAAGCGCATGGAGGCGCCATGGGATTAGCGGATGTCGAAAAAAATCAAGTTGTCAAAGATCAGGCCTTTCCAGTAAACACGTTCTGGAAAGAAGACCGGAGAAGTGGGTTCAAATTTTAGTTTTTTCTCCGGAAAAAAGTACATCCAGCCCTCCTTGACTAATATTAGGCCAGGTCGCTGAACAAATGAAGCTGAATTGCTCAAATATTACCTTCTGTTGCCGGGGTGAGAGCTAAAGCGGGAATTGCTGTATTTTTTCACCGAACACCATCTTGGCTTTCATATCCCGAACGGCCAGATCATACAAATTGCTGCAAAAAAGAGACCGCCGGCATGTGCATTATTTTACGTTTAGTAATATACTCTCTATTTCCGGTCGCGTTAATCTGGTAATATTGCGCATCCGGGAATTTTTTCCGCAGGTAATGCAGATGCGGGCTTGTTGAGCCTTCGCTCCATTTGCACTCAACAAACATTTGCGGCTTTAATCGGTTTACAATACAAAAGTCCACCTCCCGCCTGTCGGTATCCCGGAAATATCTAAGTTCGAGCTCTTCTCCAAACGCATCCCTCTGATAGTGCACCCACTTTAACAAATGGGATGCAATCAGATTTTCAAATTGCGCTGCTTTATCCGGCACCAGTGTCCAATCAAAGTGGTAATGCTTCTGTTCTTTTTTCACGGCTCGTACGAGGGGAGAGCCAAAGGGCGGAATTCTGAAAAACATGTACACATTTTCCAGGATGGTCAACCATCGACTTACTGTTTTATGGGCAACCTGCAAGTCCTCCCTCAGCCCATTGATCGATAACGGTGAGCCAACCAGTTCCGGTAGGCGCAGGGATAACAGTTCGAGCTTTCCCAGATCGGATATGGTTTCAATGGCCGGGCTTTCCTGGTTGACCAGCAGTGAACGATATTGTGTGGTCCACCGTTTGGCCTCAATTTTTGAAGCGGAAAAATAAGGCTCCGGAAAACCTCCAAGCTGCAGTAAGGTGAAAAAATCCTTCTGGTTTCCTATTCCCAGTTCTTTTACGGACAACGGATGAAGCCGCAGGTGATGGTATCTGCCCTGCAGTGAATCCCCGGATTTACGCAGCATATCCAACCGGGCGCTGCCGGTTACTAAAATATCATGGTTATGATGAAATTCATCATAAAGCCCCTTCAGGTAATTCCGCCATCCTTTATACTTGTGAATTTCATCAAAACACCACTGCCGTTCAAGCGGAAGTTCACGCCGGAGAATTGCCTGTCGGTGGGCAGGAATATCCCAGTTCAGGTATGATGATTTGTTTTTCAGAATGGAGAGAGCCAGGGTTGTTTTGCCAACCTGCCGGGGGCCGCTGATCAACACCATTTTGGATTTCATATCCCGAACGGCCTGATCAACAAGATATCTCTTTTTCATGCCTCCATAATACCATCTTTTTCACCCATGGTCAAAAAAACAGATGAGTTTTTTGGCCATGGGTGAAAACACTGGTGTCGCCTCGTCTGTTACAAACTGAGTTCCTTGAGAAAAGACCGCGCCCGGCGCAACTGAATTCCGTTCACCATTCGTTCAGTATGTAGATTCTTAACCAGTTGAACCGCCTCCAGGTTGTACTTTTTGTGAAAATAATGAAGCGATGAGCTAATGGAATTATCCGACAGTTTTACTTCAATGATCTGTTTTGGCTCATCGTTTTCAACCATGACAAAATCAACTTCTTTTTTTTCTTTGGTTTTCAGGGTATTCAAAGAACACCTTATGCCTTTACTGTCTTCTTTCCAGTTGAGATGCTTCAGGAGGCTTACGGCTACAAGGTTTTCCAGGCGTATTCCATCATCACCTGCCACCATACCGGTATCATAAAAATATATTTTGGGTTCTTTGAGCAACGATCTTGCTATATTGCGATGATAGGGCGTTACACGAAAAATTATAAAAAGAGCTTCAAGGATACTTATGTATTTTTTAATCGTATTCGGCGCGCAATGAACATCTCTTGCCAGGGAAGACCAGGAAACCGGAGAGCCGACGCGACGTCGCAGGAGCTCAAGTGTCAATTGGATCGCTCTGAAATCATGAATTTTTTCAAAGTCAAGGATGTCTGTGCGAATCAGGCCGTCAATATATTGGAGACGCCAGCGATTAACATCGTCAGGAGAATCGGCAAGAAATGGCTCAGGAAATCCCCCCCGCTCCATGAGCAGGGCCAGATCATTTTCCGTGGAACCCGGAATTTCAGCCATGGAAAACGGTCCCAGCCGATGTCTGAAAAAACGCCCGGCCAAAGAATCACCGGCCTGACGGAACGCGTCCAGCCGGGCACTTCCCGTCACCAGAATTTTCTGCCCGGCAGGCCTGATATCATAAATCCCCTTGAGATAATTTTTCCAGCCTTCCATCTTGTGAAGTTCATCAAAAATCAGCAGATGAGTATCGGGCAGCCATTCAGCTTTCCGAATTATGTCACGATGGCCGGGATTGTCGTAATTCAAGTATAATTTTTTTTCAAATCCCTCACTGACAGCAAGGGCCAGGGTCGTTTTACCGACCTGCCGGGGGCCGGTGATGAACACCATTTTTCGCTGGAGATCCCGGGCAATAATATTTTGCTGCATCCTCTTCATGATGACTATTTTGCACTGCTTTGCAAGAAAGTCAAGACAATTTTTCAAAGCAGTGCAAAATAGTCATTACATCAGGAATGTTTCCTCCTCCATAACAGATAAACATAAATTGACCACAACCGATAGCCATGGTCCCGTTGTCCCTGCCGGTGCCGGGTCAGCATATCCCGGACCACCTTGCCGTTTACAGGACAATCCACATAGGCGAGTAACTCTTCCAGCTCCGCACCCAGTTCTCTTCTGAACCATTGATGGATGGGCACGCCAAACCCCTGCTTGCGCCGCTGCCAGATATTGTCCGGCAGAATATCCTGAAAACTCTGTTTCAACATCCGCTTGCCGGCCATCCCGTACCGGTGCCAGGCACGGGGCAGAGAAAAGGCCAGCTCCACCACCTGCCGGTCAAGAAAAGGCGCCCTGGTTTCCAGGGAACAGGACATGGAAGCCCGGTCAACCTTGAGCAGAATATCCTGGGGCAGGTAAACCAGCGCGTCCGCGGTCATCATACGGGTAATATCATCACGATCACACTCTTCAGGCAGGCCGGGGGGCTGATGTCCCATCTGCGCAATATCCGGCAGCAGTTCCTTGAAAAATTTCCTGGAATACAGAACCGGGGCCACGTATGGTGTTTCATATTCAAGCCGGTCGACAATATCCTGAAACAGGTGCGCCTTCTTGACAAACGACCTGCTGTGATGGGCCATGGGTTCCGGCAGCAGGCGTATGGCCCGGGCCATGCCGGATCGAAGGGCTTGGGGCAGCCGCGTGTACCAGCGCAGTATTGCCCTGGCCTGGTAACGCTGATAGCCACTGAAGAGTTCATCTCCGCCATCTCCAGACAGGGCAACCTTCACCTGCGAGGCCGCGACGCCGGACACAAGCGAGGTCGGCAGGAGCGAGGAGTCGGCAAAGGGTTGCCCGATGGACTGAAAAATCAGGCTGGTCAGTTTTTTCCTGTTCCAGCTCTTCAGCACCTCGACATAATGATCTGTTCCGCAATAATCAGCCACCTGGCGGGCATAGCGCCGTTCATCATAGGATCGTTCCTGAAAACCTATGGTAAAGGTTTTCGGACTGATGCCAAGTTCTTTTGTGAGGAGCGAGACAATGAGGGAAGAATCCACCCCGCCGGACAGAAAAGCGCCGACCTCAACGTCTGCAACCAGACGCCGTTCCACTGCCCGCACCAGGCGGCGGCGCAACTGTTTGCAAGCCTCCTGCCGGTCTCCGTCAAACGGATTGAGTGATAACGACCAATATGCAGCCTGCTTTTCCCGTCTGCCGGGCCGCCAGTGCACAACATGACCCGGCAGTACTTCTTTGACATTTTTATAGGCTGTAGTCCCGGGAAGATAATACCCGTATCTCAGGTAATCTGCCGTGGATTTGAGGTCTTCTTCCCATGGCTGGTTATGCAGGCAGGCCAGGGCCGGTAATTCGGAGGCACAGGTGAATGCATTGCCCGCCTGGTGGAAATAGAGCGGTTTTTTCCCCATCCGATCACGACAGAGCAGCAGGTGTTGTTCTGTTGTGTCCCAAAGGGAAAAGGCCCACATCCCTTCTAATTTATCTAAAAAGGCGGTGCCCTGCAAAATCATTCCGGCTAACAGAATTTCCGTGTCTCCTCCGGTCTGAAAAGTCCACTTATCTTCCAGCCCTTTGCGCAGTTCTTTATAATTATATATTTCACCATTATAGGTCAGTACATACCTGCCGGACGGATCCTGCATGGGTTGACGGCTTGCGGAAAGATCAATAATGGAGAGTCGGCGGTGACCGATTATTGTTTGGCCGTCCCGCCACATACCGGAATCATCCGGCCCGCGGTGGGCCATGGCCTCAAGGGAACGACGCATCCGCACCTGCAGTTTTTCTCCAGGGAGTCCTGGATTATGGCTAAAGGCGATTCCGCACATAAGATCAGGATGCCTGCTTGCGTTCGAGTATTTGCCTGTACAGCGCAAGGTAGGATTGCGCACAGTTGGGCCAGGTCAGCCCCAGGTCAAGCAGGTGCTGCCGACCGGCCCGGCCAAGCCGCAATCTCGATTCAGGTGATGCAAGGAGTTTTTTCAATTGTTTTCTCAATCCGGCCACGTCACCGGCAGGAAAGAGCAGGCCGCATTGTTCATGCTCAATGAGCTCGGCAATACCGTCTATGTTCGAACCTATCACCGGCACAGCCGCGGCCATGGCCTCAAGTACCGCGTTGGGCCGTCCTTCCCGGTAACTGGCCTGGACCAGTATATCAACCTGCTCAAAGAGTTTTGGCACATCCTCTGGCGGCACCTGACCCCGGAAATCAACCATTTTAGTTATCCCCAGATTTTCGGCAGTTTTTCGCAGTAGTGGTTCTTCCGGTCCATTACCGGCAAGGACCAGCTGCCATCCGGCATCCACGGCACAGTGAGCAAGGGCCTGAAGTACAAGATCAACACCTTTTCTTGGAATCAATCCACCAAGAACAAGTATCCGAACAACAGCACTGTCCCCCACTGGCTGCTGGTTGAAGAATTTGTCAGCCACGCCATTGGGAATAAAAAAAATCTTTGCCTGATGCCGGGGAAAATTTTCTGCAAGGGCATCACGCATTCTGCTTGACACCGTGACCAAGGACGTAGACCGGCACAAACACATCCTCAGCAAAAGCCGATGTATCAGGGAGTCATTAATCCGGCTTGCATCTTCTCCCCGCATGGTCGTTATAACGGGTTTTCCAGAAAAAAAGGAAACAATACCGGCAACAACTCCATTGACTGTCCAGTGGGCATGGATCAGGTCACACCGGCGTGCATGGTGCATGGTATGCAGCAGCATGGAAAACAGAAATCCCGGCACCAGCATAAAATAAAGATATCGTTTTGAACGTCCGAATGCGGCCGGTAATCCTCCCGGCTGATGGGCCAGAACCTGCCATTGTTTTGGGGCGTAACGAAAAGTGTGCAGGGTGTATCGCCTGCTGTCTGTCTGCTCAATTTTTTCACGGCAGTCAGGTGTCAGGACGATTATTTCAACCGTATCCGGGAAGTGCCCGACAAGCCTCTTGATAAAAATCCCGCTTGTCGAATCATCCTGCAAGGGAAAGGAGGTGGTCAGGTGCAAAACCTTCAAATCACTGCACCCGGTCATAGCGCATCTGGGAGATCTGTTCGGCCACCAGGCCGATCATGAAAACGATGAGCGACGAATTGAACAACAGGGCCGACATATTGGTAAAGCGCCCATACATCGTAAAGGTGTAGAAGTAATAACCCAATGCCGTAAAAAAAAGAAATGCACTGGTGGGCAAAAAAACCCGCAGTGGTGAAAAGAGGGTTGCGACCTTGGTGATAATAAGAAAAAAACGGCTGCCATCCCGAAGGAGCTTGATTTTACTTTTTCCCAACCGTTTCTGCGTTTCAATGGGCACATATTTTACGGTACGGCCGCTTCTCAGATATCCCATGGTCAGGGTAGAAGGATAGGAAAAGGTATTGGGCAGCAGGTAAATATATTGACGTACGGTTGAAGAGCGGACAAGGCGGAACCTGGATGTTAAATCCTCTACCTTGAACTTTGTCACATAGGAGGCAAACCAGTTATAGAGTTGATTGGCAATGTCGCGATGCAGGGAGGTGTCGGATTGTCTGGTGCGGGCGCCAACAACCATATCAAAGGATTCCTTATACTCAAGCAATCCGGCTATATCTTCCGGTTTATGCTGGCCGTCGGCATCCATCATGATGATCCACTCGCCCTGGGCCATGCGCAGACCGGTCTTTACCGCAGCGCCATTGCCTATATTGTATGGATGGGGCCAGACATTGGCGCCGGCATCCATGGCCGCCTGCATGGTGTTATCGGTTGAGCCGTCATCGACAACCAGAACTTCAAAATCAGGATATAACTCCCTTATCCTGTTTATGGTGCCGACAATAGCCTCTTCTTCATTATAGGCCGGCAGGAGGATGGTCACTTCATATTTTTTTGCTTCTTCCACAAAAGAACCCTTTTGTTTAAAATATATTGAGATGTTAACTTAATTTATGGTAAAAATGGGGAAAAAAGCAAGGAGATAAAAAAAAAATAGGATCTCATAAGGATGAGGGCATCATAAAGGATTGAACAATGCTGGACCCTGTTTCGCCAGAACACAACAACTTCAAAATCAAGTTGCCGGGCGGCCTGCCCCATGACCTTATCAGCGGTGGCAATAATATTTACCGGGATATCAATGGCTATTGTCAGGTGAAGCGCATCCAGAGTCCTTAAAGGTACGGAAGGCAAACTTTCAATCATCAAGGATGCGTTTAAGATGTGGCGGTTCTCAAGCGGGTAGGTAATTAAATGGGCATCTTCCATGTCCTGTTTGAATGTTGCAAATAATCGTTGCACCTGCAGTGCACTCAGCAGCTCCATGCATTGTCGTCTGGATAGAAGACAACGGAACTCGGTTATTGTCAGGCTGGAAATACAGGTGTCTTCACGTTTCCCCATCCATTCTGAAAAACTTTCGGAACCCGACTCAGGTAAATACCATTTGGCCAGGGCACTGGTATCAATATATGCCAGTCCCATTATCGCTCTTCCCTGTCAGCACGTTGCAATATTTATTTCACTGGCTATCTTCTGGTACGGCAAACTATCACGCAAAGACCTATGATCCGGTCTTTTTTTCTTACCCTTAACAGGGAGTATTCGAGCCAAAGGCTTATTGTACCGGGTTACTATAATCTCCTTTTCCCTGGCAATCAGTTTATCTAACTTACCAAGCTGATTACGCATTTCTCTTACAGATATTGTTTGCACAGTTTTATCCCCAACATACGATTATTTGTTCTTCATTAACATTCAACGTAGCACAACCCCCTATGGTAAACCAACACCACGGGATCAAACCATGATCTTACCAGTTCCGCGCCACACCATCTGCGGACGGTTCAGCAAGCCTTATGCTTATGCAATACCAGTATACGACGGCTTGCCGATCGTCCAAGTTCGGCGTACCGCTGACTGTTATTTGCGTTTACATAATCTAAAGCCGGTTTCACCTGCAACCCAATAGAACAATGGACATCGAATTTCTAACTGCAGAATTTCGAACCGCAGTGTGCCCTGAAATGTTCGCTCTGGACACACCGCTCTGCGGTGTGACGCAATCTGTGGCGCTCTGCGCCTGTTGTCCGTATGGAATAAACAATGTTGATTACCAATAAAGAAAGCAGACAAAGGTAGTGGTTGCTGTTTGTCCGCTTTCGTTCCACTCAAGCAGACCTACAATGTTCATTTTCTTGTTTTTTATGACAGAAAATGAGGAGTAAGGCACTAAAAACTCAGTAGTGTCCGGGTAGAGAATTGCATTAACCATTGAAAAATGTATATTGTCGGCAGTTCACCTTGGCTGAACGTCCGGCATTGGCTCTGACCACCCAAAGGGGTGCTTTTCTCCTGCAACATAAACCTTGTTCCCTAGTGGCTGCCAATGTAGAGCGACTTTTTGCCCGACTACTTGACCTGGAGATTTCCGTCAAACAATCCCCCGCCCCCCAAATATTTCGGGAATCGGCTGAAAAAATGCTTCCGCAAAATAACGATTGACTCTTTAATTGGGCGTTAATGTAATTTAGAACCCTGGCCGGCACACACCGGTGCAGCAGCCTGCCGATCATTTTGCGTGGATAGCGATTTCCGGATTATCGGATTTCCCCTATCCTGCCGGCCATCGCAAACCGATCACGGGGCTGTGCAGAAAAAATATTTAAAAAGACAAGTAAAATGGGTAATTTTACCTATTTTCTTTTGTTCTTTTTTTCGTTATTAAGATGGTACTGGGTATGACTATTTTAAAAAAATTCCGTTTTCCCGGATGTTTTTTTGCCGCTTTAAAAAAAATAGCCTACAATACAAATGATGACTTGGAAACAAGCTGTATTGTGCATCCGTTTTCTTTCCGTAGGTCTTGCGGTCCTGATGCATTGTAAATAATGGCCTTAGCGGCTTATGAAACTGATGGATACAGGCCGTGTTCTACCTTGACGAAGCCGTCGCGATGGTGAAGTGAGAAATCGTTATTTCGGGGATGATGGGAAAAAAAGAGGATCGTTGATGCCGGATTATCATGCCAAACTGCAAAAGAGCCGGGAGGAAATAAACCGCCTGGTTCGAAACTGGCGGACCTTGCTGGAGGTCATG
>Ga0256833_1003214_pt1 | contig 11266 bp, 13 predicted proteins | sample 356284metaG_FD_190535 | JGI IMG/M metagenome (GOLD analysis project Ga0256833, IMG submission 190535) | Hydrothermal vent microbial communities from Mid Atlantic Ridge, Atlantic Ocean - 356-284 | ecosystem: Environmental > Aquatic > Marine > Hydrothermal vents | place: Atlantic Ocean: Mid...
CTGGGGGGCACATAAGGAGGAGGGGTTCAGGTGGTGGGTCCTCAGGCTCTCGCACGCGCTCAAGCTCTACGACCTCGTCAGGCTCGACCACTTCAGGGGGTTCATGGCGTACTGGGAGGTGAGGGCCGGCTCCCCAACGGCCGAGAAGGGGAGGTGGGTCAGGGTGCCGTACGAGGAATTCTTCGAGACCCTCGCACGCTCATTCCCCTCGATGCCCTTCATAGCCGAGGACCTGGGCTTCATAACAGCCGACGTTAGGGAGGTGATGCTGAAGTATTCCCTCCCCGGCATGAGGGTGCTCGTATTCGCGTTCTCCGGCGACCCGAGGAACGAGCACCTACCGCATAACCTTGGGAGGAACATGGTCATCTACACCAGCACCCACGACACCAACACAGTCCTCGGGTGGTTCACGGATGAGGCCCCGAGGAGGTCGAGGGCCGCCCTAAGCAGGTACGTTGGCAAGCGCGTGACCTCTAAGAACGTCGTTAAGGAGGTAACCAGGCTGGCGATGGCGTCACCTCCCTCACTGGCTGTGGTGCAGATGCAGGACGTCCTGATGCTGGGTAGTGAGGCACGGATGAACAGGCCGGGCACGTCCAGCGGTAACTGGTTGTGGAGGGCGACATCGATCAGGAGGGAGGACATGGTATGGGTGGCCGAGCTAGCGGAGATCTACGGCCGCGTCACTGGGGCCTTAACCTAGCTATGAAGAACCCGTCCGTTCTATCGAGGTGTGGGTACATCCTGCCCACATTTTCCGCGACCGAGTACGCGCTGTAGCCGTTCCTCAGCCAGGGGAGGGGCTTCTCGGGCTCGTATAGTTGGGCGAGAGCCTCCACATGCTCCTCACCCTCCTCAGGCATGACAGAGCACGTGGAGTACACGACGTACTCTGGATCCATGTCATAGGCGGCGAGAAGCATCTCCCTCTGGAGCCTCGAATAATGAGCCACCTTCCCCTCAGTCAAGCTCACCTTTATCCCAGGGTCCTTACCGACGGCGCCCGAGTTACTGCACGGAGCGTCCAGGAGCACCTTCTCAGCCCGCCCCACCAGAGGCCTCGCTGTGGAGTCGGCGGCGACCAGCTGAACCCTCCCTAGGTCAGTGCCCAGCTTCTTCAGGAGGTTCCTGGCCTGCACCAACCTCCTAACGCTTATGTCGACCGCGACAACCCTGGCACCGTTCTCGGTGAGCATCATAATGAGTGAGGTCTTCATCCCCGGGGCTGCTGCCATGTCAACGACTGTGTCCCCCGGCTCGGGCCTAAGTGCCTCCACGACGGCGGCGGAGGCCTTATCCTGCGGTATCGCCTTGAACTCCTTAACGGGCCTGAGGAGCCTCACAGGCTTCGGCGTGCTCACAACCATGAGCATGTAGGGTATGTGCTTGTCCTGCTCCACCACCACGCCCTCGGACTCAAGCTCCTTAATGACCCGATCAACGTCGGCGACGAGGGTGTTCACCCTGAGCCACCAGACCCGCTTATTCATTGCCTCAAGCATCCTCTCCCCCTCATCCTTACCGAGTAGTTCCGTGATCCTCTCATAGAACCAGCGAGGGTACGACAGCCTGCAGTGCGGCTCCCTCGGCTCCTCCACGCCCTCGAGCCAGGCTCTAGCGAGCGCCCCGTACCTCTTCCTCCTACCCAGTACGCAGACAAGTTTCCAGTAATCGCTGACGAACCTCCTCACCATCTCGTAGAGTCTCTCCCTTTCCTCAAGCGTCTTCGCGCATTTCCCGGTGCACGCCATCTTGAAGGCTACGTCGACTGACACGCTTCTCTCTACGACGTAATAGAGAGCGCTCGCCAGCAACCTAATCAGTTTTCTGTCCCTCACTCCGGGGACGCACCTATGGCCTGGGCCCCTCCGCAGTTATATCTCTGCCCGCGTAATACCGCGTAATCACTGTCTGGAGGCGGCCGCGCGGCAAGATCGGTAGTTCCCCACTTATCCGTCCCAAACCCTATGGATAGTTTTAGGGGCGGGTTTGAGCGGCTTCATTTATTCAGTTACTCTGGAAGTGCTCTCGAGGTATAGGGAGAAGGCCGAGGCAGTGCTTAAGGCAGCGGTCAAGCTCGCTGCCAGGAACAGGGAAAGAGGTACCGCACCGGGTGATTTCGAGTTCCGCGAGCTTGTTCGGGAGCTGAGGGAGGCCGGGATAGAGTATAACCCATCATCCCTCCTCACCAGGCTGGAGAGGGACTACGGAATAATCGAGAGGACGCTGAGAACATCTACGCAGAAGTGGTGGAGGTTCAGGAGCCTCGAGGAGGTCGTCATGGCACTGAAAGACTTCTCCGGTGAAGGCGATGAAGTCGACGAGATCGCTGACCCAGAGGAGGCCCTGCTGGAGCTGAAGGTCAGGCTCGTGGACATAGACTCAACGATATCGAGGCTCAAAGCCCTTGCACAGAGGGGGAGGCTTGGGAGAAGGGAGAGGGAGGAGCTGAAGAAGATAGTGATGAATGAGCTGACGGAGGCTGTGAAGGTCCTTAAGGAGGTGGAGGAGTACGGGGCTGAGAGGTTCACCGACTTCGGGGTTAAGGTCAGGCTCGCGATAAAGCTGGCGATGAGGGCTGCGGCTCCCTCGGTTAAGAGTAACGAATTAGAGCTTGCCCTTGACACGATCGCGAGGACAGCGAGATGAGTGATCTAAGGTACTGCGTCATCGGCCCTGGCGCCGTCGGCTCCCTCATAATCCACGCACTTAACACGGCGGGGATCGTTCCCCGCGTGATCACGCGTTCCACCGCTAGGGCGAGCGAGCTGGCGTCCGCTGGCGCCCACATAATAACGCCGTCAGGCAAGATCGTGAAACTAGGGCTCGATCCCACCTCACCGGAGGGGTTAAGCGAGGGAGAATGCGACGTCATGATATTCGCTGTGAAGGCGTACGACACCGAGGAAGCCGCCAGGAAGGTTGGGAAAGCGCTCTCCGCTAGAGGCATCGCCGTCAGCGCCCAGAACGGGCTCGGCCCTCTCGAGGTGCTTGAGGACGTCTTCGGCCACGCCAGGTCGGCCCAGCTGGTTCTCAACCATGGCGTGTCGAGGGCAGGGGGCGGCGCCTTCAAGTGGGTGGGGGGCAGCGAGTCGTACCTTGGCCAGCGCGGGGGTACTCATTCGGCGACGTTGCTTGATAGGGTTGCGAAAGATCTTAGTCTACTAAGAGTGAGGGTTGTGCATGACATCGAGCCGCTGAGGTGGCTCAAACTGTGTGTCAACGCCGGCATTAACCCCGTCACGGCCCTCCTCAGGCAGCCTAACGCCGTCATCGCCGAAGTTGGGTGGGCTGGTGAGGTGGCCGCGTTGGCGGCCAGAGAGTGTCATGGAGTGGCTGAGGCCCTCGGCATACGACTTCCGAGGGATCCTGTTGCCGAGGTGCTTAGGGTGGCTGAGGCGACAGCCGATAACGTGTCGTCCATGGCTCAGGACCTCATCAGGTGTAGGAGGACGGAGATAGATTACATAAACGGCAAGGTCGTCGAGAAGGGCGAGGAGGTCGGGGTAAGCGCCGCAGTCAACAGGGTGCTCGCCAACCTTGTGAGGGCTGCCGAGAGGGTCTGCGGAGGGGAGGGATTAACTAGCTTCACAACCTTTCCTAACATAAGGATACGGATCGGTGGTATGCGATGAAGAAGGTGATGCCCAAGGACTTCATCAAGGCTAAGAGGGAGGGCCGGAAACTCGCGGTCGTCACAGCCTACACCCACCACCAGGCCAGGGTCGCGGACGAGGCAGGCGTTGACGGCATACTCGTAGGGGACTCGCTCGGTATGGTGATAATGGGGTACGAGAGCACCCTCCCTGTCACGATGGAGGAGGTGATGCATCATCTAAAGGCGGTACTCAGTGCCTCACCGAGAGCGCTCGTGATAGCGGACATGCCGTTTCTAGCCTACGAGGTGAGCGTGGCGGAGGCGGTGAGGAACGCTGGCTCACTGATCAAGGCCGGGGCAGGGGCGGTGAAGGTCGAGGGTGGTGAGGAGGTAGCTGACATAGTTGAGGAACTGGTGAAGGCAGGGATACCGGTGATGGGTCACGTGGGCCTCAATCCGCAAAGGTACCTTGTGCGCGGGGGCTATCGCCTCGCTGGCAAAACGGCGTCGGATGCCGAGAGGGTGCTTAGGGATGCTCTGGCACTGGAGGAGGCAGGTGCCTTCTCGGTCGTGATAGAGTTTACGGCGGCGGAGGTGGCGAAGAAGATCACCGAGATGCTCCAGATCCCGACCATCTGCATAGGCTCAGGCCCGTTCTGCGATGGCCAGGTAACGGTCTTCCATGACATACTGGGAATAAACCCTGAACCACCGCCCTTCATCAAGCGGTTCGCCAGGACTAGGGAGATGTGGCTGGAGGCCCTGCGCGCCTACGTGAGGGAGGTGAGGGAAGGTTCGTTCCCTGGTGAGGGCATGTACTGGGGGATGAGGAGCGAGCGCGATAAGGAGGAATTCGAGCGGGTTATCAACGACCTAGTAAAGAGGAGGCGAGGCTCGAGAGCCTCTCCCTGATATGTGTCAACGCCGCCGATATGACGGCGGAGTTGTTGTAGCTGCTGAGGATGTTACGGATCTCTTCCTCGCTCTTTCCCTTCATCTCTTCGGCCGCCTTGATCAGGGCGGGCATTGCCCTTACGATGTTGTCCACGATGGTTATGTTGGCTGTGAGGGACGTCCTCGAGATAGGGTTTAGGTCGACCGTGATCACGAACTTGCCGATGCGTCGGAGGGCCTCGGTTCTGTCGCCGTCCTCTAGAGGCACGAGTACGACGTCGGCTGCCGCTATGCCTCTGGGGCTCACTCTCCTTCTCTCGCTGAATAGCTCTGGTATGGTGGCTGTGGCGTCGTCGACACCGAGCACCTCCTCCGCCCCCGCCCCCAGCAGAACTTCCTTGATCTTCCTCGCCCTCACCTCGGTCCTGTAGAAGAGGTTCACCTCGATTTTTGCCCCCACAATTTCGGCGAGCCTGACTACCTCCCGAGGAACTAGCGCGGCCACGTTTCCGTTGACGGAGATGACGGGGTGCTTGGCGAGGAGGAGGGCGGCCGCAGCGGCCTCAATGGCTTTCCTAGCGAATGGCTGGGTCGCCTCACCTATTAAGTAGTCGAAGCACTCCCCCCTACCGTGAGCTATCAGCCCCTCCGGCACCACTATACCTCTCTTGAACCCCTCCACTAGCTTCTCCCTTATCATTAGGGACTCGTACCTCGGGTGGCTTCGGGGGATCTTCGTATCCCACACCTCAACGAGAACGGCTCACGGAGCAATTTAATCGAGAAGCATAGCAGGGGACGGCGCCGGCTCCATCACAACCCACTCACCGTCCTCAAGCTCCGGGACATCGTCCCATGCGATGGCGGCGAGTACGGACTTCTTCACAAAGTAATCAACGAGCTTACCCCTCCTAATGAGTTCATCGAGAACGGCCCTAACGCCGCTGGGGACAGCACTCATGAAACCGAGTGCCTCCGAGTACCTCCTCCCTGCCTCAACGAGCCTCTCCAGGGTCGGGTCCCGCAGGAACCACCTCAGGAGTTCCGCTCCCTTCTCACGCATCCTGCCCCAGAGCTCCTCAAGCATGTCGGGGGTTGTTAGGGATGAAACCCTCCTTAAGTAGACCCTCACACCGCCCGGCACGGGGTACCTCTCGACCAGGGCGATCCCCGGGGCCCCCGGCCTAATCCTCACCGCTATCGGCCCTCCAGCAAGAATCGCCGCGACATCGCCTAGGCCCGTTCCCGAGAAGACCTCGGCTACGTGGGCTATCCTAGCAGCCCTCTCGAGCGGCGGCCCCTCAGCAAAGTAGGCCAGTGAGAGCGACGCGATGGCGCTCATCCCGAGCCCATCCCCCAGCCTTACTGGGCTCTCTATGGAGACGCAGGCCCTCTTCCTAACGAGTTTTTCAACTGCCTTAGCCGTAACGAGCTCTACGCACTCGCCGTTGATTGTGAGGGTGCACCCGCACTCCCTTTCCCCGGTGACGGCGTAAGGGGCGAGGACCAGGCCCGCGCCCGTGGATCCTGTGAGGTAGGGTGATCGTGATCTGTAGGGCACCCACACCATGCTGAGGTGGTGTGGTATGGCTAGTCTCAAGTTACGTTGACCCCTACCTTTTCTAGGATGTAGTCGATTATGTACCTGGCAATGATCTCTTTCCTAGCCCTCGGAACCCTCCTCACACTCTCTCTATCAACGAGCCAGACCTCGTTCTCAGGTGATGAGAACCCGATGCCCTCAATGCTGACGTCGTTAGCCACTATGGCGTCGAACCCTCTCTTTTCGAGCTTCTCCCTGGCCGAGCTTATGAGCCTCTCCACGTCCCCCTCAGCGTACTCGGCAGCGAACCCTACCAGGAGTCCGTCGAATATCTCACGGACCTTCAGGGAGATCTTCGGTGTCGGAACGAGCTCCACCTCTATCGGTGAGTCAGTGGTTCGTAACCTCCCTTCCCAGGTCCTGCTGAACCTGAAGTCGGAGGGGGCGGCGGCTAGCGCGACGGCATGCGGGCCGATGCCCTCAACGGCCTTCATCACGGCGCCGAGCATCTCCTCGGTGGTGACGACGTTGATTACTCTCAGGTAGTATGGTGGGTGCTCCTTCAGCGGGCCCGCTACGAGCACCACGTCCGCCCCACGGAGGAAGGCCTCCCTAGCTATCGCCACTCCCATGAGCCCGCTGCTTGGATTGGTTAGGAAGCGTATTCTATCGAGGTACTCCCTGGTTGGCCCAGCGGTGACAACTAGTTTGATCCCCTCAGCGTCTCTTCCCCTATTCACCGCGGCGTCGACAGCAAGAGCAACTTCCCTCGGAGGAGGGAACTTGAGTTTTCCTTCTTCGATCATCGGTGGGAACACTGTTGCTCCAGCCCTCCTCAGCTTCTCCAGCGCCTCCCTCACCTGCGGGGCCGCGTAGAGGGATGAATGCATTGTGGGGACAACGATCACCGGTTTGCCAGCCCCCATCATCGTCAGCGCGATCAGCGTTACAGGCGTGTCGGCCACGCCGGACGCAAGCTTGGCTATGGTGTTCGCAGTAGCGGGCGCAATAATCATTGCGCCGCACTCGTCGGCCAGCGCCGTGTGCTCGGAAAAGCCGCTTAACTCGGTTATTGGTTCTCTCCCCGTTGCCCACGACAGCACTTCCCGGGTGACGTACCTCAGCCCCTCCCTCGACGCTGTCGCTACCACTTCCGCGCCGAGCCTCACGAGCTCCCTTATCATGTCGGGAGCCCTGTAGGCTGCTATCGAGCCCGTGACTCCTACAACGACGCACTTGCCTTCCAGCGTCCTTCCTCTAGTCCCCTTGACCTCGTCCGGCGGACGCTTTGAGGGGAGTGGCTTAATGACGGGCACCCACATCCATTAATGGGGCTCTCATATTAAAGGGAGGGAGGGGATCGCAATGAGTAACTGCGGCGTCGTTGTGAGGGAGGCCACTGACGCCGACCTCCCAGAGGTCATAAGGATAAATATGGAGTCCCTCCCGGAGCACTACACGCTCTCATTCTGGCGGAACATACTCTACACCTGGGGAAAGGCGTTCCTCGTCGCGGAGGTGTGTGGGGAGGTCGTTGGCTACATAATGTGCAGGACCCTCTGGAGGAGGTCTTTCTTCCGGAAATTCCTCATGGGGAGGGTCGGGCACATAATCAGCATAGCGGTGAGGGAGGGTTATAGAGGGAGGGGCATAGGGACTAGGCTTCTCATCGAGGCGATGCGAAGGCTCCACGACTACTACGGTGCTAAGGAGGTCTACCTCGAGGTGAGGGTGAGTAATGAGAGGGCAATAAAGCTCTATAAGAAGCTTGGGTTCCGCGTAGTTCAGAGGGTGGTCAGGTACTACGCTGACGGGGAGGACGCCTACATAATGGCTAGGCCTCTTCCGTTCGAAGGCGGTGACGGGTTATAAGGGATTCCGTCCCCCGACCGCGAAGGGTGAAGAATGCCTACACTAGTGAGGATTAAGCAAGGGAAACAGAGGGGGCTCCTCGGCAGGTTTTGGGCAATACCGCACACGTGGAGTGTGCCCCCGAAGACCATGAAGGGGAGGCCTTGGGTCGAGAGGGTGGACTACGACATGGAGATACCGTGGTATGTCTCCCCCTTCCCTAACGAGGACCTCATGGACTTCTTCGCTGAGTGGTCAGGCTTCATCGAGATACCGGTTGAGGGCGAGTACGAGTTCTTCATGAAGTGCGACGACGGCTGCATACTGGAGGTCGACGGCATCACAGTCATTGAGGCCTGGCGCATACAGCCGCCCACACTCTACATAGGTGACCCGATATACCTGGAGCCCGGGCCCCACAGGGTCAAGGTAAGGTACTTTAACATAGGGCCCTTCGGCCTCATATCCTTCGGCTGGCTCAGGCCTGATGGGAGGCTCGAGATACTCGATGGCGAGCACTTATTCACCAAGACAGGGTCCACGATACTTATCCGCGGTGTCCCAAGGGATGTGGAGGTCGAGCTTTGGTCCGGGAACCTCCTCACTAGGGGGCGCAGGAACGAGTTAGGCCTTACGTACATGATCCCGCCCAGCCCCATGCCGGTTGACGCCTACTTTAAGATCAAGATTGGTGGGGAGGTCTACGAGACCCAGATCTTCCGTGATGTCTGGGGAGGGGACGTCTACGAGTATATTGAGGAGGGGAGGCCCGTCTCCCTCAGCGAGGGAGAGGCAGTAGTAGGCACTTAAGCCTCGCCCCCCGCGGCCCGTAGAGGGCGGCGCATCCCCCTTGCGCGTCACCCGTAGATACCGCGGGGACTCCAGCCACTGAACCCCAGCCAGGTACTCTGCCAGAGTATACTAGAACCCGGGGCCTCAGCACCCTCACCGCCTCCCTCACCTCGAGTGAACCAACCCTCGCCCGAAGGATCGGGTTGTAGTCCATGAAACCCTTAGGGGGCGCCGACGTAACGAGGAGGTCGGGCGCATAGCCCCTATATCTCCTCATAAGGAGCTCAGCTGACTGGACAACGTCAACCCCGCCGATTCCGCAGACTCTGTAGGCGCCCACCAGTGAACACTTGCCGTCGAGTAGCCTCCCGACATTGCCCCAGCTCTTCGTCACTACGATGTCGTCGACGTACCCCGTCACGAGGTAGACGCTGATACCCAGCTCATCAGGCGTTAGGTTAAGTCCCCCAACAAGGATAGCTGTGTCTGCATTAAGAGCCTTGATCAGCCAGCGGATCAAATTAATGGCTATCTTGGGCCTTACCCAGGACCTACCTATGACCGCCAGCACATCTGATCACCCAGAAGGCCGTCGCCAGAGCAGTGAGGTCCGCAATGCTCCCTAGATTAATGCTACCTCTCCTCAGTGCATTGTCCTTCTTCCTAGCTAGGGCTTCCTTTGCTGCCAGCCACCACCCCGTCCCTAGAGACTTGAGAACCGAGGTATCTACTAACTCACTGGCTAACTTTAGGAATATTTTTCTCACAACCTTGTGAGGGGGTGCATCACAAGATAATGTTCTTGAAACCTCCCTAGTGACAACATAGCCGTTAGTCACCTCCCAGCAGTTTATGTCATATAGTGACGAGAGGGAATACTCGTCCCATAGGCTGGTTGGATTCGAGCTGATAACGAAGGCGTGCAGGTGTCTGACCCCCCCTTTGCTGACGGCTTTGATTAACTCACCAGCTGGTATACTTCGTAAACATTCCCTTATAGTAAACCAGTGTGAGGTAATGGCGTTTAGCCCCTCCATCGATAGTTCCTCCAAGATCGGGGCTAAGGGCGCTACTAACACCACATACCCGGCTATGGTGTTCTTACCGATAATTCCCGAGGAACGTACCTGTCCCGGCACCTCCAGGATCTTAGTAACTCTCTCGCAGGGCGGTAATGACACGGCGGTACTGAATGCCATAGCTAGGTAAGGGACGCTGAAGATAAAATCAGCTAGGCTAAGACCTCCACTTCCTTTCCACGAAGAGACTGTGGCGGGCTTTCCGGGGGTAGCTGCTTCCAATGCCACAGAGCCAGCGATCGCTGAGGCAATGTCCCGGGGTTTCAGCATCACAGCTACTCCTTAGGGAATACCTTAACAACGAATATGTTCTCTGTCACTTCTTTCTTTAATTCCTTGATGCCGTCTTCACCTATGGCCGCCATAGCGAATACCCCGACAGTCGTGGCTCCAGCCTGCTGGACAATGCTATTGAGTGCCAACAGTGTCTTGCCGGATATTATTACATCGTCAACGAGCAACACCCTGTCTGAAGGGCTCAGCGACATTTTCGGGACGTAGAGATTCACGACGCCGGGAGGGTCTGTCACGAAGAACTGCGTCTGATAGTAATACTTGATCCCTATATCGGGCCTCCTCCTCGCGACAATAAGCTTGGAGTCGAGTATGTCCGCTATACTTACACCGACTGGTATGCCATCGATCTCGACAGTCATTACTGCGTTTATGTTGTACTTCATAAACCTCTGGTACGCTAGGTAAGAGAATATCTTGAGGAGTGAGACATCGTACACTATTTGATTGAGGTTTACGAGCCTTATATTATGCCACTTAACATATAGTGCCCTCTTCTTTATGATGTCCTCAATTATGGGCTCTCTAACTAATTTCTCTATGAGCTCTCTCGCCCTCTCCTCGGATGGCATAATCCTGTGATTTATGTATCTCCACAAGGCGGGAGCAGGTAGCCCGGTTATTTGTTCGAGTTCTCTATACCTGTAAATGTGTTTGAAGGCACGCAGAAGCTCCACAGCCAATACCCTAATATCTGTGAGCATATAGCTCACCTTATCATGGATACGTTAAAAGCTCAACTAATAAATACTTGCCTAACACATCCGCCCAAATACATCATATACGATGACGAGCCCATGTCCTGTAACCTATTAAGTAATGAGATGAGGACTAGTACTCTGCCTTAAGTATTTCTGGGAACTCTGTTGCCAGATTCCTTATGAGAGTTGTAGCGTCTATCTCCTCTAAGTCCAATGCCTTGCCCCCAATGATTATGAAGGGCGATCTAAGAGTGGGTAATACCGCTATCTGCACCCTAACTCTATACTTCTTAAAGAATAGTCCTATTGACAGAATCTTCTCCATCGTTTCCCTACTTATGGTTAAGGGAACTACAGCACTGAGCTTGATCTCTTTCAACGCGGGTCCCTGTTGTAGGCTCTGGAACAGGCTTACTTATTAAGTTCGAAGCCTAATCCCGACCCCGTTCTATTTCGTAACTTTATGTAGTACGTCAACAAATATATATGTTGGAGGTGAGGCATACGGCAA
>Ga0256833_1003215_pt1 | contig 11265 bp, 8 predicted proteins | sample 356284metaG_FD_190535 | JGI IMG/M metagenome (GOLD analysis project Ga0256833, IMG submission 190535) | Hydrothermal vent microbial communities from Mid Atlantic Ridge, Atlantic Ocean - 356-284 | ecosystem: Environmental > Aquatic > Marine > Hydrothermal vents | place: Atlantic Ocean: Mid...
ATGTTGCAAGCTCTCCGCGGTGTAGGTTCCGCCGTAACCGACACGCTCTTGCGGGTTCAGGGTTCGTGAGGCTATCTTGTAGGCATAGAGCGAAAGAACGGGTTGAAGCGCGGGTGCCGGCAGTGTCGGTTCAAGCTCGAGTACACCGTAGGCGGCAATGCCGACACGCACCATAGTATCAGGACATGCTCCCTCGCGAAAGAGTGCGGCAGAGTTGTTCAGATGAAATGTGAGCGGTTCAAAGCCGTAGTGTTGTTGCAGCGTGACCGCCGCTTTTTTAAGTGTTTCAAAATTATGCCGTTGCCAAAACCATTCCGAACTGAGACAATCGGCACTGCGGTGGTGTGAAAAGAGTCCTGTAAGCCGGAGTTTCCGGTTGTAAATACGTTCAAATGCCTCTTCGAGCAATTCGGGTGCAATGCCGTGACGGTGCATGCCCGTATCGACTTTAAGTTCTACCTTGCAATTTACATGTAAAGCGGCAATATCCTCAAGGCTGTTGATAGCATAACGGAATTTTTCGTTTGTAGAGGGAGCGGTATCGGCTAAAATAAGAACATAGTCAAAATAGCGCTCTATCCGTTCGGCTTCGGCAACATGACGAACCACAGCTTTGGTTATGCCATACTCCGATGCAAGGGCGGCCATTTCGAGAAGACCGTGCCCGTATGCATTATCTTTAAGCACAAGAGCAATTTTTTCTTTGCAGCCGCATGTAGCGGCAATAATATCAAGATTATGAAAAAATGATGAACGCTTGAGTATAATATGTGCCATAAGCGAATTATAGCAAAAGGTAAACGACAGATGAGACGCCTGTGTGCGGAGTTTGAAAAACAGAGCTACATTCAGATGATTTTTCCGCATCAGCAGAGTGATTGGAGTGCCTATTTGCAAGAGGCCTGTTCAGCATATGTGACCATTGTAGAGACCATTCGGCAGTTTCAGCCATGCATTCTTATTTGTGATGATGTGGCGCGCGTCCAAGGGTATTTCAGCGATACGCACAATATAATATTTCTACCCTACAGGACCGATGATACATGGGCACGTGATTGCAGTGCCATCAGTATTGAAGAATTGGGGAAGACGGTATTGCTGGATTTTACCTTTAACGGATGGGGTCATAAGTTTGCCGCACAGCGGGATAATCGGATGACGGCATCGTTGACACCCTATTATGATGCGCCTGTGCGCACGATCGATTTTGTCCTTGAAGGGGGTGCTGTTGAGAGCGACGGACAAGGGACACTGCTTACAACGGCACAATGCCTGTTACATCCCAATCGAAATCCGCAATACGGCCAAAATGAGATCGAAGCGATATTGCGAAAAGAGCTTGGAATTGAGCGGTTTTTATGGCTGCATCACGGCTGTTTAGAGGGTGATGACACCGATGCGCATATTGATACGCTGGCACGATTTGCCGATGCCGAGACAATCATGTACGTTGCGTGCGATGATCCCAACGACCCGCATTACGATGCCCTTAAAAAGATGGAACAAGAGCTGCGCCGATTTACATGTAAAAACATGACGCCGTACCGTTTAATTGCACTGCCGTTACCCACGGCGAAATATTACAACAATGAACGGCTTCCGGCGACTTATGCCAATTTCCTTTTCGTTAACCAAGCGGTTATCGTGCCGACCTATAACGATAAAAATGACGCCGTCGTATTAGATATTTTTCGACGGACATTTCCCAACAGGGCGGTAGTAGGTGTGGACTGTTCGGTTTTAATACGCCAACACGGATCTTTACACTGTATTTCAATGCAATTTTGTGAAAAATTAGCTATAATAGTGTAGCGTTTTCATTGGAAGGGGGAGTCCATGGAGTCAACTATTTATATTGCCAAACAGCCTATTTTAAAGGCTGAGGGTGACGTGTTTGCGTATGAACTTCTGTACCGTCGCACCGACAGCAGCCGTACAACGGTAGATGATAATATGTATGCCACGGCACGTATGTTGGTCAATACACTAAACTATATCGGGCTCTATTCACTGGTTGACGGTAAGTATGCGTATATTAAGGTCGATAAAGAGATTTTAATGAGTAATATCATTAACTCCATTGCCCCTTCCCATTTTATTCTCGAGATTCTTGAAACGACCAGTATTGATGATGAGCTGTTGCGACGCATCGATAAGCTCAAAAAAGAGGGGTATATTTTTGCTCTGAATCATTATGACCGTGATGCGATTAATATGTATCTGTTTAAAGAGCTGATGCAACGTGTCAGCTATGTTAAAATTTACAGTGGCGATATTGTAGAGTTTAAAGAACGACTGACCATCCTGCACGATACGGACATTACCCTCATTGCCGAAAAAATTGAGAGTGACATAGAGTTTAATGAGGCTAAACAAATGGGAGCCGACATGTTTCAAGGGTATTTTTTCTGTAAACCCGAACTCTTTGGAAAAGACAAAATTGAACCGCCGAGTTCGTTATTGATGCTGATTATTTATCTGTTGGAATCTGAAGCCAAGCTGGAGCGTATTATCGATATTTTCAATACATCACCCTATTTGACATTGAACCTGTTAAAGTTTATTCATATGCACAATGGGTTTGCGCAAAACAAGATCGCCTCTATTGAGCAGGCACTCATAGTCATTGGGCGTGAAAAACTTCAGAGTTGGCTGGAATTGATGGTGTATGCCAGTGACCATGAGCACAAACAAGAGGCATTTATGCAGGAGTTGCAAAACCATGCGTGTTACCGTGCTATTTTAATGAGTATTTTGGCACGTGAAATCGGTATGGACGATGCCAATGTGCATGTTGCTTATATGGTAGGATTGCTCTCGTTGTCTGAAGTGATCTTTCAAAGTGCTTTTGAAGAGATTGTTAAAGAGGTAGATTTAGACAACAATATTGCCGATGCTCTGGTCAATAAAAGCGGGCAGTTTGGAGAATTGCTGCAACTCTTAAGCGCGATAGAACAAAATAACAGTTACCGTACCACAGCCATTCTTGCGCATTTGGGGCTGTCGCAGCATGAGCTCAACGAGTGCCTGATTCAAAGTTACAAAGAGAGCACTACGGGGCATTAAAGAGCAGACTAAAACCACTGTATAAAAAGTAACCCGATGCCAATGCCGCAACACCGATAAGCGCAATACGTTTCATTCTTTCATAACGATTCATCGTGACAGTATACATTTTGAAAGACAATATGAGGGCATTTAACAGATATGTAACACTTTCGTTCTATAGTTCATAAGATTATAATTACTATAAGGGGAGTAGATGAAAAAAGCACTGTATCTTTCAATGGCGTGTATGGCAATGGTGCATGCTGCAGATATGACGATGGAGACGATTGACGTCGAGGCGACGGTACTCGAAGATGTCAGTGGCGATGAGGTCAAGTCGGCAGATTTGGCAGAGGCACTGGTTCAGGAGATTCCCAATATCTCATTGGTGCGTCGCAGCGGTATTGCCAACGATATTATTTTACGGGGGCAGAAAAAAGACAATATTAACGTTTTAGTCGACGGAGGGAAAATTTACGGAGGCTGTCCCAATCGGATGGATCCGCCGACATCACATATTATGACCAACAATATCAGCAGTATTAAAATTATTGAAGGGCCGTATGATGTGGAGAATTTTGGAACGCTTAGCGGCGGGGTCTATGTGACGACCAAAAAACCGACGCAAGATATTTCGGGGGAGATCAGTTTTAACAGAGGAAGCTGGAACTACCAAAAAGCCGCCGCGACCATTAGCGGCGGTACGGAACGTTTTCGTCTGCTTTTAAGTGCTTCTACCGAGAGCAGTGACCAATATGAAGACGGTGACGGCAATAATTTTGCACAACAGATCGATAATTACATTCTTCTGCATCCGACACTGGCGGGAACGGCGTATCAAGACAGATACCGGAATTTGGAGGCGTATGACAAAAAATCGTTTATGGGAAAAGTCTATGTCGATATTACAGATTCGCAAGAGCTGGAGTTGAGCTATACCGCAAATCGCAGTGATGATGTCCTCTACCCCAGCAGTAAAATGGATGCACTCTATGACGACTCGGATCTGTTCAATGTAACCTATACCCTCTCAAATTTGGGGGATTACTCAAAAGAGTTGAGCGTATTGGGGTACTACTCTTATGTGGAACATCCGATGTCCACACGCTATCGAAAAATGGCAGTTTCTGAAATGTCGGCTATGACGGGAGCAGTAACAAGTTATTTGGAAAGTAGCATTACCGGCGTTAAAGTCAAGAATGTATTGGATCTCTCTGATAGTGCCGAGTTACGAGTGGGTGTGGATGCAAGTACGCGAAACTGGGACGGACTCTATCACTCTCAGACCGGGCGCGGTCCGGAGGGAAAACCTAACATTCAAGATGTCGATACGGAGAACATCGGATTTTTTGCGGAGGTTGAAAAGTACTACGATGCGCTGACGCTTACCGCCGGACTGCGCTATGACGACACGCAAATTACAACCTCCGGTGACGAACCAAGTAACGATTACACGCTTTTTGGTGCCAATGTATTTGCTACCTATGACGTCAGTGACACGTTACAGCTCTTCGGAGGAGTCGGGCAGTCGTCACGCGTGCCTGATCCCAAAGAGCTCTATTTTAAATCATCTATGGGCGGATTGATCGGAACACCGAATCTTAACGAGACGATCAACCGCGAGATCGATTTCGGCATGGAAAACAGTTATGAGAATATAACGTTGCGTACAAAAATATTTTACTCCATGCTCAGTGACTATATTTACTACAATGCATCAAAAATGCTTAACCGCTATGAAAATGTCGACGCAACCCTATACGGCTTCGACATCAGCGGCTCTGTTTACGGTACCGATACATTTTATGTTGATTTCGGTGTGGCGTACCAGCGCGGTAAAAAAGAGGATCCGCTCAGTACTCAGCACGGTACCGATATGGCTGAAATTCCACCGCTGAAAGCAAATATTGCTTTTCATTACGAGTATGCGGATGACTCTATGGTAACATTGAAAGCTTTCGGTGCTACGGTATGGGAAAATATTGACGCCGAAAACGGTGAACAGCCTCTGGACTCATATATGGTGGTCAATGTCAAGGCAGATCATAACTTCGGAAACGGATTCTCTTTGGCTGTGGGTGTGGACAACATTTTTGATCGTACCTATGCAGTGACGAATACCTACAGCGACCTGACACTTATTACAGACGGCACTACCAAAGAGGTGATGCTTATTAATGAGCCGGGGCGCTATTTATATGCCAATGCAACCTACCGCTTTTAAAAATACATGTAAAAAGAGCATGCTCTTTTTACATTAAAATCATTGAAGCCAATCCTAAGAAACTCAAAAATCCGAAGACATCGGTAGCAGTGGTTAAAATCACGGTTGAACCGATTGCCGGATCGATATTTAAGCGCTTGAGAACCAGTGGAATGGCGGCACCGAAGAAGCCGGCGATAAAGAGGTTAATAATCATCGCTAACGCAATGACAATGCCCAATTTGCTTATATCGAACCATAAATAGGCAATAATCCCCATAATAACGGCAAAAAGCAGCCCGTTAAGCAGCGCAATCAAGACCTCTTTTTTGAGAACTTCTTTGGAGTGTTCCAGATCAATATCACCCAGTGCCATCTGCCGTACCATGACGGTTAATGTTTGGGTGCCGGCATTACCGCCCATGGAAGCGACAATGGGCATGAGAATCGCCAGCGGTACAAAAGCGGCCAGTGTAGCATCAAACATGCCAATAACGATACTGGCCAAAATGGCCGTAGCCAAATTAATGCTCAGCCAGATGGCACGGTTTTTAAAGACGCCGAAAAAGTCCTCTTCTTGTTCTACATCGTCGTTAACCCCGGCCAAGTTATAGATTTGGTCGGTGGCACGCTCTTCAATAACATCATAGATGTCATCAGAAGTAATACGCCCGACCAATCTGCCTTGGTAGTCCAGAACCGGCAGTACCGACAGGTCATATTGTTCAAAGATACTGGCAACGTCTTCAATATTGTCGGTTGCTTCCACATAACGGAACTCTTTATTGGTGACGACATTGCGGTATGTTTGGGTAAAGTCGTATAAAATCAGATCTTCCAACGAGACGGTTGCAATGAGGCGTTGGTGTTCGTTGACAATAAATACTTGGTGAATATTGGTGAGCTCATCTTGGCGCTTAAGCTCTTTAAGGCGGTCAATGGAGTGTTGAATAGTCTCGTCAAGGGTTGCCTCGAACAGTTCTGTCTGCATCCACGCACCGGCTTGATCTTCCGAGTAGCCGCGAAGCTTGTCAATATCTTCTTGATTCTCCTCATCGAGTTGGGCAAATACCGCTTCGCTTTTATCTTCATCGACATCGTCAATATCGTTAATCAGGTCGGCAGCATCATCAGAGTCGAGATTGTCTACGGCATCGGCAAGCTCTTCGGAAGGAAGAAATGCAATGGCTTCATCTTTGATTTTTTCGGGTAACTCTAAGAGAATATCACCTAAAATATCGTTAGGAATCCGGGTTAAATAGGCATGAAACTCCTCTTTGTCTTTTTTTCGGACTTTTTTAAGTAAATGCGCCACGTCCGAAGCGTGCGGGGAGGGTTGGGACGGGTCGTCCAAAAAATGGTCAAACGCATGTTTGAGTTCGTTATAATGCTTCATTGCCATCCTTTGCCGCAGCCAGTGTCAGTGGTTTCAAAGTCTTGGCATCGAGATAGCAGGCGGCGTCAAAATCTTCAAAAGGTTCCGGAACGGTAATCGTGTTAAGATGCATGGCCACGAGCGCATCCATCTCTTTTTTGATCTGTAAAAATTCACGACGTTTTTTCCCACGGAGTTTCGCAGTCGTTACTTTAATAACACCGGCAGGATTGATGGCACGGCCGTTTTTATACAGACCAAAGTGCAGGTGGGGTCCGGTGGACATTCCGGTGGAACCGACATAACCGATGACCTGACCTTTTTTGACGGTTTTCCCCCGTTTAAAGCCGCGGCGAAATGATTTTTGATGGGCATAGAGCGTCACATAGCCGCCACTGTGGCGAATTTTTGTGACATTGCCGTAGCCGCGTGAGTAACCTGCCGAGATGATACGTCCGTTCCCTGCCGAACGTATCGGTGTGCCACTGCGCGCAGCGTAGTCAATACCCAAATGGGCGCGCCATCGTTTCAAAATGGGGTGAAATCGCCGCTTGGTAAACTTGGAACTGATACGGGCATTGGGTATGGGTGATCCCAAGAGAAAGCTATCGACCTGCGCCCCTTTTTCGTTGTAATAGTTATCGTCGGGACCCAAGTACATGTAGTGGTATTTGTTGCGTATTTCAATCATGGCAACTTGTAAAATCGGCATGCCGTAAGGCTTACCGAAGCGGTATTTCTGATCATAGATCATTACCAGCTTATCACCTTTTTGCAAGGCGGTAAAGTCCAGAGATTTTTTAAACGCATTGCTAAAGATACTGGCAACCCGGTAAGATCCCGTCGCTTTTTTAATGTCAATGGACGGATTGCTCTGTATTTCAATACTGAGTGTTTCGTGACGGGTCTCGTCGTAAATAATAGGGATGGGCTCTACACGGTAGTTCCCTTGCGTCTTTTGAAATACATGTAATTGCAACTCATCACTGATAGGAATGAGAATCTGCTCAATCTCTCCGTAATCATTAAGGAGTTTTTGGCATAAAAAACCGGCACGAATCTCTTCGGCAAGTTTCTGGTCTTCTTTGTCCATGTCGTAATAGATGGACTGGGGCAGGTTGTTACGTTCCAAAAACACTAAAAAGCTCTCATCTTTGGGCCATTTAAAATGTTCGACATACGCAGCATTGAGCAATAATGGAAAAAGGGCTAGAAACAGTAAACGACGCATCAGCATACTCGATAAATTAATTTTTGAAAGGGTAGCAAAAATTCACTTATATAAAAGTTTATAACTGTATAATAACTTCTATTTTTTACTATTGAGGTGAGCTTTGCGTTTACTGTTACTTCTTCTGATGCCACTTGCTTTGATCTGGGCATCGTTAATAAAAGCCCCTTTGTTTGATGTCGATGCGCATCAGGGGTTTATTAAAAGCACTGCCCTTCAAGAGGGTGTCAGCGGTTTTGTTGTGCGGCATTTTAATGACACGCACAGTGTCATTATCGCCAAGGCAGTCGTGATAGACGTTGACGCACAAAAAAAAGAGGCGACCATTGCATTTTCTGCGTATGACGGGTTGCGACAAAATGCACTTCCTAAAGGCGAATGGCATCCCAAAGACGGTGATGAAGTGCAGTTGGCATTTGCCTACAATCGGGCGTTGCTTATTGCTCCGAGTCGCGAGATCTATTATCAGGTGACATCACACGGCAAGGCGATTGAGTGGGTCAGTTCCGATCTGTTTGCCGCCATGCTCTCCGAGCGGGGACATCCGACGCCGTTGCAAGAAGATATGCAAGATTTTTGTGACGCTTCAACCGTAGGACTGCTCTATATCTATAGCCGACAAACACTTTTTACACTCGATTGCCAGAGTTTTCAGGTGTTGCAGACGACACCGCTCCCCCATGAAGTGTCGGCACCTCACATGCCGTTTTTCTCTCGCATAGAGAAGATTCGTGAAGCGTGGTGGGGCGAAGGAAGTACTCCCATGAAAGCGTATGAGCCCTACTATTTCCACCTCATAGAGCGGCAGAACCGGAATAATACAAACTTTTTGAAATGGCGCAAGAGCGTATCTGCTTCGCGTAAGGAATTCTAAATGAAACAGACCCATAACAACTATTTTATCGCACTCTTAGGCAGTGAAAACGTCTACAGTGACAAAGCCCATCTTCTGGCCTATTCGTATGATGCCACACGGGAACGTTTTGAACCCGATGCCGTACTGTTTCCCCGTGATGAGAACGACGTCAGTGCCATTTTAAAATACTGCAACATTCACCGCATTCCTATTGTGCCTCGCGGTGCGGGCAGCGGTTTTACCGGCGGTGCGCTGCCCAGTAGCGGCGGTGTGGTACTGGCATTTGAGAAACATATGAACAAAATTCTAGAGATCGATATGCAAAATATGGTCGTCATTGTACAGCCTGGTGTTATCAATATGGATCTGCAGCGTGCCGTTGAAGAGGTCGGGCTTTTTTATCCGCCCGATCCGGCCAGTCAGGAGTACTCGACCATTGGCGGTAACGTGAGCGAAAATGCCGGCGGAATGCGTGCGGCCAAATACGGCATTACCAAAGATTACGTAATGGCAATACGTGCGGTACGTCCTAACGGCGATATTATCAAAGCGGGAAAACGTACCATTAAGGATGTGGCGGGGTATAATATTGCCGGTATTTTAATTGCTTCGGAAGGAACGCTTGCCGTCATTACCGAAGTGACGTTACGACTTATTCCCAAACCTAAAATGACCAAAACGGCGATGGGTGTTTTTGACTCGGTTAACAGTGCAATGGAAGCAGTATACAAAACCATGGCAAGCGGCGTGACGCCCGTGGCGATGGAATTTTTAGACAACCTGACCATTCGTGCGGTCGAGCAGACATTTCACAAAGGCTTACCGGTCGATGCCGGTGCGATTTTAGTTACCGATGTGGACGGAAACCTGGAAGACGATCTGAATTTCCAGCTTGCACAGATTCAGAAGGTTTTTGAGCAGAACGGATGCAGTGAGTTTCGAATTGCCAAAAACGACACTGAAGCGGCCGATCTCTGGTTTGCCCGCCGTAACGCCTCTCCGGCACTTTCGGTATACGGCAGTAAAAAACTCAATGAAGACGTGACCGTACCGCGTGCTGTCTTACCGGAGCTTTTGGAAAAATTTTATGCCATTGCGGACAAGTATGATATTAAAATACCCTGTTTCGGACATACGGGTGACGGCAATGTCCATACCAACGTGATGGTTGACGGCAGTGATCCCGAACAGGTAAAAATTGCTTACAAAGCCATTGAAGAAGTCTTTCAGGCGACCGTCGATCTTGGCGGAACGCTCAGCGGGGAACACGGTATCGGTCTTGCCAAAGCGCCTTATATGAAGATGGCGTTCACTCCTGAAGAGATGCAGTTGTTCCAAGACATCAAGCAGGCGTTTGATCCGAATAATATTTTAAACCCGATTAAGATGGGGCTGCTCTAAAATGAGTGCGCAACGGCTCTATCGCCACTTGCGTTTTTTTATACGACGTTTTTTTGACAAAGAGCTGACTTTTTATGCATCGAGCCTGAGTTTTTACACCATCTTTACACTGATTCCACTGCTCATTATTATTTTAACAATAGCGACCAACATGCCGAGTTTTTCAGAGTACTATGACACTATTAAAGCATTTATTTTTAGTAATTTGATGCCGGTAAACTCTGAGGCACTGACCAAGCATATTGACGGATTTTTACAAAATTCGGTAAAGCTTGGCGTGATCGGGTTGAGTATGATTGTGGTGGCGTCACTGCTCTTTTTTCAAAACTACGAGTATATTGTCAATAAAATTTTTCATACGAAAAACCGAACCTTTTGGGAGAGCATTACCACCTATTGGACCATGCTGACGCTGACGCCGATGGCACTGATTGTGTCATTTTACCTCTCGAGCAAATTAACACACCTCATGAGCGAATACGAAGTCTCAGCATGGATCAATCTCATGGCGATTTTCCCTTATCTCATCATTTGGGGACTCTTTTTTCTGCTCTATAAAATCTCTGCCAACACTCAGGTACATACCCGTCCGGCACTTCTAAGTTCGTTTATAACATCGCTGGTTTTGAGCTTTGCCAAGGCTCTTTTTGTCTATTATGTGTTTTACAATAACGCGTATGCTACTATTTACGGCTCATTTTCTATTTTACTTTTTTTCTTTTTATGGATCTATCTGTCGTGGATTATCTTTATTTACGGTTTGAAACTATGCTACATGATGGATCGCGCCTGCAAATACAAACAGCGACCACGACAATAGTCCAAAGGCAGCATGTCGGTAGCGCAGGGCAAGCAGTGAGAGTATGAGATGTATGATGATGACGTACGGCGGCAGTGTTACAGGAGACGTGTGGGTACCTAAGGTTAAGTAGTGAAGCAGATAGGTATCGAACAGCGCTCCTTGAAACAATACATGTAAAACAGAAGCAATCAGGTAAAAAGGCAAAAAGAGCATGCTCGCCACAACGGAAAAAGGGTGGTAGAGACTGAAGTTTTCAAAAATATAGAGCGAAACAGGCAGCATCATCAGATAGACCCAGATACTTACGCCCAGAAGATTGTAATAGACGTTTTGATGTTGGAAATAGATG
>Ga0256833_1003216_pt1 | contig 11253 bp, 5 predicted proteins | sample 356284metaG_FD_190535 | JGI IMG/M metagenome (GOLD analysis project Ga0256833, IMG submission 190535) | Hydrothermal vent microbial communities from Mid Atlantic Ridge, Atlantic Ocean - 356-284 | ecosystem: Environmental > Aquatic > Marine > Hydrothermal vents | place: Atlantic Ocean: Mid...
AAGTCGAAGGCCCAGCGAGGCTCATCGGGGGATAGGAGAGATTGGCTGAGGGGCAGAGTTTTGTCAGTCAACCAGCCCTTTTCCCTTGAAAGGAGCCTGCGATGAAATGGGTAACCCGCTCGCATGTGCACGTCGACCGCGTGGCGTGCCCCTGGTTGATCAGCCGCTTTATCGATTCGGAAGCCGAGTTCCTGTTCGTGCCCAAGAGCGAGGTGAATCGCGTGGCCGAGGAAACCGGCGCCATTCCCTTCGACGCCCCTGGTGTGGCTCTGGGGCATCACGGCAATAAGTGCTCTTTTGAGACCATCATCGAGCATTATGGTCTCACCGACCCCGCGCTGCTGCGGCTGGCACAAATTGTCCATAGCGCCGATATTCGCGCCGACCGCGGCAACGACCCAATTGCCCCCGGCCTGGAGGCCCTGGCCGTGGGTTACAGCCTGCGTTTTCCCGACGACCTGGAGAATTTGGAGCGGCAGTTCGATGTTTACGATGCGCTCTATGCCTGGTGCCGTTTGCAGGTTGCCAAAGGTGGGTAGCGGGCTGGTTGGCTGCTCTGCCGTGGCGGCGGGAAGATGAGCACGCGCCGCCACGGTGGGGTTTTTCCCTGGCGGGAAGGCCGTCGCGCTGGCGGGCGAGGGCGTGGGCGGGGTTTCCTCTTGTGGGGGCTGGCGGTGTTTTGGGGCCTGGCGATGCTGGGGGGCTGTGGCCGCAGGGCCAATGCCCCGGCTTGGCCGTCGGGCAAAGCCCCGCGCGGCACGCTTGCCACCCGCACGTTGGTGGTAGATGGCGTCTCGCGGCGCTATGCTCTTTATGTGCCTGCGGCGGAGAAGCCCGCGCCGTATGCTCTGGTGCTGGAATTGCACGGCGGGGGCGTGACCATCGAAGACATGACGGGGGAAAGTGGTTACAAAACCCCCTACAAGCTCTGGATGCCCCTGGCCGATTCCGAGGGCGTGGTGGTGGTTTACCCTGAAGGGCTGCCCGGCGCTTATGGCAAGCCAACCTGGAACGATTGCCGCGGCGATGCCACGGTGAGTTCCCAGGCCGATGATGTGCGGTTTATTGGCGTTTTGCTGGACCACTTGCTCGCGACCTACCCCATCGACCCGCGGCGGGTGTATGTTTCCGGCACTTCCAATGGGGGGCTGATGGCGCTGCGTTTGGCCGTGGCCATGCCCACGCGCCTCGCGGCAGTGGCGGCTGTGGCCGCGGCCATGCCCGCTCGTTCCGAGTGCCCGCCGCCAACACGTCCCCTTTCGGTGCTGTTCATGAACGGCACGCGCGATATGCATCTGCCTTATGCGGGCGGCACGGTTTCCAGTCCCCCCAAACCTTCCTTTGGCACGGTGCAATCCACGGCGGCATCGGTGGCGCTGTGGGTGCAGGTGGATGGCGCTTCACCGCAGCCCACCGTTGACCGTTTCCCCGACCGTGATCCGCACGATGGCAGCACGGTGGTGCGCTACACCTATGCCCACGGACGGGAGGGCACGGAAGTGGTGCTGTATCGCATCGAGGGCGGCGGCCATGCCGCGCCGAGCATCGCTCAGCGGTATTCTCGCCTCTTCGAGCGCCGCTTTGGCCGCCAGAATCACGATATCGAGATGGTGCAAGCGGTGTGGCAGTTTTTCCGCGACAGGCAGGTGTGGCAACCGTAAGCGTCAGGGGTTTTCTATCACGGCCCACAGCGCGGGGTGGTCGGAGGGGCCGGGCGGCAGATAGGCGGCGCGAGGGGCGGTCAGGTCGGGGGTGATGAAGATGTGGTCGATGGGGGCGGGCGGCGCGTCGTGGCCTGCCCCGCCCTGCTGGCGGGCTGCCAGCCATGCGTCTTGCAGGGTTTCCACCGTGCGGCGGTATTGCGGTGTGTTGGGGGTGAAGTTGAAGTCGCCCATCAGCACCAGCGGCGCGCGTCCTTGAATCGCTTGCAAGACATTCATCTGTTGCACCATCGGGCCGTCGTTGCCCAGGTGGGTGACGGCCACGTGCAGCCGCCGCTGGTTCACGCTCAGCGTGGCCACGATGACCGCCGTCTGCTCGCCCTGGCTTGTCATGTAAGCCGTGTGGGCTTCGAGGATGGGGTAGCGGGAAAGCAGGGCAATGCCAAAGGTGCCGTTCACCGTGGGCGGGCCGTAGTAGGCGTACATGCCCAGGGCGGTAGCGAAGTAGCCCACCAGGTCGTTGTTTGCCCCGCTGAGGCGGGCGGTGTCGGATTCTTGCAGGCCGATGATGTCGGGGTTGACCTGCCGCATCAGGGCGAGCTGGTCTTCCCAGCCCTTTTGGCCGTCGGCGCGATAGCCTTGCTGGATGTTGAAAGTGAGCACGCGCGCCCGGAAGCCGGTTTCCGGCGCGGGCTGCGGGTGGGGGCTGCGGGCGTAAGCCAGGCCGACCATCGCCAGCGCCAGCATGGTGAGCACGCCTCCGCCCAGCAGCCGCCCACTGCGGGAAGGCGCTGGATGGGGCGCGCCGCCCGGAAAGAGGAAGACGGCCAGCGCGGTCACGGTGGCGGGCACGGCATAGACCACCCAGAAGCGGTCGCGCCACAACGGCCCCACCACCGGGATGTAGTCGTAGGTGGTGGTGCAAACGTGGGCAAAGATGAGCAGCAGCAGGTAAAGCGCAGCGAGGCCAAAGGCAACGCCCAGCGTGTGGGAAGAGAGGCTGGCTTCTCGCAGCCAGGTGCTGAAACGGTAGAAGGCCGAAAAGAGCAGCCCGAAGGCAAGCACGGCCAGCAGCACAGCCCAGCCGCCGCGCGGGGCTGGCGGGGTGTAGGGGTAGGCGGCCAGGTTGGCGGGAAAAATAGTCTCCAGGCTGAACAGTCCGCCGACCAGCAACGCTGCCCACAGCACCAGCGCGCCGCGGTCCAGGTTGTGCCAGGCGGCCAGCCGTTGGCGTATCCAGGCCAGGGCTACGACGGCCAACGCGACGGCTGTTAGTCCGTAGAGCGAGAGGGGCTGCCAGCCTCCCCAGCGGGCAATCACGGCGGGGGCGGCAAAGGCGGCTTCCAGCAGGAAGAGCGCCGAAGCGATGCCCAATGCAGCGGCTATGGCCTTCCCCAGGCTGCCGGAGGTGGTTGTGGGCACCTTCTCGGCAGAGCGGCGGGCGCTGGCCCACCAGCCCCACGCCCCGAACACGGCGATGCCCCATCCGATGGCCTGCCCGTGGGGCGTGGTGGCCAGGTCGATGCCCGCCCCCGCGGCGCGTAGCAATCCGGCCGCGGCGACGGCCCAGGCCAGCCCTAAGGTGGTGGCCGCAGGCGGAAAGCGCCGCAGCAGCAGCGGCAGGGCCAGCAACGCCGCCGCAGCCCCAATGCCGCCCACCCACAACACGCCGCGCGTGGGCAGCAGCGGCAGGGCGAGGCGCGCCACGACCAACACGGCCAGCAGCGTCGGCAGTACCCAACCTTTGACCCTCCGCCGCCAGAGCGCCAACAAAAAGGGGCTGAGCAGCAGCACCAGCGTCCCGATTTCCGGTGGAATGTGGGTGCCCATCAGGCCAAAGGCATACACCGCGGCCACAAATTCGGTGAGGGTTTGCAGCAAAAACAGAAAAAAGGCGCTGCTTGCCAACGTCGCCAGCATCGGGCATCTCCTTTCTGGCGAAGCAACCGCGGCCTTTGAGGGGGCGCATGCAGATGTTGTAGAATGCCGTCGAGGATCTCACCCCACCCCCACCGCCTCCCTTCGACTTCAGGCTTCGCTTACGCTCAGCCTTCCGCTCAGGATGCGGTTGCCCCCTCCCCTCCCTTTTGTAAGGGAGGGGAGGGGGCGGGCGGAGGCTCGCCTGGAGCGTTAGCGGAGGGCAAGCCTCCGCCCGGGGGAGGGGAGAGATCAAGCCTCGGAATGCCCTTTCTACAACATTTGAGCGCTCCCCTTTGAGGGGGCGTAGCGGCTGCCCCGGGCGTGGCGGTGCGGGGAAAGCCAGGGGCTTACGGCAGGACGGTGATCACTGCCCCGGCGCTGCGGCCGCTCACATCGGGGAAGAAGACCTCGCTCGCGGTGGCCGGTCGTGCCTGGTAGCGCCCTGGCACGGCGGCGCGGGCGTAATACACCACCGTGTAAACACCCGCTGGCAGGGCGTCGGCTGAGAAGACCACCCGCTCGTCGTAGGCTTCCCGATGGTAGAAGTACCACCCCCCCCAGCCGTAGCGGCGGAAGTCTTGCAGTGAGAAGGCGTTGGTGGCTTCGGGCTTCCAGGTGCGATTGGGGTCGAGGGCTTCAAGCCCCGCGGGCAGGAAATCGGTCAGCAGCACCTGGCGCAGGTCGTGGGGCACGACCAGGGTCAACCGAACCTGCACCAGTGCGCCCACCGGCATGGTGGTGACCGGTGTGGTGAGGTCGTCGAGGAGGTAGTAGGTGCGGGAAACCGCCACGCCGTCCGCGCGGGCGGCGGCCTGACCTGCGGGCAGCACGGTGGTCAGGTAGGCATTGTAATAGAGCACGCCGGGCCCCGCGGTGCGGCGGAGGGTGAGGTCGTTGGGCTGGCCGGGGCGCAGGCTGGGGGCGCGCCAGGTGAAATGGTGGGGGGCAAGGTTGCTTTCGGGGGTCACGTCGAAAGCCGCAGCCTGCTGGCCGTTGAGCAGTACGGTGGCATGGTAGTTGGGGTGGCTTTCGCCGCTGAAACGCAGCCAGTGAGCCAGCGCGAGGACGGCCACGGCAGTATCTTGCCCGCCGGGCCAGCGCCCTTGCGGCTGACGGACTTGCATCAGCCAGCGCACGGTCTGGGGCAGGAAGGGCGCGTGAGGGTCGGCTTCCAGCAGGGCGTCGAGCGCCCATGCGGTGGTGGCGATGTTGGAATCCCACAGCCACTGCACGCCGGGGCTGCTATCCCAATGCGCGCCGGCTGCCGAGAGCACCACGGCGTTTTCCAGGCGCTTGCGGATGGGCGTGGTGATGGCTTCACCGACGCCGGTGGTTTGGGCGGCATGGAGCAGTAAAGCCCACCCGCTCGTGCCCATGCCGTGGTCTGCGGCTTCCTGCGCCAGGGCGTAGATCTCGGAGCTGGTGCCGCCGAAGTGGAAGGGCAGCCGGGCGAGGGCGTCGAGGATGAAGGCGCGTGCTGCGGGCGTCAAAGGCTGGAAGGACGGCGAGCCAGGCCCTTTGGGAGGTTGTTTGCGGCGGGTCAGGGCGCGATAGAGGTTGTCGGCTGCCGGGCGCAAGACCTTCGCGGCCTCGACGGTGTAACCGGCGCGGGCGGCTTCATTGAGGGCGAAGACGGCATAGGCGGTGGGCAGGGGCGCGGTGTCCCCCTGAGGGCACCACCCCCAGCCGCCGTCGGGGTGCTGGGTGGCTTCCAGCGCCTGCACCGCGCGACGGATGGCCGTGTCGAGCGCCTTTTGGTTGGCGGGTGTCGCGCCCAGTGCCTGGAAGGCCTGCGCGGCCGCGGCGTTGGTGAGCAGGCTTTCTGCCCAGGCGTAGGTGCAGTGGCACGTCGGCGGCTTGTCGGTGGAAAGCGTCTGGGCCAGGCTGGTGGTGAGCGAGGCGGCGACGTCCAGTTGCAGGCTGGCGTCGGCGGCGCTGGTGGGCGGCAGCACCACTTCGTGCACTTCGGCGGCCTTGGGCAGCACGCCCGCGGTGCCCACCGTTTCGGTGGTGGTGAACTGATAAACTGGAATGCCGCCATTGGGCAGGGTGGTGAGGGTGGGGCGCGTGGCGTCGCGGTAGTTTCCGGCCTGGGCTGTCACCGTCAGGTCGACGCGGCTGGCTGTGAAGGGCACGCTGGCCTGCCAGGTGACCGCGGCCTGCCCTTTGGCGGGCACGGTGACGGTTTGCTCGGCGGGGCTTTGCAAGGTGAGGCCGTCGGCGCGCGTGAGACGCACGGTGGCTTCCAGCGGCGCGTCGGTGGCGTTGTGCACCACGGCCTGGATGCGGGGATGGTCGCCGCCGGTGAAGAAAGCCGGGGTGTGCAGCCGCACGAAAAAGGGGCGGTTGACGGTGATTTCGGCAGTGGCGGTGCCCACGCGGGTGTCGGCGGTGATCGCGCGGGCGCGCATCACCCAGGTGGTCATGTTGTCGGGCAGGCGGATATCCACCGTCGCGCGCCCATGCGCATCGGTCTGGACGTCGGCGCGCCAGTAGGCGGTGTCGCGGAAGGTTTCCCGCACGGCAATCACGCCGCCCAGGTTGGCGCCTTTTTCGCCGCCTCCGCCGCTGCCCATGCCTTCCCCTTCGGGCAGCCATTGGCGGATGCGCGCGTCGTAGGCTTCCAGGTCGTTGACCAGCCCTAAAGCCGTGGCGACGCTCAGGCTGTGCAAAGGGTAGAGCCGTTGGAGCAGGCTGAAAGTGTCGGGGGCGAGGGCGTAGATGGCCTTGTCGACCAGGGCTAAGGAAACCTCGGCGGGCACGGGTTGGCCGTCGTGGGTGCGGGTTTCTACCGTGAAGCGCACGGTTTCACCCGGGGCAAGGTGGTCGCGGTCGGGGGTCAGGGTGACTTCCAGTTGCTGGGCGTCGAGGGCCACCGGCAGGCGCACCACCCCGCTGCGGAAGTCGGGCGGGCGGTCGGCTTCTGCCGGGCGCAGGGTGAGCAGCGAGGCATAGACCACCGGCGCCATGTCGGGCGTGAGGGGGAGGTTGACCAGGGTGTTCGGCTGGTCGAGCCGCACGACCTGGTGGGTGAAAATGTGCCCCCGCGCCACGGTGAGCAGGGCATAGGTGGGTTTGCCGAAGGGCTGCGGCACCAGCAGGCGGGCGGTTTCGCCGGGGTGGTAAGACGATTTGTCGGGGATGAGCGGGAGGGTGTGTTCGCCTTGCGCCCAGAGCAGGGCTTCTTTGCCGGCCACCCACAGGCGCAGGGAAGCCTCGCGCCGCCGCCCGTCGCGGTCGCGAGCCGTGGCGGTGAAGCGGTATGTGCCGCTATGGTCGGGGGTGAAGGTCACGTCGACGCGGCCGCGGTCGTCGGTCGTCAGGCCGCTAAAGGTTGTTACCGGTATAGTTTCCAGGGTGTCTTTCCAGCGCAAGATGCCGCTGGCGTCGCGTTGCTGCACGCTGTGCCAGCGTTCCTTTTCGACTTTCAGCGTGAGGGGGTAGTGAGGCAAGGGATGACCATCGGGGTCGAGCACCACCAGGTGAAGGGTGGTGGGCTGGCCTGCGGTGCCCATCCAGCCCTCGGTTTTCAGGCCGACGTAGACGTTACTCTTCCGCACCACGATGGCCGTGTGGCCGTCGGCGGTGTTGCCGCCCGCGTCGGTCACGGATGCCCACACGGTGAGTTGCTGGTCGCCGCTTTGCAAAGCGATGGGCGCCTGCACGGGGATGACCGCGCGCCCCTGGGCGTCGGTGGTGGTTTTGCCGCTTTGGGGCGGCTGCTGGGTGGGCTGGGAAGCCGGCGCGCCGCCAGAGAAGTAAAAATCCCACGCCCAGGCGGTGGTTTGCTGGAAGGTATAACCGGCCCAGGCTTTGGGCGGCTGGAAGGTGTAGGGGTGTACCTCGACGTGGTAGTTCACCGCGGCGTGGGCCACGGCGTCGCCGGCGTAGTAGGCAGCGGTGAGATCCACAGTAGTGTGCCCGCCAGGCATGAGCGCAGGGGTTTGGGGCGTGAGGCGAACCTCAAAGACCGGCTTGTGATAGAGGGCAACCCGCACGCTACCCCAGCCAATGGGGTCGCTTTTGGGGCTGAGGCGGATGGTCCAGGTATAGGTGCCGGGCGAGACTTCGTCGGCCAGGAGCACCGAGCCGTGGAAGGTGCCCGCCGCCGAGAGGGGCAGGCGTTGCTGGTTGATGGTTTTTCCGTCGTGGGAAAGGCTGACCCATACCGTCGTGGCTTCGGGGAGGCTGTAACGCAGGTCGTCGTTGCGCCGCACCAGACCTTTGAAGAAAATTTCCTGGCCGGGGCGGTAGAGCGGCCGGTCGGTGTAGATGAGGGCGGTGAGGTTGCTGGGGCGGTTGTAGGCGGCATCCCAGTATGAGGCGGCCAACGGCTGCTGGGCGTTGCCTGCGCCCCATTGCGCGTCGGTGAAGGCAAAGCGGTTGGCGGTGTGGAGGAGGGCAAAGCGCGCCGCGTGGGGCAGGCGGGGCCAGGAAGCCACGCCGTCCGCACCGGTGGTGACGATGCCCGCGTCGCTCAGCGCAGGCGGATAATCCGCGGGGTCGGCAGTGAAAAGATGCACCGGCAGGTTGGGCTGCGGCGCGCCCGCATCAAGGTCAGTCGCCCATACCAGGGCGTCGGTGGGGCCGGTTTGCAGGGTGAGGTTGTCGGTGGAAACCAGCAGCCAGTGGCCGCGGTCGCGCTCGTAGGGGGCGGTGGGTGTTTTGTGCAACACCAGACAATAAGCCCCGGGGGGCAGGGGCTGGCCGCCGTTGAGGGCGCTCAGGGAGAATTGCAGGGTCTGGAAGGCGTCGCGCGGCGCGGTGGCGATGGCTTTTGGCTGCCACACGCCCACCGGCGCGCCGGCGGGGGAGCATTCGTCGTCGCGGGCCAGCGCATGCACCAGGGCGGCGTCGCTGCTGGCGGCATACAGGCTAAGCGTGGCGCTTTTCAGGTTGGCATAGCGCAGCCAGACGGTTTGGGGGCCGTCGGCGCGCACCACTGCAGGGCTCGCCGGCAACAACAGTTCGGCGCTGGGTTGCAGATGGGCTGTAGTGATGCGGAAGGTGTAGGCCTGTTGCAGGGTGTGGCCGAAAAGGTCGGGCAGGCCGGGCAGCAGGGTGATGGTATAGGTGGTGCCGGCTGCCAGCCCGCCAATGAAAAGGCGACGGTCGTAAACCTGAATTTTGGCGGTCTTGGGGGTGGGGGCAACGCGAATGTAGCGCGCCGCCTGGCCGGCATCGGGATAGGTGTTGAACACCACCGTCACCCAGGGGGCGTAATCGCTCTGGGTCTGGCCGTTGGCGGGGAAGGTGCTCAGCACCCTCGGCAGCCCCGCGGTGCGAAAGGCGAAACGGTAGGTGCGGCCGAGGGTACCGCCGTCTTTGCTGCGAGCGGAAGCGGCGATGGTCAGCGTGTAGGTGCTGTTGGGGCTGAACAACCCCTGGGGCACCAGCGTCAACTGTGTGCCATCGTCGTTCCAGCGGGCTTTCAGCGGGGGGGTGGGGGCCTCTGCCCCTTGCACCGTCACGGCCTGGGCGGCGGTGGGGGCCATCGGTTGGCTGAAGATGACGCGCAGCGCGGCGTCGAGGCGGATGTATTCCAGCGCCCGATGTTCGTCGAGCCGCTGGCGATCGGCTTCTGCCCGCGTCACCCTGGCGGCGTGGGTGTGGAACGACCAGGTCACCGCGGTGGAAAGGCGCTCGCCCGCTGCCGTTTGCACGCCCGCGGGCAGGGTGACGGTGTAGGTGGTGTTGCTGGTGAGGGGCTGGTCGGGGTGGAAGGTATAGATGGCGGTGCTGATCCACGCCCCCTGGCCTTTCACCGCCGGTGTGATTTTGAGAGGCAGCGGCGCGGCGCCTGCGGCTTCGCGGCCGGTGAGGGGCACGACCGGCTTGTTGAACACCACGGTGATGTCGGCGTTCAGGGGCACGTCTTCGCTGTCTTCCGCCGGAAAGACGCGTGCCACGGTGAACGCGGCCGCGGTGGTGTAAGCCAGACGGAGCGGGGCTTCCAAGGCCGTGCCGTCGGCAGCGCGCAGGTTGGTGTCGAACACGGCCGTATAGGCGCTCTGGGGCGTGAGTGCCCGGGTGGGGGTAAAACGCAGGGTGTGGTCGTTGGGGAAGTCCACGCGGCCTGCCACCGGCTGGCCGTCGGCATCGAGCAGGTGAAAGGCGCGGCGCGCGCTGGTGGCCTCGAGGGGACGGTTGAAGGTGAAGGCGAGCGGCCCTTGCAGCGGCAGGGCAGCGCCCTGAGGCGGCGAAGCCTGCACCAACGCCAACCCCGTGGGGGTGGGCGTGGGGTATGGCCGGGGCGGCGCTGTGGCTGCCGACGAGGCAGTGGTGGGCATGGCGGGCAGGGGAGTGGCCGGGCCGCAGGCTGCAACGGCGAAAAGCAGGAACGCCAGCACGGCCCCCAGGGTAAGCCTGCGGAATATGGACATGGAAACCTCCCAAAGCGAAACGCGGACCTACATGCAGATTATAGCATGGAGGAAAAACGCCCAGGCCCCGCCGTGCTTTGGGCAGGCGGGACCTGGGGGGGATGGGGTGAGGAGGCCGTGGAGGCTTAGTTGGCCGTGGTGATGGCTTCGACGATGGCGCAGTCGTCACCCACGAGGGTGGCGGTATGGCCAGCGCGGCATTTGGGGCAGGGTACATTTTGTTTGCGGGAAGCAAAGGTATGGCCGCAGTAGGGGCATTTCTGGATGAATGGCACTTCGCGGTAGAGAATGCGCGCCCCCTGGCAGACGGTTTCAGGGGCGTATTGGTCCCAGTAGAACCGCACCAGCCCTTCGTCCAGGCCAGCACATTTGGCCGCCGCGATTTTGACTTCCAGCACGGGCTTGCCTTTGGCTTGCTGGCAGGCTGTTTCGATCAGCCGCCGCACCAGTTGAGATTCGCGAGCCTTGGTTTGGGTGTTCATCGTAGCACCTCCGGGGGAAGCCGCTGCCCGCGCGGGGCAGAGGGGGTTGTCGTTTCTGCCTTGAGGATAGCACAGTGTGGTGCATTTAGCAAGTGACAAACTTCACTAATTGGGGTGTGCTTGTGGGCGGCCTGGGTGCTTTCACTCAAGGTTTCTTCGCGGGCGGGGCGCTCAGCAGGCGATGGCGCTGGGGCGGCCCTTGGGCGAGCAGGGCTTGCAGCGCGCGCGGGTCGTCACTCACGAGGGCGGCTTCCAGGGCGTCGAGGGAGGCGCGAAAGCGGTGGAGGGCTTCCAGCAGCGGGCGGCGGTTGGTGGTGAGGATGTCGGTCATCATGTGGGGCGGAGAGGCGGCCAGGCGGGTGGTGGAGCGGAACCCGGGGCCAGCGATGCGGGCGGCTTCCGGCGGGGTGCTCAGGGTGAGGGCAAGGCTGAGCAGGTAAGGCAGGTGGCTGATGGCCGCGGCGTGGCGGTCGTGGGTGGTGGCATCGAGCCAGAGAGGGCGCGCCCCGAGGGCGCGCACCAGGGCCAGGGCGAAGGCGCGGGCGCGCGGCGTGGTGCGGGGCAACGCGGTCAACACGAAGGGGGCGTCGCGGAACAGCCCGGCCTCGGCGTGGGCGAAGCCGCCGTGTTCTTTCCCTGCCATGGGGTGCCCGCCGATGGGGTCGAAGCGAGGCGGCAGTGCGGCCATGCGGGCTGTGATGGCGGCTTTCGTCGAGCCGACGTCCAGCACGATGGCCGGGCCGGGGTGCCAGGAGGGTAAATCTGCGAGCAGAGCAAGGATCGTGCGCACGGGTGCTGCCAGACTGA
>Ga0256833_1003217_pt1 | contig 11252 bp, 11 predicted proteins | sample 356284metaG_FD_190535 | JGI IMG/M metagenome (GOLD analysis project Ga0256833, IMG submission 190535) | Hydrothermal vent microbial communities from Mid Atlantic Ridge, Atlantic Ocean - 356-284 | ecosystem: Environmental > Aquatic > Marine > Hydrothermal vents | place: Atlantic Ocean: Mid...
AGATCCTGAAATAGCAACTACTTTTCCTTTAAAATCTTCGCCTTTCGTTTTTAGCATGTTCTCAGCAAAGTAAACTGCACCGTAACCTGTAGCTTCTGGTCTTACTAAAGAACCTCCGTAAGGTAATCCTTTTCCTGTAAGTACTCCTGTAAACTCATCACGAAGTCTTTTGTATTGACCAAATAAGAAACCTATTTCACGACCTCCAACTCCAATATCTCCAGCAGGAACATCAGTGTTAGCGCCAATATGTTTTTGTAGCTCTGTCATAAAAGATTGGCAGAAACGCATTACTTCATTGTCAGATTTTCCTTTAGGATTAAAGTTAGATCCTCCTTTTCCACCACCCATTGGTAGTGTAGTTAATGAGTTTTTAAATACTTGTTCAAATCCTAAAAATTTTAAGATACTTAAGTTTACCGTTGGGTGAAAACGCAAACCACCTTTGTAAGGTCCTATTGCAGAGTTAAACTGCACTCTAAATCCTCTGTTGATTTGGGTATTTCCTTGGTCATCTATCCAAGGTACTCTAAATATGAATGTGCGCTCTGGCTCAATCATACGTTCTAATAACATTTTACCTTTATATTTTGGGTTAGCCTCAATAAAAGGAATTACTGTTTCAGCAACTTCATGAACTGCTTGAATAAATTCTGGTTCATTAGGATTTAATGCTTGCGCATAATCCATAAATGCATTTATTTTTGATTTCATTATAATTGTGTATTAATTATTTAATAATTGATACAAATGTAAAATAAATTTATTTGAAAATAGCAGTTTTGGAATTGAAAATAATTAAAAATTTTAAAAATCAAGAAGTGCCTTTTAAGATTGCTATCTTTTTATTAAATTTACAAAATAATAATTTTTATATTTTAATTACTTATGAATTTTATAATGAATAATAAAATACTTTCTAAACTGCCTAATCGCTTAAAGCAATTTATTGTAGATCAGCATTATGCAAAATATACTGCAATAGATCAAGCGGTGTGGCGCTATGTAATGCGTGTTAATTTGCATTTTTTACCTGAAATAGCGCATAAATCGTATGTAGACGGCTTGCATAGAACAGGAGTAAGCATAGATAACATTCCTAGTATTGAAGCTATGAATGAGATTTTAGGCGAGATAGGTTGGGCAGCAGTATCAGTAGATGGTTTTATACCGCCAAATGCTTTTATGGAATTTCAAGCATATAATGTATTAGTTATTGCTTCAGATATACGACAGCTTGCACATATTGCCTACACACCAGCTCCCGATATATTACACGAGGCAGCAGGTCATGCACCTATTATTGCTAACCCAGAATATGCAGAGTATTTAAGACGGTTTGGAGAAATAGGAGCAAAGGCTATATCTTCTGCTAAAGATTATGAACTTTATGAAGCAATACGTCATTTATCTATAATAAAAGAAGCAAAAGGTACAAAACCTACTGAAATTGAAGCGGCAGAAAAAGCTATAAAAGAGATAAGTGAAAATATGGGAGAGCCTTCAGAAATGGCTCAAATACGCAATTTGCATTGGTGGACAGTAGAATATGGCCTTATAGGTTCGCTAGAAAAACCTGAAATTTATGGTGCAGGATTACTGTCTTCTATTGGCGAAAGTATTTCTTGTTTAAAAGATGATGTAAAAAAAATACCCTATAGCGTTTTAGCAGCAGAACAGAATTTTGACATAACCAAGCAGCAACCACAACTATTTGTAACGCCTAATTTTCCACATCTAAGTTTTGTCTTAGAAGAATTTGCTAATACTATGGCGGTGCGTAGAGGGGGGTTGAAAGGTGTAGAAAAGCTAGTTGCTTCTAAGAGTATTGGCACAATAGAATTGAGTACAGGCTTGCAGATTTCAGGAGTTTTTACTAATGTAATAGATGATGGAAACTATAATCCAGTTTACATCCAAACTACAGGAGAAACGGCTTTGGCTTATCGTGAAAAAGAATTGATAGGTCATGGAACAGCTTATCATAGTGAAGGTTTTGGTTCTCCTATTGGAAAGTTGAAAAGCATTAATTTGGCTATTGAAGATATGAGTCCTAGAGATTTAGAGGCTTATGGTATTTTTGAAGGCAAAGAAATTGAACTTGTTTTTGAAGGAGAAGTAAGTGTGCGTGGCGAAATAATAACAGGAGTTAGAAACCTGCAAGGTAAGATTATACTTATAAGTTTTAAAAACTGTACTGTAAAACATAAAGATAAGATATTATTTGACCCGTCTTGGGGTATTTATGATATGGCGGTAGGAAAAAATATCGTTTCTGCCTTTTCTGGCCCAGCAACTTTTGATTCTTTTCCTATAAAAAAGAATGTTCCTCAGGAGAAAACAATCCAAATAGTGAAAAAACAAGCAGAATTGGAGTTGGAATTCCTATATAATCAAGTAAGATTATATAGAGAAGGAGACAAAACAATAAATATTTCTGATATTTTTAATAAAATAATTACTTCATATCCAATGGAGTGGCTTATTGTTTTAGAGATTTACGAAATTTCTAAAGAAAACATTTCATTATGTGAAAAAATTTATCGATATTTGTACTCTTTAATGAAAGAAGCTAAGTTTAGTTTTTTAATTGAGAATGGTCTTAAAGTTATTGATGCTGCTATGTAACCAAAGTTACAGTTTGTTCTTTAAAAAAGTAGTTTATTTGCAGCATAATTAATTTAATAAAAAAGATAAAGATGGGAATAATGAGTATGTTCGGTTTTGGACCAAAACCAGAAGAAATTAAAGCATATTTAGATGCAGGAGCTACAATATTAGATGTACGTACACCAGCAGAATATGCAGAAGAACATATTGAAGGTTCTGTAAATATCCCTTTGGATACAGTACCTCAAAATGTAGAAAAAATAAAAAAAATGGGAAAAGTAGTAGCACACTGTAGAAGTGGCGCAAGAAGCGGAAATGCTACTGATTTCTTAAAAAAACAAGGAGTAGATATACTTAACGGTGGTGGAATAGCAACTGTTCAAAGTATATTAAACTCATAAGATTTTTCATAGTGTTTGGTTTTTAGGCAGGAGACTGTCTAAGACGAAATCCCGTCCATTGGACGGGATTTCTGTTTTTATATATTATGTAAAAAATAGTGTTTATAGATTTAATTTTGCTTCTACTGCTTTGTGATCGGAATAATTAATAGTACTGTATGTTTTGAAGCTCTTAACTTTTAAATCATTATTAGCAAGAATAAAGTCTATACGAAAAGGAAAAACAAAAGCGCTAAAGGTTTTTCCAAAACCAGTTCCTTTTACTGTAAATGTATCTTGCATGTTTGCAGCAAGTTGCTTGTAGCTATATGAAAAAGCGGTATTATTAAAATCACCACAAATAATAGTTTTATAAGGACATGTTTTTTTATGTGCTACTAGTTGAACTACTTGCTCTTGTTGTTTTTTGTAAGCATTACTTATTTGTTTGGCTATTTTCTCTTTATTTTCAGTTACATTTTTTGCTAGTTTATTTACTTTTAATGATTGTAAATGAACATTGTAAATGCGAATTGTGTCGTTATTTTTTAGAATATCTATAAAAATAGCATTATTAGCAGTTGCTTCAAAATTAAGTGATCCAGAATTAATGATCTTATATTTAGAATAGATTGCTTGTCCAAATTTTTCGGTTTTACTACTTCCTTTTATATAATGATATGGATATTGTTTAAAATTGAGATTTTTATCATTATAAAACTCTTGAAAACATACCACATCTGGTGATTTTTCTTTTATGAAATTGCTTATTTTTCCTGCAATATTTTCATCATTAGTCCACTTATAAATATTGAAGCCTCGTACATTATAGCTCATAATACTAAAATTGCCATCTTCACCTTTATCGTTATACGCGTAGAGTTTTTGTATAGCGTTAAAACCTAATAGTAGCATAACTAATGAGATAAATATTTCTTTCTTTAATTGAATGAGCCAATAAATAACAAAAGCAATGTTAATCAATATCAATACCGGTGTAAAAATACTCATAATGGCAAGTATGCCAATATTTTTCGGTTCTAGATAAGGAATTGTGTAGGCAAAGAGTAACAATATTCCAAAAATACTATTTATCCATTTGATAATACCAACTATTATATTTCGTTTTTTAGTCAAAAATTATTTTTTTTGTTTAAATAAATAGGTTTTTTCTTTCTTACTTAAGCTATCGTAACCAGATTTATTAATCTTATCCAATATTCTGTTTATTTGAGTTTCTTGATCTTTACTATAGTTAGAAGTAGATTTTATAACACTACGATGTACTGTTTTTAGATTTGTTTTTCTACTTAAAGCAAATATTCCTTTTAAATTTAAACCAAAGATAATGCCAAATAAAACACCTCCAAAATGCGCAAAATTACCACCGCTATTTCTATTTGATGTTAGCAGCGTATAGAGAATAAAAATCACTGCAATTATCCAGATTTTTACTTTTGCTCTTTCGGTAAAATACACATTGTATGTTGGTCGGTATGCAGTAATTGTAGCCAATAAAGCGAAAACTCCAGCCGAAAACCCAAGTAATATAGCTTCTCCGTTATAAGTTGTAATGAGATTACTCATAGCTAAAAAAACAAAAGCACCACTTAGAATACCGCCAAACACTACTTGTAGCATCTGTTTACTAGAAAAAAGATTTAAAAATTCCCGTCCTATAAAATAGAAGAAGATGATATTCCCCAAAAAATGATTTACATCTTTGTGAAATAAACTATATGTAAAAAGAGTCCAAGGTTTTGTAAATACACTAGTGAGCTGATTATTTAGCCCAAATAGATTGGCCAATAATGCTGTTATGTAATGTCTTGTACTAAGAAAAAAAACAGTTTGGATTGCAAAAAAAAATACAAGAATTACAATGATGCGTACTAGCACAGATGCTTTTCTCCATTGATATGTACTATTTTCTAACACGTTTATTGTAATACGATTTTAGTAATTACTTCTTTGCGTAATTCATCATTAATCATTTTGATAATTTTTTCTTTACCGTAGCTCAATTCATCACGAAGCACAGCAGAAGATAGCTTTACATAGAGTGTTTGTTTATTTACTTGCACGTCTTCGGTATAGCTCATCACACCATTTCCCATAAGTTTTTCCCAAGCAGCTTTTATATCAAGTTCTTCTATACCTTTATCTAGCCGATTGTGTTTTAATACATCGCTTAAGATACTTCGTACAAGCTTTGGTTTGTATTTTCTATATGGTTTGCTCATTGTGCAAAGTTACTCTTTTTTTAATAAATACTTAATAACTTCTGCTGCAGCAAACATACCAAATAGTGCAGGCATGTAACTTATTGTGCCGTAGTAGGAACGCTTGTAGTCAGCACCATCGGTTAGGGCAAGACTGTCTGGGTTTTGTCGTTCTGTAGAATAAACGGCTCTTATACCTTTATGAATGCCTCTTTTGTTAAGTTCTTTACGAATTTTACGAGCTAATAAACATTCTTTAGTGTTGTGAATATCAGTTACTTTTATCTTGCTTGGGTCCATTTTTCCACCAGCACCCATAGCACTTACTATTTTGATGTGCTTGCGTTTTGCAGCAACGAGCATATTTATTTTAGGCTGGATACTATCTATACAGTCTAGAATCCAATCGTATTTTGGGTCTATTAATGTAACAATTTTGTCGGGAGTTTGAAACTCTTGAATACAGGTTAACGCTAAATTAGGGTTAATATCTAACAGGCGTTGTTTTAGCACTTCGGTTTTTGATTTTCCAACGGTGCTATTTAGCGCAAGTAATTGCCTGTTTATGTTTGTTAGGTCTATAGTGTCACCATCTACAATGGTTAGTTTTACTATTCCTGCACGCACTAAAGCTTCGGCTGCATAGGAGCCAACTCCTCCAATTCCTACGATTAGGATATTGGCATTTTGTAGTTTTTCAATTCCTTTTTCTTTTATTAAAAGGGTTGTGCGTTGTAAAAAATCAGTCATTAGTTGCTTAAAAATTCAGTATAGTTTGTTAAAATTTTTTCTTTTAAATCTGGCAAAGATACATTTAATTGTTTTGCAGCAGCTTTGTAAATTGTTTTTATATCGACTAATGTGTCATCAGTTTCAAAAAATAACTTTGATATATCAATTCCAGTTAAAAGCGCTTCATTTTTTAATAATTGCTCGCCAAAAGACAAATAAAAATCCTGATTTTGAAGTTGTTTTGCGAGTTTATTATTTTTTGTAAACCCATGAACAATCATTTTAATTTCAGGATATTTTTTTCTAATTAGTATTAATTCATCAAAGGCTTTTACACAATGAATTATGACAGGCTTCTTGTATTTTTTGGCTAATGCGAGCTGTTTAGTAAATACTTCTTTTTGCAATTCAAAAGCTGTAGTAGTTAGTTTGTCTAAGCCGCATTCTCCTATTGCTATACAGTTTTTATTAACTAAAGCAGTTTTTAGAATTCTAAATTCATCGTCTAGTGATTCCTTTTTAATATACCAAGGATGAATACCTATACTATAATATAGTATATCATCTTGCAATTCTTTTGGATATTGGTTTATGACAGTGATAATCGTTTCGTCAGTAGCTTTGTGATGCGTATGTATATTTATAAAAGGAATGATCATAATTCGTTTTTACTGCTCTTTTGACCAATACTCATTAAATATGCTTTGAGTAATTCGTCTATTTCACCATTTAGTACTGCATCTATATTAGCAGTTTCGTATTTTGAACGAACATCTTTCACCAGTTTATACGGATGCATTACATAGTTTCGTATTTGAGAGCCAAAATCTATTTTCTTTTTATTGGCTTCTATTTCGTCACGCTTTGCTTGCTTTTTTTGCAGTTCTATTTCGTATAATTGTGATTTGAGTAGTTGCATTGCTTTAGCTTTATTCTCTAGTTGCGAGCGTGTTTCAGAGTTTTCTATCATTATACCCGAAGGTTTATGCCTAAGGCGCACTGCTGTTTCTATTTTGTTTACACCTTGCCCGCCAGCCCCACTACTTCGCATAGTTTCCCAAGAAATATTTGCAGGATTGATATGAATTTCAATAGACTCGTCTGCTAGCGGATACACATAAACCGAAGCAAAAGAGGTGTGTCTTTTTGCATTACTATCAAAAGGGGAGATTCTCACAAGGCGATGCACGCCATTTTCTCCTTTTAGGTAACCAAATGCATATTCGCCATTAATCTCTAGCGTTACTGTTTTTATTCCTGCGGTATCTCCACGCTGATAATTGAGCTCTTTTACCGTATAATTATTATTTTTTGCCCACATAAGATACATGCGCATGAGCATTTCTGCCCAATCACAGCTTTCTGTACCTCCAGCTCCAGCCGTTATTTGTAGTACGGCACTAAGATTATCACCTTCATTAGAAAGCATATTTCTAAACTCTAAAGCTTCTGTTTCTTTGATAAGTTTAGTATAAATTGCCATTACTTCTTCTTCTGAAGCTTCTTTTTCTTTAAAAAAAGTATAAATAATCTCTAATTCTTCAAAATTAGTAGTGATTTCTTGATAAGAATCTAGCCAAAATTTCAAATTCCGAATAGTTTTTTGGGTAGCTTCTGCTTGTTTAGAGTCATTCCAAAAGTCAGGATTATAGGTTTTTTCTTCCTCGTTTTGAAGTGTTCTCTTTTTGTTATCTAAGTCAAAGATAATGTTTTAGAGAGGTTATACGCTTGTTTAAGGTGTTAATAGTTTCTTGTGTAATCATATTGATAGTTCGTGTTTGTTAATGTATTAAAAATCAAATTTACATAAATAATTCTTAATAAAAATGCTTTAATTGTTAATAACTTAATGAAGTTATGTTAAATTAAATATAATTTTTAGTATATTTGCAAAGTCTAAAAGAGACATTATTTAACAAATTAAAACAATTAAACATGAAAAAAGTATTATTTTTCGTAGCATTAGCTTTTGGAGGTTCTGCCTTTGCTCAAGAGCCAGCACAAGAAGTGGGTAAATGTTATAAGCGTTGTGTGACGCCAGACGTTTTCCAAAACCAAGATGTAACGGTTCAAACTAAACCAGCTTACAAAATCTTAAAAGTAGTTCCTGCAACTTATGAAACGCAAACTGAGCGTGTATTAGTGAAAGAAGCTAGTAAAAAACTTAGAGTTATTCCTGCAGTATGGGGTACTAAAACAGTTTCTTACACTAAAAGTGTAACAGGAGCTTCTTTAAAAGTAATTCCTGCAACTTTTTCTAATGGTTCTCAAACTGTTGAAGTTAAGCCAGAATCTGCACGTTGGGAAATGAGTAGTGTACCACCATCTGAGTGTGACTCTGCAGACCCTAATGACTGTCGTTACATGTGTTACAAAGCTATTCCAGCTGAGTACAGAACAGTAGCTACTAAAGAATTAGCTTCTGATGCAAGAGTAGAAAGTACTCCTGGAGGTCAAACTACAGGTACTTATACAGTAAGAATAGTAACTACTCCAGCAAAAGTTGAAGAAGTTCCTGTTCCTGAAGAGTATTCTACAATCAAAAAAACAGTATTAGTAAAAGATGCTTATACTACAGACGAAACTATTCCTGCTGTTTACACAACAGTATCTAAACAAGTATTAGTTACTAAAGGTGGAACTTCTCTTAAAGAAGTTGACTGTAAATTAACTACATACAATGCGTTACCAATAAACTGGAACTCAGGTTCAGCTACTTTAACTGCAGCTGCAAAAGCAATCATTGACCAACATTTAATGAAAGCATTAAATGATAACCCAGGTTCTAAAATGGAAATTGCTTCTCATACAGATTCTAAAGGAGCTAAAGCTTCTAACCAAGCTTTATCTGAAAGAAGAGCAAAAGCTGTTGCTGACTACTTAATCGCTAAAGGTGTAAACCCTTCTCGTTTAGTAGCTAATGGTTACGGAGAAACTCGTTTGAAAAACAAATGTAGAGATGGTGTTTCTTGTACTGCAGCTCAACACGCTGTAAACAGAAGAACTGAATTCAGAATTATCAATAACTAATTGATAGTACATTCAATATAATTAAAGTCGCCCATTGGGCGACTTTTTTTGTTTATAAAATAGTCAAATTGATTCTTGTTTCCTCTTAGAAATAGGATACGCTTTTATGATAAAAGATGCTTTGTATGGTTGTGTTTACTCTTCATGTGTATTTGAAAAGATAGTTTTTAAGCGCTAGGTTAAACTTCTGCTTTTAAATAGTATGTAATGCTTCTAGCTTAATAACTCCTGTGAAGATAGCTTTATAAATGTAAAATTTTCTGCTGGAGTAGTTTCTAATAATTAGTTGTTAAAAAAAAGTGTGAATTTCCTTTTTTATGTTTGTTTTATAATATATTTTCTTATAAATGATTGAGTTTATTAAACTAAAAAGAATATTAAATAATCAATGCACTGAGCTTAATAATGAGTTTGTTAAGCTGGAATTGTTGAAAACAGGCATTATAAAATTAGTACTAAGAATGAATAGTCTCAATTATGAACTTTTATACAGACAATAGTTGTTAATCTTATATTTGAAAATAGCTAAGCTATATGTCAGAGTAGATGTTAGTGGGAAAATGGCAGCTTAATCAATCATTATAAAGATGTGTATTCGATTTTTTAAGAATGGAAAACGCAAGAGACTTGTCAGTGGGTGTGATGATGCCGATCTTTATTTTTTCGAAATAAAAACTAGTGTAAGGCTAGCTTTGATAAAGCTAGTTTGTAATGCTATAGAACATTTTATGAAGCTTTCAGCTTAGTTTTACAAGGCTAAATCATCAAAAAAAAAGGCTAAATTCTATGAATTTAGCCTCTTTTTAATTTAAAAATAAATTTATTATGATGCGTTAGCAATTAATAAATCGATATCTTTAGCTTCTTTACTTGAAGAAAAATTATTTTTTAGTTGTTCAAAATATTTTTTAGCAATACTTTTCTTTCCTAATTCTAGAGCTAGCGTGCCTGCTTTTAATAAATATTTAGGTGTAGTAAAATTATTTTTTGAAGCTGTAATTGCTTTGGCGTAATAGTCTAATGCGTCATCATATTTTTCAAATTCAACAAATGCATCACCTATTAATCCTTTAGCTTGCGCACTTAGAATAGCATCATCTGAAGAGAATTTATCTAAATTGGCAACTGCATTTTTATAATCTCCTATATTGAAATACGCTTCTCCAGCAGCAAGATAAGCTAAATTAGCTGTTTTGGTGCCTTTATAGTCCTTTATTATATCTAAGAGTCCTAAGCGGTTTCCATCTCCATTTAATGCGAGTTTAAATAACGAATCTTTTGCTGTAGTTGCGTTTACTGCTTCACCAAATTTTTCATTAGCAAATACAATATCATTTGCGGCTTGTTCATTAGTGCTATCTGTACTTTGGTTTATAAAGTAATAAGCAGCAAAACCTACTAATACTGCAGCAAGAATTCCTAATAGGACTTTCCAATTTTTCGCTACAAATTCTTCAGTTTTAGAAGCTGTCTCGTCTAATGTTTCAAAAATTTCTTCTGTTGTACTTTCTCCATCGTATGCTACATTGTCTAATGCATCATCATTTTGAATTTTTTCTTTCTTAGGTTTGTATCCTCTTTTTTTATATGAAGCCATATTGTTATTTTATGATTTTTTTTAAAGTCAATTGCAAAAATAAAATTTTTCTTTTAAAAAACAGTAGTATTTCAAGCAAATTTCAATAATTTGCGCAATATTTATTATTAGCGATGCAATTAACCGAATTAGAACTTATAAATTTTAAAAATTTCAGCGATAAAAAGCTTCAATTTACTGCAAAAGTGAATTGTTTTGTAGGGGCTAATGGTGTTGGAAAAACGAACATTTTAGACGCCATTTATTACCTGTCTTTTGCCAAGAGTTATTTCAACCCAATAGCAAGCCAAAATATTAATCATAATGCAAATTTTTTTGTGATAAATGGTAAGTATTTGGTAAGCGATACTACAGAAAACATCGTTTGTAGCTTAAAAAAGGGGCATAAAAAAGTAATAAAACGTAATGCAAAAGAATATGAACGTCTCGCCGATCATATTGGGCAATTTCCTGCGGTAATTATTTCTCCTGCAGATGCAGATTTAATTGTTTCTGGTAGTGATGCTAGGCGTAAATTTATGGATATTATTATATCGCAATATGACAGAGCATACCTTAATAATTTGATAGCATATAATAAAGTATTGTCACAGCGTAATGCTTTGCTTAAATATTTTGCAGCAAATCATACTTTTGATGAAAATTCTATAGCTGTTTACAACGCACAATTAGCCAATTATG
>Ga0256833_1003218_pt1 | contig 11251 bp, 11 predicted proteins | sample 356284metaG_FD_190535 | JGI IMG/M metagenome (GOLD analysis project Ga0256833, IMG submission 190535) | Hydrothermal vent microbial communities from Mid Atlantic Ridge, Atlantic Ocean - 356-284 | ecosystem: Environmental > Aquatic > Marine > Hydrothermal vents | place: Atlantic Ocean: Mid...
CTTGCTTCGCCCAGTCAACACTGTATCCGTTTCTTTCTAAGTACTTTACAAGTGACTTGCCTAAATTAGGATCATCTTCTAAAAGCAGTAGTTTAATCATAATTCCTAATTCCTAATTCCTAATTCTATAAAGCATAGTATCATGATTTGAGTTAAATTGCAGAAAACTAAATCACTAACGTTATGCTAACGTTTGTATTGTATACTGCGTTATGTTATTGAGTATGATAACAAAAAAGGAGTTAAATTGATTAAGTTTATACTTGCGATTATCGCTATGATTTTTGTCGGCTTGGCAGCTTATGTGTATATGAATCCCAAAGAGACAGATACATCTGTGGCTAAAGTAACACAAAAAACAGAAACAAGTATAGTTAAGCAGGAAACTCCTTCGGTACAAAAAGAGAGCGTTTCTGCTAAGGCGGAAGTAGTTTCTAACAAAAGTTCTGCAAAGAACACAACGGCAAAGTCTCCAAAAGTTGTTTCACATGAGACAAGTCAAGAGATGGCGGACACAGAGGAAATTGGAAAGGGTCTCACACTTGAAAGCATTGAAAATGCTAATGTGAGTGAGGAGGAGAAGGAGCGAATGCTTGATGATATGGTCTATTATCAAGGAGAGCATACAGAACCTTCTGCACCTTTGAGTGATGAGGAAATTCAAAAAACAATTGAAGAAGACATTAAATTAGGTCGATTCTGAATTGTATAAGTAACAAAGGAGATAATATGAAAAAAGTTTTAATGAGTGTTTTGGCAATGAGTGCAATAACTGTGAGTATACATGCGGGATGTACAGCAACAGGTTGTAGTAATGTTACTATAGATAAGCTTTATATGACAGCTACGGGGACACTCTATGTAGGAACAAGCGGAGATGAAAGTAAATTAAATTGTACATCACCAGGTGGTGGTAAGTATATGTCACTTGCAGAAGGAGATGTGGGTAAGAATGCAATGTATTCATTACTTTTAACAGCTAAGACTACTAAGCAAAAAGTTAAACTTAGAATTGTAGATGGTGATCCAAAATGTAAAGTAATGTATGTAACTAATTAATACATATTTTGTGAAGAATCCTTTAAGTACCTTATGAACCGGCTATTTAGAGTGATTCTTATAATAAATCTTCTTTGAGAATAATGTAGTGACGCTTAGTATGATTCCACGTTTTCTATAGAACCCCAATCTATATTATCGAAAAGTCATTGTTCTCCAATAAATTTAAATTTATATCCAACACTCTTATATAAAAAGTAAAAACGTTACATTTGTTTTAACACATATTGGATATAATTCTCTTGATATCCAATACACAAGTTAGGACATACTATTTATGATAAATAAAATTGCAATTATAGGATTGGGCTACGTTGGTTTACCGTTAGCACATGCTTTTTCCGAAAAATATGATGTTGTAGGACTCGATATAAACCAAGAACGCATCGAAGAACTCAAAAATGGTTTTGACAGAACATTGGAACTTACAGAAGAGCAGGTGAAAGAATCACTTAAAAACAATATGGTATTTACTGCCAATATAGAAGACACCAAAGCGTGTAATATCTATATTATCACCGTACCTACGCCCATAGATGAGAACAATGAACCAGACCTCACTCCTCTTATTAAATCTTCACAAGCTGTAGGCAAAGTACTGAGTAAAGATGATATTGTTATCTATGAATCTACGGTTTACCCTGGAGCCACAGAAGAAGTCTGTGTAGCTGAACTTGAAAAGGCATCAGGCTTGAAGTTCAATGAAGATTTCTTTTGTGGGTACTCTCCAGAACGTATCAACCCAGGGGATAAAGAACATACCGTTACCAAGATACTTAAAATCACAGCAGGTTCTACACCTGAAGTGGCTAGAAAAGTAGATGATTTATATAAAAGTATTATCACGGCAGGCACACACTTAGCCCCTACCATCAAAGTAGCAGAAGCTGCCAAAGTCATAGAAAATACACAAAGAGATGTCAATATCGCTCTTATGAATGAACTCGCTATGATATTTGATATGATGGATATTAATACATCAGATGTGTTGGCTGCCGCAGGTACCAAGTGGAACTTCATCAAACTCTCTCCTGGTTTGGTTGGTGGACACTGTATAGGCGTAGATCCTTATTATCTTACGCATAAAGCCAAATCATTAGGTTATATGCCAGATCTTATCTTGGGTGCAAGACATATCAATAATGGTATGTCCAAACTCATCGCAGACAAAGCTGTTAAATACATGGTCAAAGAAGACAAAAAACTCAACGGAGCTAATGTACTGGTGATGGGTGTGACCTTCAAAGAAAACTGTCCAGATATGCGTAACACCAAAGTAGTAGACATCATCTCAGAACTACAAGAGTTTGAGTGTAATGTAGAAGTTTATGACTACTGGGTAGATGAGAGTGATAGAGTAACAAAAAATGTTAACTTTATAGATACACTTCCCTATGATTCACATAAGTATGATGCGATTGTTGTTGCAGTAGGGCATGATAAATTTAAAACAATCACAGCAGAACAATATGCAGGGCTATCAAAAGGTGAACCTATTGTCATAGATGTCAAAGGGATTGTAGAAAACCCAACATGGAGGCTGTAATGAATAAACATAATTTTGCACTCATAGGAGCTTCAGGGTATATTGCTCCAAGACATATGAAAGCTATAAAAGAGACAAATAATGAACTGGTTGTCTCTTATGACCCTTATGATGGTATAGGGATTATGGATAGTAACTTTCCGCAAGCAGATTTTTTTACAGAGCTTGAAAGATTTGAAGACTTCTTGACATCTTGGAGCCGAGATAATGGTAAGAAACTAGACTATATATCTATCGCAAGTCCAAACTACTTGCACAAAAGTCATATAAGACTAGCATTACAGCATGGAGCAGATGCCATTTGTGAAAAACCATTGGTACTTAACCCCGCAGATATTGATGCACTTAAACTTGTAGAAAAAGAGACAGGTAAAAAAGTCTATAATATTTTACAGCTTCGTCTACATCAGTCTATCATAGATTTAAAAGAAAAAGTAGCCAAAGAACTAAAATCAAATCCAAATAAAATGTACGAGATTGACCTTACCTATCTTACAAGTAGAGGTAAATGGTACTTCGAAAGCTGGAAAGGCAAAGAAGAGAAATCAGGTGGTATAGCCTCAAACATAGGGGTACATTTTTACGATATGCTCACATGGATATTTGGTGCAGTAGAAGAAAATGTAGTACATGTAAAAACAGCAGACTGTAATGCTGGCTCGTTTAAACTTAAAAATGCCAATGTTCGATGGTTCCTCTCTGTCAATTATGACTACATCCCACAAGAGATAAGGGATACAGGAATGAGAACCTACAGAAGTATTACTGTAGATGGTGAGGAGATAGAGTTTTCAGGTGGATTTACAGACTTACATACAAGAAGCTATGAAGAGATACTCAAAGGCAATGGATTTGGGCTTGATGAAGCGTATGGCTCTATTGAAACCGTTTCAACGATTAGAGCTCTTGATCCTATTGGATTAGTGGGGAATTATCATCCATTTTGTAAAAAGGTTCTTTAGGCATGAGAGATTTTGATGAATGGAATACTCTTAAAAAAGATGTTCATCAAAAGACAAAGTGTATCTATGTGAAAGAGAGAGATATTGTTTTTGTACATGTTGGGCAAAATGTCGGGTATGAACAAAACGGTAAAGGCGATTCCTTTTTACGACCTGTGCTTGTAGTAAAAAGTTTTGGTCGTGATTCATTTTTATCGGTAGGACTCACGAGTCGTGAAAAGAGTGGTATTTTTTATTTTTCATTTAGCTATAAGGAAGGCACAAAAAGTATTGCTGTACTTAGTGCTGTGAAAACCATGGATATCAGAAGAGTAAAATATAAGAGTGGCACTATGGATAAAGATGATTTTAAAAGACTGAAAAGTAATATGGGGGATTTGTTAAAAATTACTCCATCTGAAAATGGAGAGTCCCGAGGGAAATTTCAAGAACAAGTATATCGTAATAATTTACCGAAGTCAAGTTTTGCACATGAGACTGCTATTATCGATACTAATGTTACAATTGGTGAAAACACCAAAATATGGCATTTCTCTCATATCTTGTCGGCTACAAAGATAGGTAAAAATTGCTCCTTTGGTCAAAATTGTGTAGTAGGACCCAAAGTAAGGCTAGGTAATGGCGTAAAAGTACAAAATAACGTTTCTGTCTATGAAGGCGTAGAGGTAGAAGATGATGTCTTTTTAGGTCCTTCTATGGTCTTTACCAATGTCATCAACCCACGAGCATTTATACAAAGAAAAGAAGAGTTTAAAAAGACACTGCTTAAAAAAGGATGTTCCATAGGTGCAAATGCAACTGTAGTCTGTGGGGTAACCATAGGTGAGTATGCACTCATAGGTTCTGGAGCTGTGGTCAACAAAGATGTGAAACCTTATGCCCTTATGGTGGGGGTTCCAGCTAGGCAGATTGGCTGGGTCGGTATTTCAGGAGATACTTTACAATTTGTAGATAATAAGGCAGAGGATGAGTTTGCTCATTATGAAATTGTAAATCATTCACTTTTGATGAGTTCCAAATGAAACGTGAACGATTTAAATCATTTATAGTATCTCTTGGACTATCACTTATTTGGCTTGCCATACTACTCATAATGAATTATTCCAACACCAATACTATTACATTTCGATATATGGGATTTTAAGGAGAGCAGATGAGAGAATCTATAAAAGAAAAAATTATTTCAGAAGTTGAATTATTGGCATCAAAAAAAGTAGAAAATGATGATTTTGAAATTTTTAGTCAAGGATATCTAGATTCATTAAATGTCTTACACATTATTATGTTTATGGAATCAGAATTCAAAATCCAAATCAACCCTTATGATATTACTATTGATGCATTAAGTAGTATCAATAAAATTACTGATTTTGTTCTTAGCAAACAATAATTAATAGGACATTGATCCCTATGCTAAATAGTTTTTTTCAATTAGATGTAGATGATAGCCCTTTTCTACTAAAGAACAAAAAGATAATTTCTCGAAAATATTTTATAGAAAGCGTTAAAGCTATTCATACTCATTTACAAAATATGAAGTTAGATAATGATTATATATATCTTTATGTTGCAGAGAGTTTTGATTTTTACGCGTCACTGATAGCCCTATGGGGACTCAATAAGAAAGTTGTTTTTCCTACAAAAATTAATTTAGATAATGAAATAATTCCACAATATTGTAAATATATTTTTACATTAGAAAACAATCAACCTTTGATTCGTACAAATGATAATTTTGTAAAATTACTTGATGCAGGAGACACAATTTTATTTTCTTCTGGGAGCACAGGAGAACCAAAAGGGATTGTGCATAACAAAGAACATTTTCTTATCAATGCACTTGAAACATTAGAGAAGATTCAAATAAAAAATGTCGTTTCTATTACATATCTTAAACCTTACTTAGTAAGTGCATTAAGTCATTTTTTAGTACATTGGTATAGTAAATCACTTCTTATATTTGATGATTATCAAAATATAAATAACTTGGAAGACTACAAAAGTATATCTCAAGAACTTAATATTGTTGGCTCACCTCTGCATATTATATCATCTATTTCTCCTTTAAAAAAAGCATCTATTCTACCTAGGTTCTTTTTTTCTTCAGGGGATTCTATTAGCGATACTATCATTGAAGATACATTAAGAAACTTTAAGAATATAACATTTTTTAAAGTCTATGGTCTAGCGGAAGTAGCAGGACGTTTATATGTAAATAGTATAAAAAATATAGAAGAGATACCACATATAGGTGCTCATTTACCCTCTATGGATGTTGAAGTTGAAGAAGAGGAAATTGTAGTATCTTCTCATATACTATTTTTAGGGTATATTAAAAACAATACGTATACAGAAAGACAAAAAAAATTTTATACTGGTGACTTAATTACCATTGAAAATGGAAACACTATACTTAAAGGTCGAAAAAATGATGAAATTAAAGTTGCAGGTCAGAAAGTATCTATTAAGTATTTAGAGAATATTGTCGATACTACACTAAAAGATTTAGATATCAATATCATAATTATTGTACCCACTCCACATAATTTATTTGGAAATATACTTAATATGATTATCGATAATCCTTCATTAACAAGAAAAAAAATTGTCAAATATTTACGAAATAATTTAAAACCATATCAGATACCTCACAATTTTTATTACATTAATCCTCAAAAAATACCTTTTACTCAAACAATGAAAATAGACAGACCTGCACTTAAAGAGTTACTTTTAAAAAATAAAGTAGAGAAAATAGTATGATAAAAATCTTTTTTCTTTCATTAATTCTTTTGATTGTAGAAATATATTTTCTCGAGAGTTATTTAAGCAATGTGGCAAAATATTCTCTATGGAAAATTAATTTTAAACAAAACTCTCAAAGAAGAGCGTTTAAAGTTATCACTCATCTTCTTACTTCTAGTGAAAAAAGTATATTTGTTTTTGGAGGTTCTGCTTCTAGAGAATTTTATAGTTCGGATAAAAATATGACAGAAGCACTACGTTATCCCTTTTATAATTGTGCTACAAGCAATCAAACTGCTTATGATAGCTTAAAAATGCAAAATTTAATAAAAAAGAATAATATAATTATTTATGGAATTCATCCCAAAAGTCTACAAGATCCTGCTTTTGGGGAACAGCAAATCATTGATGGTATTTATTTTGGTGGTCAATATTATAAGTATCCTGTAAAAGTTTATAGAAAAGGGATAGAGAATTATTTAGAAGACGCAAATATTTCTGCAATACATAAAATTTTTCCTATCACAAATTCCTATATTTATCTCCTAAAAGAATACTTCAAAAACCATACATTATCAGATTTAAATTTTTTTCATTTAAATGATAAAATACCAATACAATATAATTATCTTAAAGAACCAATGCCCTACGAAAAACTTGCAAAAAAGCTTACAAATTGGCAAAATGAAAGTAAAATCACAGGAAAAACACATATGCTTCTTAATTTTAAACTTATAGAAAAGATGATACTACTTTCCAAGGAGCATAAGACAAAGTTTATACTCTGGGAATTACCATTTAGCCCTATCATAGAGAAATATTTTCATAATAAATTGACACTATACTATCAACAAATTGAAATATTAAAAAAACAGTATCCAAATATGATTTTTATTTCAAATAAAAACTTTAAACCTTCAAAACAAAACCTTTTCTATGATAGCATTCACTTACGTCCTATAGGTAGAACATACTATTATCAAGATACTATTGATACGCTCACAAAGGTATTAAGATGATTGAAAATATCTTACTTTATTCTATACTCTTTTTTATTACTCTTATTATGTTAGAGAGTATTGGTACATTAAAAAATATTTATCTTAAAAAAATATTGGTCATATTTGTTTCGGTACTATTAATCGCATGGTTAGATATATATTCTCTGCTTTTGCTTACGGTATACTCTACATTTATAATTTATGTCATCAAACAAAAGAAAAAATGGTTTGATAATATTTTGTATTTTGTCATTTTAAATATTCTATTACTTATCTTCATTAAGGATTACTATCTATTGTTTGAGTTACATACAATCTATGTACCACTTGGTGTATCTTACTACTTTTTTAGACTTATTGCACTTGTTATAGAATATCGAAAACATAAAACACATTATGAAGATATCTCTTTGCTTGATTACTATACCTATGTATTCTTTTTCCCCATATTTCCAGCAGGACCAATACAAAGATTCCGAGATTTTTATACTCTACAAAATAGTCTTACAATTAAGGAGAGACAAAATACATATTTGTTACTCTTTTTTGTTATTTTTCTTAAGTTAGCACTGGTAGATACACTCTTATACCCTTTTGCTTACGACACAATGTATAATCACGTTATTCATAATTTAAACTCCAATACTATAGATTATAAGATTATTATATTTGGATTTACTGCCTTTATACATGCCTATCTAGACCTTATGTTGTACACAGAAATCAGTAAAGCACTTGCACGCATACTTGGTTTTACTGAATGTGAAAACTTCAATAGACCGTTACTAGCTACCAATATCTCACAATTTTGGCAATCATGGCATATGTCATTATCTGATTGGACTAGGGATTACGTTTTTTTTCCTACATTAATTAAAACTAAAAAAGTATGGGTATCTACTTATGCCAGTATGCTTGTTATAGGTATCTGGCATTCCATCTCTTTAAATTGGCTCATTTGGGCTTTTATGCATGGTAGTGCATTAAACCTGTATCTTTGGCTAAGAAATACTACTCTATATAAGATACTAGCATCAAACAAATTTTCTCGTATGTTTCTTGTGGTCACAGGCAATATAGTAACTATCTCTTTTGTAAGTTTAGTCTTTATTATTGTTGCAATCCATGATAAAAATGTTATAGTACAACTTGGGCATACTCTCATAGCCTATATCAAAGGACTTATATGAAAAAAAATATTTTAGGTGTTGTTGGTTCTATCCGTTCCAATCATAAACATATACATAAACTTGAAGTATTTATTAATACAGCTACAAATGCTGAGCACCTCAATCACTCTATACAAGAATCTAATATTAACTACTCTAATAGTGATATTGCTATGGCTCATGCATTATTAGGAGCAAAAACCCATGGAGCAACGATTAAATTAGTATGTATCACTAATATTTTTGCACATACAAAAATGGATATCTATGTAGATATATTAAAATATGACACAATTGATGATATTGATAGCATTGATAGTCTGCAAGTTGATGAAAGGGCTTTACATCAACTACTAATTGACGTTGAAAAATCTGATGGTGTTATACTTTCTACACCCGTCTATTTTGGCGATAGATCATCTATTGCAAATAAATTTTTGCAACTTACACAAAAACATGGTTCTCTTTCTGCTAAAGCATTTGGTGTTGTATCGACTGGTGCAAAAAGAAATGGCGGTCAGGAAACTACAAATATTTACACCTTACAAGAAGCAATGGCACAAAATGCTATTGTCGTGGGCAATGGACCTAAAACTAGCCAATATGGTGGAACTGTTTGGGCAGGAGATAGTGGAGATGCTATCAATGATGAGTTTGGACTTGAAACCTGCTTTGGTGTAGGAAGACAAGTGACACAATTAGCTGAAATACTTATTTTAGGCAAGAATAAAACAATTACAGAAAAATTAAAAGTTACCTTTCTTTTAACAATGGATACTGAAGATAAAAAATATGAACAAAAACTACAACACTATATTCAAAGTATTGATACTACATATATTGATGTTACTCTTTATAATTTAGTTAATGATACTATATATAGATGCATTGCTTGTAACCTTTGTCCTTCCCCCAAAATGATAGAAAAATATGGCAAAGAAGATTCTCCTTATCACTGTGTGGTGCAAACTTCTAAGGATAATATGAAACAAGTTCAAAATTTACTCGTCAATAGTGATGCTATAGTATTTGTAGGTGTAAATACAACTGATACCTTAACCTATCGATATCAGGCTTTTATGGAAAGAACACGATTTATACGGCATGATGATTTTGAACTTACGAATATTCCTGCAATTGGAATGCTTATTAATGAATTAGGTGCCACAAATAATCAAATTTTTAATTTGAAAGTATTAACATCATTTATTCGCCACAATACATTTTTTCTTAAACCGCTTGAAATGGTACTCCATAATGGTGCACATATATATGAAGATGATTTTAATCATCTCATTACAACTTTACGATATATTAGAAGTGGAAGGAATCAAATTCAAGGTATGGAGGTTAGCTATAAAGCTACTGGATATAAATATAAAGAACTTGACAACACAACCAAAGTAAGAAAATAATTGTCTGGATTTTTCAGGGAATTATTCTTCACAAATTCTAAAGTAGCATTACACTATAATATCAATTACAATATTCTTAAGGTTTTACTATAATGAAAATCGATTTTGCGAACCTCCAATACCAATACCAACTTTATAAGACAGAGATAGATGAAGCAATTCATGCTATATTAGATAAATCTAACTATATCATGGGTGACGAAGTGAAAGAGTTGGAAGGGAACTTACAAGCATTCACAGGTTCCAAGCATGCCATTACTTGTAGTAGCGGTACAGATGCCCTTCTTTTGGCTATGATGGCTCTGGATATACAGCCAGGTGATGAGATTATTACGACACCATTCACATTTATAGCTACTGCTGAGACCATAGCATTTTTAGGTGCTGTGCCTGTCTTTGTAGATATAGATGAAAAGACTTATAACATTGATCCAAGTAAAATAGAAACAGTCATCACAGACAAAACCAAAGCTATCATGCCCGTTAGTCTCTATGGACAACCAGCAGATATGGATGCTATTCGAAATATAGCAGACAAGCATAATTTAAAAGTCATCATTGATGGAGCTCAGAGCTTCGGTAGTACCTATAAAGGGGAAACTGACTCAAACCTAGGAGATATCTCTACCACATCATTTTTTCCTGCCAAGCCTTTAGGGTGCTTTGGTGACGGTGGAGCAGTATTTACAAACAATGATGCTTTAGCAGAGAAGATTAAGTCACTTAGGGTGCACGGACAGTCAAAACGTTATCACCATAAATACATAGGTATGGGTGGGCGTATGGATACCCTTCAGTGCGCTATAGTCAATGTTAAGTTAAAACATTATGCAAAAGATTTAGCATTACGGCAAGAAGTTGCAAGTAAATATACTTCTGCTTTAGAAAAGAAAGATTTGATAGTGCCATTTGTTCATGGTAATACGACTTCTGCTTTTGCCCAATACTCTGTGAGAGTTCAAAATCGTGATGAAGTACAGATAAAACTCAAAGAAGATGGCATCCCAACTGCGGTACACTACCCTATGCCACTTCATATGCAAGAGTGTTTTGAATACTTAGGATACAAAAAAAGTGATTTTCCTATTTGTGAGAAAGTGAGTGATGAGATTATGTCTTTGCCTATGAATCCGTATGTGACGGATGAAGAGATACATTATATAAGTGAGAAATTGTAGCATTGTCCATCCCTATAGTTAATCATTCACTCAAATATAACCCATCACTTGATGGATTACGTGGTATTGCTATTATCTTAGTGTTACTGTTTCATATTTGGCCAGAATATTTTTCATTAGGCTATGTTGGTGTAGATATTTTTTTCGTTCTTTCTGGATTTTTAATCACACAGATT
>Ga0256833_1003219_pt1 | contig 11250 bp, 8 predicted proteins | sample 356284metaG_FD_190535 | JGI IMG/M metagenome (GOLD analysis project Ga0256833, IMG submission 190535) | Hydrothermal vent microbial communities from Mid Atlantic Ridge, Atlantic Ocean - 356-284 | ecosystem: Environmental > Aquatic > Marine > Hydrothermal vents | place: Atlantic Ocean: Mid...
GATTTAGAAGAGCTTGAACTCGAACTTATCGATGCCGGTCTTGAAGAGATTGAAGAAGAAGACGGCATTGTTTTGGTAACGGCAGACTACAAAGATTTTGGAACACTCAATGAAGCGTTTGAGAGACTGCATATTGAGTTAAGTAAAGCCAATCTGCAGCGAATTGCCAATACGCCGATTACACTCACTGCCCAACAGCAAGAAGAGGTTGACAAAATGCTTCAAAAAATTGAAGAAGACGATGATGTGCAAGAGGTTTTTACGAATATTGAGTAAGAATATATTCTCACTAAAATTAGCATAAGCTTTTTTTGAGTTAGGAATAGATATAATCTCATTTAATACTAAAAAACTAGGGTACGATAAATGACCAACATCATTCTTTGTGGCGGCAATGGTACGCGTTTGTGGCCTGTTAGTCGGACACTGATGCCCAAACAGTTTGTAAAATTTTTTAATAATAAGTCTCTTTTTCAGTTAACGGTCGAGCGAAATCAGAACTTTTGTGACACTCAATATATTGTCTCGAATGCGGAACAGTACTTTTTGGCAAGAGATCAGCTTGAAAATCTGCGTAGCGTATCGTTTCTTCTGGAACCATTAGGGCGTAACACTGCCCCGGCAATTGCGCTTGCCTGCTTTGACTTGGATGCACAAGAGACAGTGCTTGTCACTCCTTCTGACCATCTCATTAAAGATCAAAAGGCTTATGAAGCGGTACTAGTACGAGCACAAGAGCAAGCAGGCAATGATAATCTTGTAACCTTTGGAATTACTCCGTCATATCCTGAAACAGGATACGGTTATATTGAAGCAGACGATTTACATGTAAAAAGTTTTAAAGAAAAACCGGATATGCAAACGGCGCAAAACTATGTTAATTCAGGGAATTTCTACTGGAACAGCGGCATATTTTGTTTTAAAGCAGGAGTTTTTTTAGAAGAGCTTAAGTGCTATGCTCCAGAGATTTTTCATGCAAGTAAAAAAGCATATTTTAATGCTACAAAAGAAGACATAATACGTATTTCTCATGATGATATGTTACATATTCCCGAGGAAAGCATTGATTATGCGGTAATGGAAAAAAGCACTAGAGTAAAAGTGGTTCCCAGCAATATTTCTTGGAGTGACATGGGAAGCTTCGATGCACTTTATGAGGAATTACCTAAAGATGAAAATGGCAATACAGAAAATGAACATCATATTGCAATTAATGCAAAAAACAATCTTATTGTTTCTAATACTACTGTAGCGACCGTTGATATAAGTAACCTTATGATTGTCAACACCGATGATGCCTTGTTGATTTCTAAAAAAGGGAGCTCTCAAAAAGTTAAATGTGTTGTTGAGAAACTTAAAAAAAGAAAATCTCAACTAGCACAAATTCATACAACAGCGCATCGCCCATGGGGAACATATACTATTGTAGAGAGTGCTCAGGGCTATAAAATTAAACGCATTGTTGTGAAACCAAGAAAGCGGCTTAGTCTTCAAAAACATTTTCATCGAAGCGAGCACTGGATTGTTGTGAGTGGCACGGCAACTGTCACAGTAGGAAAAGATTGTTATTTGGTACGCCCAAATGAGTCGACTTATATTAAAATGGGCGAAATACATCGACTGGAAAATCCTGGAACAATTGATTTAATACTTATAGAAGTGCAAGTGGGGAGTTATGTAGGTGAAGATGATATTGTGAGGATTGATGATGATTTTAAGAGGTAGATATAATTTATGTTAATTAAAATAAAAAAGGGATTGAGAGATCCACATAAAGCTTGGCACTATATACTTGAGTATTTGCAAACACTTAAAGCAACTGATATTACTGAAATTTTAGATGTGTCTCAAGAAGATCTTGAAGAGAAAGAGAAGCTTGCAATTTGTATAGGTTTTAATGTATGGAAAAGAGACTTTTTTAAAGAATATTTTCCTGAATACTGCTTAGCATTTACTCGTGGAAGAACGGCTTCATTTAAGATTATATCTGCATTAAGAAGTTTAGATCGTCCTTATGAAGTTTTTATATGGAGTTACCAAGAGTCACGATCTGTGTATAAATATTTAAAGAAAAATAAAATTGTAATTCATCGTGTAGAAGATGGTTTTATTCGCTCTATTGGACTGGGGTCAGACAGAACAAAACCTCTCTCACTGGTAATTGATAATGATAGTATCTATTTTAATCCCAGAACAAAATCTAGGCTAGAAGATATTATTTTTCAAATGGTGGGAAAATATACACAAGAACAACTAGAAGAATCAGATCGATTGATTGCAAAAATTCTTAAGAATAAGATTACAAAATATAATTTTATTCATCAGAATGAAAACTTTGAAATTCAGCTTGATAATACAAAAAGAACGGTTTTAGTTATTGGTCAAGTTGAAGATGACATGTCTATTAAGCTCGGATATAACGGTAAGGTGGATAATTTAGAATTATTGAAACTGGCATGCATGGAAAACCCTGACAGCAATATTGTATTTAAACCTCATCCAGATATTTTTAAAGGAAACCGAAAAAATAAAACATCTATAGATGACTATAAAGCAATGTCTATAGTTGCACCTAGTGATGTTTCTTTGCATGATTTAATTGATATTAGTGAGCATATTTATACAATAACATCACTAGCAGGCTTTGAAGGACTTTTAAGAAAAAAAAAGGTGACTTGTTTAGGTGCACCATTTTATTCTAATTGGGGCCTAACAGATGACAGGCAGATTATACAAAGAAGACAAGGAGTAAAACTAACATTACAAGAGTTGTTTTATGCTTCTTATATAGAGTATCCAAAATATCTAGGGGTCTCGCTCGAACAAACACTAGAAGAGATAATAGGTAATCTTTCATATTTAAAAAAGGTATTCTATAAAGTTGATAATCAAAAGTTTGATGAGGCATTAAGTTTTACTATTGATTTTTTACGTAGAGATAAAAACTATATGTTTATTACTATTGAAGATCTATTAAATACTATAGAGTACATGCTGCTTTCTGCAATACAATTTGGAAAAAGAGTTGAAACATCAGAACTTTTTTCTATCCTCATAGATAAGGTAAAAGAAAAGGATAGTGAAAAAAATATTATAAAATTATTTTCTATATTTTATATGAATAGAAGCTATGATTCAATATTAAAAAACATAGATGTTTTTTTATCTATTTCGATCAATAAGCAAGTAAAACTTTTGAATATACTTAATTCAAGACCTAAAAGACCAGATATAAACTTTTCTCCTAGATATGATATTTTTAATAAAATTAAAAATAATATTATTTCTTTAGTAGAAAGAAAAATAACTAATCGGGAAATCAATGAATATCAATATTTAGCTATCAAATTTCAAATATATATTTATGAGAAAGATAAAGAAAACATATTAAAAACATATAAATTATTAGAAAAATTTAAAAAAGTGGATATGTTAACTGAGTTAATGAAATTTTTATATAATCATTCAGATATGACAATGTCTGAGGTCAATCATTATTTAACAAGTTTTCCAGGTTCAAAAAGAAGTGATAGCTTTCGATATGAAGTTACTAGAAATTATATTAAGAATAAGAGATATGTAGAAGCATTAAATATTTTGAGAACTACTTCAAATAGTATGAGAAAATTGAAACTAAAAGAAGAGATATATTTACATACCTTTGAGTATGAAAGTGCAATTGATAATTATGAAGCAATAATTCGTTTATTAAAGAAAACAAATAATAATCAAATAGCGATACGTAGAGAAGAAGAAAAATGTAAAACAGCAAAGTTTTTAAAACGATCATCTGAGATACTCGAAAGTGTTCCTCAGCCAAAATTTCCAAGCGGATTATGGATTTATACTAACTATGGTGAATATGAAGCACTTGCTATGAGCATACCTATTGCTGTAGAGGCAAAAAAACTCGGCTTTTCAGTTATTACTATTTCTGGCGGTACATTGAAAACAGAAAAAACAAGTAATAAAGATATAAACTATTTAAATGGGCTTATTTCTAAAGACAGAGAGTCTTTGAAGAATGAGAAAAAATTGTATAATGAACACAGCTTAAGAAACAGATGGACAATCGATTGGAATAAAAGATATGTTGGTGTCGATGGTCTTAATTATTACCAAGGAATATATGAACAGCTATCGATGCAGTTTAGAAGGGCAACCATTGATCTCATTGACTATAGTACATCTCAAATGTTTACTAAATATTTAAAAGACTGTGATGCTGCACATTCAGCTTGTTTACAAATAGAAAAATTTGCAATTAAATATAAAATTCCTGTAAGGTTAGTATCTGCAACAGCACATGGTGCACCTTATTCGGTATATCGACGATTTGCAGCGGAAAGAGGATATAAAAATAATATACACTTTATGGCTGTAAACATATCATATGAAACCTATTACAGTAATATAGCAGAAAAAACTGCATCCACAATAGCTTTTGAAGATGTGACATATTATCACGATACATTAAGACAGCCTCTGCTTGCAACAAAAGATAATTTTTTGCTTTGGTATAACAAAAATCTAAATAATCAAAAGATTCTTGATAGCATAGAAGAACATTTGTCTCGAGATAGAGTTGTATATTCCGTAGATAATAAAAAATATTTAAAGATTATTGATAAATTTAAGCAAAACAATAAAAAAGTTTTTTGTATGTTTGGTAAAGTTCTTGCAGACTTAGCTGTTCCGTATGATGGGGGTCCTGCTCATAAGGATATGATAGATTATATTAAACATACGGTTGAAATATTTACAGATTTAAATAGAGATGATTTATTGTTAATTAAACCGCATCCTCATGAAGAGAGAAGTGAAATTGCTAAAGATTTAACGGAAAGAATGAGAGATTTTATACCAAAAGAATTACCGAAAAATATTGTTTTTTTAGAAAATAGTGCATTCAGTCTTTCTGAACTCGTAGAGAAAATTGATATTGGACTATTATGGAATGGTACGGCTGCAATGGAGTTAGGAGCTAGAAATAAGAAAGTTATTATGTGTAGTCATTTTGCAAAATTTGATTATCCTATTAAATTTGATTATCCAAAAGACAGATCTCATTACGAGAAGATGTTAACAAATAAATGTTCAATTGTATTACATAAAGATATTGCAGTTAAGTCCAAAATGCTGTTGTATTATATGTCAACTGATGAAATTGCAATACCTTTTAAATACTCGCATAGAAGGTCTACGAATGATCCAATTGGAGGAGTGCATTGGATAGAAGATGAGATTACTAAATATTTAAAGAATGGAGATAAATATATGGAGATATGTGCTCAAAAACTATTAAGACAATACCCTAAAAGGAATCCGAATGTTTAATAACAAGACAATACTAATTACAGGTGGAACGGGGAGTTTCGGAAAAAAATACACTGAAATAATACTTTCAAAGTATCAACCAAAAAAAGTTATTATTTTTAGTAGAGATGAACTTAAACAATACGAAATGGCACAATCGTTTACAGATGCATGCATGAGGTATTTCATTGGTGATGTTAGAGATGCCCGACGTTTAGAAGAGGCAATGGACGGTGTAGATTATGTTATACATGCAGCAGCTTTAAAGCATGTTCCTGTTGCGGAGTATAATCCTATGGAGTGCATTAAAACAAATATTGACGGTGCACAGAATGTGATTACTGCAGCAATTAAAAACAATGTTTCCAAAGTTATTGCACTTTCAACAGATAAGGCGGCCAATCCAATTAATCTTTACGGCGCTACTAAGTTAGCGTCAGATAAACTTTTTGTTGCTGCTAACAATATGGTTGGTCATAGAGAGACACGGTTTGCTGTTGTGAGGTATGGTAATGTAACCGGAAGTCGTGGTTCGGTAATACCGTTTTTTCAAAAGCTTATTCACGAAGGGGCTACAGAGCTACCTATTACAGATGTTAATATGACAAGATTCTTAATTACTTTAGAAGACGGTGTTAACTTTGTGCTTAAAAATTTTGAGAGAATGCATGGTGGAGAAATTTTTGTACCTAAAATTCCATCGATGAAGATGATAGATTTAGCAAAAGCAATAGCTCCGGAATTACCACATAGAATTATAGGGATTAGACCTGGAGAAAAACTACATGAAATTATGTGCCCTGCGGATGATTCTCACTTGACACTTGAATTTGATGATCATTATGTTATTTGCCCTTCTATACAGTTTGCACATATTAATAATTTTCATACCAATAAACTTGGAGAGAAAGGAATAGAAGTTGAACAAGGTTTTGAATATAATTCAGGAAATAATACCGAATGGTTAACACATGAAGATCTTTTAGAGATGATTGAAAAAGGCTAAATGGTGAACTTTATTCCATATGGAAAGCAACTTATTGAGCAAGATGATATAGATGCGGTTGTTCAAACATTAAAGTCGGATTATCTGACAACAGGACCAAAAATAAAGGAGTTTGAGGCAGCGCTTTCAACCTTTTGTGGTGCTTCGTATTGCGTGGCAGTATCGAATGGAACTGCTGCGCTTCATCTGGCCTCCCTTGTACTCTTAAAAAAAAATGACAAAGTTCTTACGACTCCAAACTCATTTCTTGCAACGTCTAACTCCATACTTTATGTTGGAGCAAAACCTGTTTTTACAGATATTGCCAAAGATGGAAATATTGATTTAGATCTATGTGAAGAAATTCTGAAAAAAGATTCTAGCATAAAAGCTATTTACGGTGTAGCATTCTCAGGAAAAATGCTAAATCAAGAAAAACTAAAACATCTTAGAAAAACTTACAATATCAAGATATTAGAAGACAATGCGCATTCTATTGGTGCTGTATATGATGATGTTAAAGCTGGTAGTTGTATAAACAGTGATGTAAGTGTTTTTTCTTTTCATCCTGTAAAACACCTTACAACTGCTGAGGGGGGAGCTGTCACAACAAACTCAAAAGAGATATATGAAAAACTTTTAACTCTCAGAACTCATGGTATGATTAAAACTCCAGATATGAAACCATGGGAATATGAGATGCAGGAATTAGGTTTTAATTATAGGATTACAGATTTGCAATGTGCTTTAGGTATTTCACAACTCTCTAAACTACCTAAATTTATACAAAGACGCTTTGAGATTGCTAAAAAGTATGATGAAGCTTTTCGAAACACTATCATTAAACCACTGTACACTTTTGATGGAACATCTTCATACCATCTCTATGTGGTGCGGGTTGATTTTACGCAAGTAAATCTTTCAAGGGTAGATTTATTTAACAAACTAAGAGAAAAAAACATAGGCATTCAGCTTCACTACATTCCCATAAACAAGCAACCGTACTATAAAGAGCTGGGATATGGAAAAGAAAACACTCCAAATATGGACAAGTATTATGAAGAATGTTTTTCTCTTCCTATGTATCCTCTCTTGAGTGATGAAGAACAAGAGTATGTTATAAAAACTATTTTTGAGACTTTATAATGAAATATGTAGAATATGGAGAAGACAGACTGTCAAAACTTTCTTTAGGAACGGTTCAGTTTGGTTTAAACTATGGAATTGCAAATACAGGAGGGCAGCCTACGCAAAACGATGTAAAAGCAATAGTTGATTTTGTTTACTCTTGCGGAATTAACTGTTTTGATACGGCGCAAGAATATGGAAATTCCGAAACAGTTTTAGGTAATGCTTTAGAGGGTAGAAACAACTTTTTTATTGTATCCAAACTTAAATCGAAACTATTTCAAGTGAATGCATTAAACAGCGTAGAAAGATCATTGCGTAACCTTAAAATAGAATCTTTATACGCACTATTGTTACATGATAGTAATTTGCTTTACGGTTGGAGTCTAAAAAACTCTTTGAGAGTAGATGATTTAATTAAGAGGGGCAAAATAAAGTATTTTGGAGTTTCTATTTATACATCTGAAGAGTTTCAGTTGGCTATAAGTAATGAAAAAATCACTTGCATACAAATTCCTTTTAACTTATTTGACCAAAGGGCAGTTGCAGAAAAATGGCTCATACAAGCAAGAGATAAAAAAAAATTAATTTTTATAAGAAGTGTCTATCTTCAAGGGTTGCTTTTAATGAATGTAGATGATGTACCTAAAAAACTTAAATCTGTAAAAAAATATATTGAAGAGATTGAGTTATTATGCAGTGAATTAAAGTTAAGTAAAAATGAGTTAGCTCTTAGTTTTGTTAATACAATAGCAAAAGATGCTTTGATCCTTTTTGGTTGTGATAACATTTTGCAGGCCAAAGAGAATATTTTAACCTATAATGCAGTAAAAGATTTAGATGTTACAACAATAAGTAGGGTTCAGCAATTGTTTAAAAACGTAGATGAAGCCATCTATAATCCGGTAAAGTGGTAATATGTCATCAATATATTCAATTAAAGAAAAGGTAATTGTTATAACAGGAGCAACAGGCTACTTGGGCTCTAGGATGGTTGAACACCTAAGTCTTGCAGGTGCTAAGGTTATGGTTTTGTCAACTCAAATAAAAAAATCTAAACAGTTATGTGAGAGATTAGGTATACCTGACACACACGCCTTTAAAGTAGACATATCTGATGAAAACTCCATACGCTTGTGCATTCAAAGTATATATGAAAAATTTGGCAAGATAGATGTGTTGGTGAACAATGCTTATTTTGGTGTTGCTAAAAAATATGACAAATATACCAAAGAAGAATGGCAAAAAAGCTTTGATGGTACAGTAATCTCAATGGATTCAGTAATTAAATATGTGACACCATATATGAAAAAAAATAATATTGGTAGTATTATTAATATCTCCTCCATGTATGGGATGGTTTCACCAAATCCTGAAATTTACCCTAAAGAGGAGATGATAAATCCACTTAGTTATGGGGTTGGTAAAGCCGGTATTATACAATATAGCAAATATATGGCTATGAGTTTGGCATCATCTAATATAAGAGTCAACACAATTAGCTATGGTCCTTTTCCAAATATAGAAATAATTCAAGATAAAAAATTTTTAGAAAGTTTGGCGCAGAAAACTTTTTTAAAACGAATAGGAAAACCTGAAGAGGTAACATCAGCAGTCTATTTTCTCTCTCTAAATGAAAGTAGCTACATAACAGGACAAAACATAATTGTAGATGGAGGATGGACAAGTTGGTAAAATACCTTTGTATTATTCAGGCTCGATTAAACTCTTCAAGGCTACCTGCAAAAGTCATGTTGGATCTAGCTGGAAAAACATTGTTGGAAAGAGTATATGAAACGGTTTCAAAGTCGACAAGAATAACGCATAAGGTTGTTGCTACTTCTAACAAGAAGAGTGATGACGTTATTGTAAGTAAACTTGAAAATTTAGGAATCGAATATTTTAGAGGCGATTTAAACAACGTTTTAGAAAGATTTTTTTACGCTGCTCAAGAATATAAAGCTAAAAACATAGTAAGGATAACTGCAGATAACCCTTTAATGGATGCTAAGCTCATTGATGATTTAATTTTACAATATGAAAAAAGTGGATCTGAGTATAGTATGTTTTCAAATGCTATTTATGGTTTGAGTGCAGAAGTTTTTACATATAGGGCGTTGTATTTAGCTTACAAGAATGCACGTAATGAATATGATAGAGAACATGTAACTCCTTATATAAAAGATAATTGTAATACTTATATTATTGATATTAATGAAAAATATAGAAATTCGAATTTGAATGCTACAATAGATACTTTGAGTGATTATACCACAATGCAACAATTTTACCTTTATTGTAAGAAGTTTTCACTAGAAGCGAATATAGACACTTTTATAGATATTATGAACATGGATATTGATGCGCAAACAAAAAATATACTATCCTGAAATTGACTTCATAAAAGCTTTTGCTATTATGAGTGTTGTCATATTACATCTATTGGTTATTGGTGGCCATAAAGAAGTTTTATTTAAGATAGCAACAGCTTTTCATATATGGCAAGCAGTACCACTATTTATGTTTCTTTTTGGATTGACTTTACGGGTTAGTGTAGAGAAGGGTTCTAATGCAGTACAAATCTTGAGTCATAGAATGACTAGGCTTTTAATACCTTTGCTTAATGCATATTTAATAGCTTTTATAATTAGGTACAGTATAGGATACAATAATATTATAGATTGGCATATATTTATAGGGCTTATTCCAACACCTGGAATGGGTACCTACTTTATCACACTATATCTTGAGACTATCATTGCATTAGTAGTTTTATATTATATAGTCAAGCGTTATAGTTTTTATTTTGTACTTTTTATCGCAATACTTATTAGTATAATAGGGGAGTTTATATCTTATGGTATTAATATTAAAGATATGTATCTTTATTCTGCTTCCATACATAGGTATATTGTTTTTATTGTTTTGGGATATTATTTTTTTGATTATAAATATAATAAAAACTATTTTCTCTTAATGATTTTTATTGTAATTTCAATATTTTTATTAATTTTATTTCAGTTCTCAAGAGAGCCTATTTGGCCTTATTATTTATATGAAAGTGCAAAACTTTGGCAATTTCAACATTTTCCATATGCATTCTATACGCTTTTTTTGGTGTCTGTTATTGTTTATGTATATAATAAATTTTTGAAAAGTATACAAAAAAATATTGGTTTTATTCTGTATATAGGTAAAGCATCGCTACATATATATTTGACACAAATATTTGTATTTTTTCTTATTAAACAGATGCAGGTTTCAGTGGACGTTAAGATACAGAGCATAACTTTTATTTTTATTTTGACGACTGGATGTTTGTGGTTTTATATGGAAAATATTATTTTACAAAAAGCGAAGATTAATGCAGATTAATAAACAAAACATTCTTTTTCGTGTTGACTCATCATATGATATCGGTACAGGACACATTATGCGTGATTTGGTGCTTGCCAAAAAATTTGAAGGTGCCAAAATAACTTTTGCAACTCAAAACCTAGAAGGCAATATAAATCATAAAATTTTAGAAGAAAATCATAATTTAGAGATATTGAAATCCAACAACAAAAATGAGCTAGTCGAGCTGATAAAAAAGCTTCAAATTGATATGGTTGTTTTTGATAGCTACGATATAGACTATGAATTTGAGAAGTTTATAAAAGAGCAAACAGATGTAAAAATCATGAGTCTTGATGATGCTTATGAAAAACACTATTGTGATATTTTGCTTAATCATAACGTGTATGCCAAAAAAAGTAAGTATAAAGGGTTGGTTCCAGAAAAATGTTTGTTGCAGTGTGGTGTACGTTATACTTTACTAA
>Ga0256833_1003220_pt1 | contig 11249 bp, 9 predicted proteins | sample 356284metaG_FD_190535 | JGI IMG/M metagenome (GOLD analysis project Ga0256833, IMG submission 190535) | Hydrothermal vent microbial communities from Mid Atlantic Ridge, Atlantic Ocean - 356-284 | ecosystem: Environmental > Aquatic > Marine > Hydrothermal vents | place: Atlantic Ocean: Mid...
GCAGCTCGTACCCGGCGGGGGAGAGCCCCGCACGCCCGCCGGTACCCCCGGCGTAGCGGGTGTCCTTCCAGGCGGGGCCGAGGAGGCGCACGCCCGCCGCCCGCCAGAAGGCGACCTCTTCCGGCCGCCTCACCGGTTCCGCCCCTTCCATCAAAAGGACCAGGCCGGGTACGCGATCTTCTTCCCAGGCGGCGAGGTGGTCTTCGAGTGCGGAGCGGCTTTCGATCAGCCGGATCCGGCCCTGGTCCCGCCAGCGGCGGTAGAGGTCGAGCTGGGCGAGCGCGGCCCGGTGGGCCTCCCCCGGGCTTTCGTACTTGGCGGGGTCGACGAAGAGGGTGGCGAAGGCCACCGCGACCCCGGCGTCCTTGAGCTCGGGGAGGGAGACGCTCGGCGTGTAGGGGGTCTTTTGCCTGGTTCGGAGAACGTCCAGGGGCAGCGTGAGGTCCCAGCCGTGCTCGATGGCGTTGTAGGCGAGGTCGAGGTGGGCGTCGACCAGCGGCGTTTCCACGCCGTCAGCCTACCGCGCAAGGCGGACCAAGAGCGCGAGGAGACGGGCCTCGGGATCGGCGCCCGTTTTGACCGCGAGCTCGGTCTCCAGAAGCAGGGTGAGCGCGCGCTCGATGCGGCTTTTGCCCAGCCTGCGGTGGGCGGAAAGCAGCCTCCGGGCGGAGAAGGGCGCGACCCCGAGGGTGCGCGCAACCTCCTCCTCGTTTGCCCGGGGGTGGGCCTCGAGGAAGAAACCGAGTTCACTGAGCCGGGCGTAGTGCCAGGAGAGGGCGCCGAGGATCTTGAGGGGGGGCTCGCCTCGGGCGAGGAGGGCGCGGGCAATGCCGAGGGCCTCCCCGGGCTCGCGGCGGGCCAGGGGGTCGAGCAGATCAAAGGCGCTCGCCGCCGCCGGCCAGCCGAGGAGGGGCGCCACCCGCTCGGGCGTGAGCGGGGGCGGGAGGAGGGCGAGCTTTTCCACCTCCCGCACCAGCCCCTCGGTGTCGGCCTCGCTCTCGGCGAGGAGGTGGACCACCGCCGCCGGGGCCTTAAGGCCGCGGGCCTTGAGCAGGTTCTGCACGAAGACGACGCGCTCCCGAAACCGCGGGGTGGGGAAGTTTCGCACCTCCCCCCGGTTTTTGTAAAAGCGCGTGCGCCCGGAGGGGGCTTTGGGGTCATAGAGAAGGAGATCGGGGCCCTTCGCCGCCCGGTCCAGGGGGTCCTTGATCGCCTTCCAGCCGGCCTCGTCGAGCTCGGAGAGGTCGAGGATGCCCCCCTCCTCGCCGAAGAGGCCCGGCTGGACGAGGGCTGCGACCGATTCTGGGCGGGCCGGGAGGAAACGCGGAGGAAGGCCCCGGAGCCGGGCCTCTTTCTTCGCCTCCTGGCGGGCGAGGTAGGGATCGCCGGTGAACGCGATCAGCATCGCCTCAGGCTATAAGATAGGCCGGGATGCCGCTGGGTATTGAGCGAGCCGATTCCGAGGTGGGGCATTTCTTGGCCGAGGTCGAGGCCAACGGGGTGGCTCGCTTTCTCAGCTATGACGAGGCCTATCTGCGGATCGTCGGGCGTCCTCCCCCCGAGCGGGTTCGTCTTGCCGATTACCGCGTCCACGACCCGAACTTGGTTAAGGAAGGCTTATCGCGGCTTTTTCAGGGGAAGACGTTGACCCTTCGGATTCGGGAGAACCGGCGGCGCTTGCTCTTTTCCCTTTTCCCGATGGGGGGCGAGCCCCTGCGCGTCGCGGGGACGGTCGTAGACGTGACCGAGGGGCACCGACTGGAGGTGCTGCAGCGGGCGGCGGAGCTGCTTCGGGGGATGTCCCCGGCGGAGGCGGTCGAGTGGCTTGGGGAGCTGATCGCGGCGGAGCTTGAAGGGATCAAGGTGGAACCCGCCCGGTTGCAGGCGGCCGAGGATCGCCGGGAGCTTGCCCGGGGCCGGCTTGTAAAGAAAGAGGGGGGCTGGCTCTTACCGGTTGGGAGCGACGCGCTTTGGATCTTTGGCCGGGAGCTCGCCGAGGAGGAAAAGCGTTTTTTAGAGCGGCTCGCCCGGGTGGTTCGCCTGGCGGAGGAGTACCGCCGGGCGGTGCAGGTGGCCCGCCGCCGGGAGGAGGCCTACCTGCAGCTGCTCTCCATGGCCTCGAACCTCGAGGCCGAGCGCGAGCCCGAGCGGGTTATCGAGCTTACGCTTGAGTTCTTGCTCTCGCTCACCGGGATGGAGGCGGGGGTCTTCGCCAGGCTCGAGGGTCGGAGACTCCGCCCCGAACTGGTGGTGGGTAAGCTCGCGGGGCGGATGCTGGAGGACTACGAGCGGCTCCGGCCCCCGGTGCTCCGCCGGGCGGTTAAGGCGGCCTTCCGCCGCCGCCGGGTGGTGGAAGAGCTGGCCTCGGTGGAGGAGACCCTGGGCGGGGTGGCGGTACGGGCGGTGGTGGTGGCGCCGATCTGGGTCTCGGGCCGGCCTTATGGCGCGATCGAGCTCTTCCGCTCCGAGGCCTGGGGGCTTTCCGACGAGGAGCGGGAGATCTTCGCCCTTGCGGTGCGTAGGCTTGCACGTTCCTTGGAGCGCGTGGTCTATCTAAAGGAGCTCGAGCGCACCCGCGAGGCGATTCTAAAAAGTTTCGGCCGGATCCTGGAGCACCGGGACCTAGAGACCCAGGGCCACACCGATCGGGTGGTACGGCTCACCGAGTTTTTGGGTCGGCGCTTCGGTTTTCGCGGTAAAAGGTTGGAAGCGCTCCGTTGGGGCGCTTACCTCCACGACATCGGAAAGCTCGCGATCCCAGACGCGGTGTTATTGAAACCCGGTGCCCTTAACGAACGGGAGTGGGCGGTGATGAAAAGCCACCCGGTGGTGGCGGTGGAGATGCTCGAGCCGCTTGGCTTCCTGCCGGAGATCACCCTGAACGTGGTGCGCCACCACCACGAACGCTGGGACGGGCGCGGCTACCCCGACGGACTCGCCGGCGAGGCCATTCCCCTGGAGGCCCGCCTCTTTGCGGTGGTCGATGTGTTCGATGCGCTGGTAAACCCGCGTCCCTATAAGCCCGCTTGGCCCTTGGAGCGCGCGGCGGAAGAGCTCGAGCGCGAGGCCGGGAAAGGCCTTGATCCCCGCGTGGTGCGGGTTTTCCTGGACGCGCTCGAGGCCCGGGAGGTGCCCTTACCCTCCCGGTGACCGTTTACTCGGAAAGCCGGGCCATCCACGCCCGGAAGAGCTCGGGGTGGTCGGGCCAGGCCCGGGCGGTGTAGAGGTTTCGGTCCACCACCAAGGGTTGGTCGAGGAAGGTGGCGCCGGCAAGCTCGACGTCGGGCTTGAGCGCGGGGTAGGCGGTGACCGTGCGGCCCTTGAGCACCCCGGCGGCCGCCAGGATGAGCGCGGCGTGGCAGATCCCAGCCACCGGCTTTTCGGTTTCGAAGAAATGGCGCACGAGCTCGAGGGCGCCGGGTTCGTTCCGGATCCATTCGGGGGCCCGGCCGCCCGGTAGGTAAAGGGCGTCGTACTCGGCGGGGTTGACCTCGGAGAAGGCTGCGGTCGCCTCCACCCGGTAGCCGGGCTTTTCGGTGTAGGTGCCAAATCCTGGCTCGAAGTCGTGGACCACCGTCTTGACCACGCCCTTTTTCGGCGCGGCCAGGGTGACCTCAAACTCGGCCTCGAGGAAACGCTGCAGCGGGTACATCACCTCGAGGGACTCGCCCGCATCCCCGGTGAGAATGAGGACCTTCTTCATTCCAGGCCTCCTTTCCCGATCCCCTTCAGTTTACCCCGGAATCAGAAGGCGGGCATGCCAGTGATCTCCCGGCCCAGGATCAAGGTGTGGATGTCGTGGGTGCCCTCGTAGGTGTAGACGGTCTCAAGATTGAGCAGGTGGCGGATCGCGTGGTACTCAAGGGTGATCCCGTTCGCCCCCAGGATATCCCGGGCCATGCGGGCAGCCTTGAGCGCAGCGTAGGTGTTGTCCCTTTTGGCCAGCGAGACCTGGGTGTGGTGGAGCTTTCCTTCGTCCTTGAGCCGGGCGAGCCGCCAGACCAGAAGAAGCCCCTTCGTGTGCTCGGCCAGCATCCAGGCGAGCTTCTCCTGAACGATCTGTTTTTTCGCGATGGGTTCGCCGAAGGTCTTGCGGGAAAGGGCGAAGTCTCGGGCTTCCTCGTAGACCGCTTCCAGCGCTCCGAGCACGCCCCAGGCGATCCCGTAGCGGGCCTGGGTCAGGCAGGAAAGCGGGGGCTTTAAGCCCTCGGCCTTGGGCAGGCGGAGGGAATCGGGTACCCGCACGTCCTCGAGCACAAGCTCCGAGGTCACGCTCGCGCGGAGGCTCATCTTCGACTTGATCTCCGGCGCCTTGAACCCAGGGGTATCGGTGGGCACGATGAAGCCGCGGATCACCCCCTCCTCGTCCTTGGCCCAGACGATGGCGATGTCGGCGATGGAGCCATTGGTGATCCACATCTTGGTGCCGTTTAGGATCCAGTGGTCGCCAACTTTTTTCGCCCGGGTCTTCATGTTCCCGCCGGGGTCGGAGCCGCCGTCGGGCTCGGTGAGGCCGAAGGCGCCGACCATCTCGCCGGAGGCGAGCTTTGGCAGAAACTCCCGCTTTTGCGCCTCGGAGCCGTAGGCGAAGATCGGATACATGACCAGCGCGCCCTGGACGCTCGCGAAGCTTCTAAGGCCGGAGTCGACGCGCTCGAGCTCATACATAATCAGCCCATAGGCGGCGTTCGATACCCCGGCGGCGCCGTATTCCTCCGGCAGGTTCGCGCCCAAAAACCCCATCTCGCCGAACTTTTGGATCAGGTGGGTGGGGAAGGTGCCGGCTTCCCACCAGGCGCGGATATGGGGCAGGGCCTCGGCCTCGAGGAACTTGCGGGCGGCCTTTTGGATCTCGCGCTCTTCCTCGGTGAAAAGTTCTTGGACCCGGTAAAAGTCCAGCATGCCCGTACTATATTGCGTTTTTTCGGCGGAGGTCTTTGACAAAGCAAGGTCCCTCCCCTTAGCATGGATGCGAAAGGTATCCGAGGAGGTGAATAAAGTTGAAAAAGGCGTTCGTATTCCTGCTCGCCCTAGGCCTCGCCGCGGGTATGGCGGCGGCGAAGACGGTGCGCATCTCGATCGCCACCGGTGGTACCGGTGGGGTGTATTACCCGCTCGGCGGCGGCATGGCCAAGATCTGGAGTGAGTATGTCCCCGGCGTCGAGGCCAGCGCCGAGGTCACCGGCGCCTCGGTGGAGAACGTGCGGCTCGTGGTCTCGGGCAAGGCCCAGGTGGCGCTCGGCACGAGCGGCGTGGTGGTCACCGCCTATAAGGGCGAGGGCAAGTTCAAGAAGTTCGGGCCCCAGCCGATCCTGGCGATCGGGGCGATGTACCCGAACGCCTGGCAGTTCGTCACCGTGGCCGAGACCGGGATCAAGAAGATCCCCGACATCAAGGGGAAGAGGGTTTCCACCGGCGCCCCCGGCTCGGGCACCGCGGTGATGACCCGGGCGATCCTGAAGACCCTCGGCTACGAGCCGGGCAAGGACTTTAAGGAGTTCCGCCTCTCGTTTGCCGAGCAGGTGGCCGCGCTGAAAGACGGCACCATCGACGTGGGTTCCTGGTCGGTGGGGCTTGGTCCGGGCTCCCTCATTGACCTCTCCACCACCCGGCAGATGGTGCTCATCTGCATGAGCAAGGAGGAACAGGCCAAGGTCTCCGCCGCCCACCCCTACTACAAGCCCTTCACCATTCCCGCCGGCACCTACAAAGGCGTGGACTACGACTGCCTTACCGTGGGGACCCCAAACGTGCTTTTCGTCCACAAGGATATGGACGAGGAGCTCGTCTACCAGCTCACCAAGGCGCTCTTTGAGCACAAGGCGGAGCTCGAGAAGATCCACCCCGCGGCCAAGACGATCAGCCCTGAGTACGTCCTGCAAGCGACCCTGATCCCGCTGCACCCCGGCGCCATCCGCTACTACGAGGAAGCGGGCTATCAGGTTCCCGACGCGCTCAAGCCCAAGAAGTAAGCGATGAAGCGGCCCACCCTCGCCTTCCTCGCGCTGGGGGTGGGCCTTTTTCTGCTTTCCCTGCCGGTCCCCGGGATGCGCCTTTCGGTGGATGGACGCCCCATCGCCTGGCTTCCCCTTCGTGAAGGGGAGCGGCTCGAGCTCACCTGGGTCCACTCGGTCTCCGGGATCCGGGTCCGGGAGATCTTCCGCTACCAAAACGGGACGCTCTTTTTCACCGAGACCCATAACCCCTGGTTCGCCGCCGGGCTCGGGGAAGTGCCCGGCCGGGGACGGGTAGTGGCCGAGGCCGGTCACGCGGTGGCGATCGTGGATATTGACGAACCCGCCTGGAACCTGGTCTTCCGCCTCGGCGCGCCCTCGGTGGACCACACCCTCTGGTACCGGGGACGGCCGCTTCGCCTCTCCCGTTGCTTCCCCCACGCGCGGCTCGCCTGGAGCCAGGAGCGCCGCCCCTGGTTGCTCGCCCGGTTTCTCGCGAAGGATCCCTGCCTATGATCGCGCGCATCGTGGCCCTCATTGCCTGGCTTTTCGTCGCCTTTCAGGTCTACACCGCGGGGTACGCCCCCATGACCGCGATCTTTCAGCGGTCGATCCATCTTGGCTTCGTACTCGTGTTGCTCTTCCTCAGCGTCCCCGTCTCGAAGCGCTTTCCCCCCTGGCTTCGCTGGCTTTTGGACGGAGCCTTGATCGCCGCCACTTTGATCGTCGTGGGCTATATCTACACCCAGTACAACGCGATCATGGACCGCTTCGGCTGGTGGGAGCCGACCGACGTCGAGCTCGGGGTGGTGGCGACGCTTTTGGTGCTTGAGGCCACCCGGCGGGCGATCGGCTGGCCGATGACGCTGATCGCCGCCTTCTTCCTGGCCTACGCCTACTTCGGGCCCTACTTTCCGGGGGTTTTCTCCCATAAGGGCTACGGCCTCGAGCGGCTCGCCACCCAGCTCTACCTCACCACCGAGGGGATCTTCGGCCTACCCCTTGGGGTGGCGGCCACCTTCGTCTTCATCTTCATCCTCTTCGGGGCGCTTTTAGAGGCCACCGGAGCCGGGAAGTTCTTCATCGACCTGGCCTACGCCCTCGCCGGCCAGAGCCGCGGTGGCCCGGCCAAGGCCAGCGTGATCAGCTCCGCCTTCATGGGCAGCCTCTCGGGATCGGCGATCGCCAACGTGGTCACCACCGGGGCCTTCACCATTCCGCTGATGCGGCGGCTCGGCTACCGACCCGAGGAGGCCGCCGGGGTCGAAGCCGCGGCCAGCACCGGGGGGCAGATCATGCCGCCGATCATGGGCGCGGGGGCCTTCCTGATCGCGGAGTACACGAGGGTCCCCTACCTCGAGATCGTCAAGCTCTCGATCATCCCGGCGCTCCTTTACTTCCTCACCGTCTACCTCTTCGTGGACGCGATCGCGGCCAAGCGCGGCATGCGTGGCCTGCCCCGGAGCGAGCTCCCGCGGCTTTCTTCGGTCCTGGCCGAGGGCTGGCACTACCTTCTGCCGCTTTTCATCCTGGTCTTCTACCTCCTGAAAAACGTCTCGGCGATGAAGGTGGGCTTTATCGGGGTGCTGGCGGTGGTGCTCTCGGCGAACCTCCGGGCCCGGCCGGGCCCGGCCTGGCTCCGGGCGCTTCATTACGTCTACCACCTCGCCATGCTCGGGTTCTTGCTCTATGTGGGCATGCAAAGCCGCCAGGGGATCAGCCTCGCGCAGTTTTACGCCCTGGTAGGGGGGACGCTCCTCTCGGCCCTCTCGCCGCTTTCCCCGCTCTCTTTTTCCCGGCTCGCGGAGGCGCTCGTCTCCGGGGCCAAGGCGGCGATTCCCGTCTCGGTGGCGACCGCCGCCGCCGGAATCGTCGTCGGGGTGGTGGGGCTCACCGGGGTGGGGCTTAAGTTTTCGGGGCTCGTGCTCTCGGCCTCGGGCGGGATCACCCTGGTTGCCCTGGTCCTGGTGGCGCTCGCGAGTCTCGTGCTCGGCATGGGTCTGCCGGTCACCGCGAGCTACATCGTGCTCGTGATTCTCGCGGGGCCCGCGCTTTCCGATCTGGGCGTGCCCTTGATCGTTGCCCACCTGGTGGTCTTCTGGCTCAGCCAGGACTCGAACGTCACCCCGCCGGTGGCGCTCGCCGCCTACGCCGCGAGCGGCCTGGCTCAGGCCGACCCCATGCGCTCGGGCTTCATGGCGTGGAAGTTCGCGAAGGGGCTCTACCTCATCCCCCTTCTGATGGTCTACCGGCCCGGGATCATGCTCGAGGGCGGTACCCTCCTCGTGGCCAAGGACCTCTTCCTCGGGCTCCTCGCGCTCGCCGCCTTCGTGGGGGTGCTCGAGGGGCACCTCTTCCAGCCGCTCGCCCCTTGGGTGCGGCTTTTGCTCCTTTTTGGTGGGGTTTTGCTCTTTTTCCCCGGGCTCGGGCTCGAGCTCCTTGGGGCGGTCCTGATCTTCGCCGCCCTTTTCGCGGGACGACTGACCCGCCGGTCAGTTTCGGTGTAGACTGGCCGGCGGCATGCCGGCGCTCCTTTCGGACCCCCGCTACCGGGCCTACTGGCTTTCCCTCTTCTTGAGCCAGGCCGGGGGCTGGGTGCAGGCCACCGGGCTCGGGTGGCTGGTGCTCGAGCTCACCGGCCGAGCCGAGCGGCTCGGGTTCGTGCTCGGGCTTTTGTTTTTGCCCTCGCTCCTCTTTACCCTCCCCGGGGGTGCCCTCGCCGACCGCTACCCCCGGGCGCGGCTTCTCTTTGTGCTCGAGGGCGCGCTGGCGGCGCTTTCCCTAGTCCTTGCGCTCGGGCTTTTCGCCGCTCGGGTGGGCCTCGGCCACCTCTACCTCTTTGCCCTCGCTTACGGGGCGGTCTCCGCTCTTGAGGTGCCCACCCGGCAGGCCTTCACCGCCGAGCTCGCGGGTACCCGGCGGGTGGGGGAGGCCCTCGCCCTAAACGCCCTTTCCTTCAACATCGCCCGCATGGGGGCGCCGGTGCTCGCGGGGCTCCTCATCGCCCGTTGGGGTACGCCGGTGGCTTTTCTCCTAAACGCCCTTTCGTTTCTTCCCCTGCTTTTGGTGCTGGCCCGGATGCCGGCCCCCGCGCCCCGCCGGCGGCGGGGGCCCTGGGTCCGGGAGCTCACCGAGGGGATCGGCTACGCCCGGCGTACGCCCCTCGTGCGCCAGGTCCTTCTCCTGGTGCTTTGGGTCGCCACCTTCGGCATCAACTTCCAGGCCCTTGTTCCCGCCTTCGCCCGCCTGGTCTTGGGCCTTGGGCCCGAGGGATACGGCTCGCTCATGGGGGCCCTAGGGAGTGGGGCGCTCCTTGGGGCCCTGCTTCTTTTAAAGAGCCCGGTGGTCCGGCCCCGGCGCTCGCTCTATGGGAGCTTCCTTTTAGGCGGAGCGCTCCTCCTTTTGCCGCTGGCCAAGAGCTTCCTGCTGGCAGCGGTCCTGCTCGCCCTCGGCGGGCTTTCCATGGTGATGGTACTTACGAGCGCCAATACCACGCTTCAAACGCTCGTGCCCGAAGGGTTAAGGGGGCGGGTGGTGGCGCTTTACTCGCTGGTGCTAATGGGTTCGGGGCCGCCCGGGATGTACCTGACCGGCCTGGCCTTTGACCTTTTCGGGCCCTACGCCCCCACCCTGCTCGGGGCGCTCGTCCTCGTCACCGCGGCGTACTTCGCCACCCGGCCCTGGCCCCTCCGGCTTACCCCGCTTTAGGCGGGCGCCAGTCCGCGGGTCGGGGGCCCAGGCCGAGCCGCCAGGCCACCGCCGCCGCCACCCTCGGGGCTGCGCGTCCGTCGCCGTAGGGGTTTTCCGCCGGGGTCCGCCGGGGCCCCTCGGTAAGCAGCCGGGCGGCCCCCGCGTAGACCCGCTCGGGATCGGTGCCTAACAGAAAGAGGTGGCCGCTTCGCACCCCCTCGGGGCGTTCGGTGACGTTTCGCACCACCGCCACCGGGACCCCGAGGGCCGCGCCCTCCTCCTGCAGGCCGCCGGAGTCGGTGAGGATCAGCCGGCTCGCCTTCAAGAGCGCGGCCATCGCTCCGTAAGGGAGGGGCTCGGTGAGGTGGAGGTTGGGAACTCCCTGGAGCACCGGCACCACCGCCTCCCGCACCACCGGGTTTTTGTGCAGGGGGAAGACGAAGGCAAGCTCGGGAAACGCCTCCGCCAGCCGGCGCACCGCCCCGGCGAGCGCCGCGAGGCGGGGCCAGTTCTCCCGCCGGTGCAGGGTGACGGCGACGTAGGGCCCCGGGGGAAAATCCGGGGGGAGCCTCCCCCGACGGGCCGCCTCGCGGATCGCGTCGATCCCGGTCTGGCCGGTGACCACCACTTCCGGCCCGGTGCGTCCCTCGCGGGCGAGGTTTTGGGCGGCTTCGGGAGTGGGGGCGAGCAGGAGGTCGGCGAGGGCGTCGGTGAGCCGCCGGTTCGCCTCCTCGGGGAAGGGCTCTTTGAGGTCGTGGCTCCGGAGCCCGGCCTCCACGTGGCCCACCGGAAGGCCCTCAAGGAAGGCGGCCCAGGCCACCGCGAAGGTGGTGAGGGTGTCCCCGTGCACCAGCACGTAGTCGGGGGCGAGCTCCTTAAGCGCGTGGGCCGCTTGGGGCACGATCCGGCCCGCGAGCTCGGGGAGGGCCTGGCGGGGGCGCATGACCGCGAGATCCTGGTCCACGGGGAGATCAAAGAGCTCGAGGGCGTCGGCGAGCTGCTCCCGGTGCTGGCCGGTGAGGAGAACGCGGGGCTCGATCCCCGCGTATTCGGCGAGGGCCAGGTAGACCGGCGCCATCTTCACCGCTTCGGGACGCGTCCCGAAAGCGAGCACCACCCGCTTCACGCTTCCCGCCTCCTCCGCCAGGTGACGAAGGCAAGGAGCCCGGCGGCGGTAAGCCCGCTCGCCGCGATCGCGGGGGTCGGGATCCCTTGGAGCAATAGCGCGAGCAGGTTGGCGAGCAGGGTAAGCCCCCAGAGCACAAGGACCGTCCGCCAGGTGGAAAGCCCCCGGGCGAGCAGTCGGTGGTGCAGGTGGTCGCGGCCCGGGGTGGAGAGCGGGTTCTTCCCGGAAAGCAGGCGCCGGATGAAGACCCAGGTGGTGTCGAGGATCGGCACCGCCAGAAACAGCGCCACCGGCACCAGGGAGAAGACCGTGGTTACCTTGACGTAGCCGAGGATCGCCGCCGAGGCCAGGACGAAGCCGAAGAAATAGGCGCCCGCGTCGCCCATGATGATCTTGGAAGGCGGGAGGTTATGGCGCAAAAACCCAAGCGCCGCCCCGGCGAGGGCGGCGAGGATCAGGGTGGCGGCGGCCCGGGTTTC
>Ga0256833_1003221_pt1 | contig 11249 bp, 8 predicted proteins | sample 356284metaG_FD_190535 | JGI IMG/M metagenome (GOLD analysis project Ga0256833, IMG submission 190535) | Hydrothermal vent microbial communities from Mid Atlantic Ridge, Atlantic Ocean - 356-284 | ecosystem: Environmental > Aquatic > Marine > Hydrothermal vents | place: Atlantic Ocean: Mid...
CTTTTACAAAAAGTTTAACATTTTTATTATTTACCATTTTTTTAACTTCTGGGAAAATTTTAGCAGCATCTAAAAATGCTTTTTTTTCTTTATTATTCATAAAAATCACATTATAGTCTAAACTTGGATGAGCATTAACAAATCTTGCAATTGAAGTAAATGAATATACATCTAAATCAGGGCTTTTTCCTAAAAAGATATAAATTTTAAATTTATCTTTATATTTATTTATTAACATTTGATTATATTTATCTCTAATTACATTTGTATATCCAAAAGTTTCCTCAAAAGTAGGTTGAGAATAATTAACTTGTGCTACCTTATTTCCAAATTCTGTTACAGCAAAATCATACGCATATGCTGCTTTAGAAATTTCTCTTAAATATTTACTTTGCCATTTAATATATTCAGCAGCACTTTTTTCATCTCTTTTTAAAAGCCAATTTTTTAATACAGGAATTCTTTTTGCAGTAGGAGTTAAAGGCATCACAAAACAATCAGCACTACTATTAGCTACACATTTTTTCCCATTTATAGTTACAATTTTAGGCTTAGGATTGAATTGTTCTTCTAAAATTGCTAAAATCTTTTTCTGAACTTTTAATTGTTCTTTTTGAACTTTCAACATCTCATCTAATATCTGTTTAATTGTCCTTTTATCTTCTTTTTGTTTAGTAATATTTACTTCAGGATTATCACCAAAACGCCAACCTTGTTCAGGTTTTTTTGTATCTTGTGCATAAATTACACTAATAACAGAAAGAAAAAAAGTAATAATAAATATATTAAATTTCACTCTCATATCCTTATTAACTAAAATAAAGCAAAAGGTCTGTTTTTTATAACATCATAATAATATAAGCCTAATAAAGAAAAAGTATATTTATCAACCCATCCACTTATATCACTACCATTTATGTGTCTATCTAAAATTTTAATCGGTTTAAAACTATTATCACATCCTTTTACCTCAATCAAATCATTTAAGTAAAAATATCTAATTTTAGAATTATCAGGATAAATTACCTTTAAAACAACTTTTTTTCCACTTACTAAAAACTGCAACTTACCATATCCATCTTTATTCAATTCAGATTTAGAAATAATTGTATAAACTTTTCCATTATTATACACTGCAATAGCACCATCATTGCCTAAAATTCCAACTTGTCCATAAAAGACTAAATTTTCATTTACACTACCTAAAACAAACCAACTACAATTTTTATATTCTCCTGGTAAATTTTTTGGAGTAAGTAAACTACTTGTTCTAATATCTAGTGCTTTATTTTGATTTAATACATATACTCCTCTTGAAGTTAAAAATCCATTCCAAATAACATTTTTATTTATTAAATTAAAATGATTTCCATCAAAAACATAAACATTATCAAATATCTGATTTCCATTGTATGACTTAAATTGCTCACCTATAAAAACTTTATTCTTATCATAAAACACTATTACTTCATAGCTATTAAATTCTCTAATTGTTTTTTTTGTATTTAAATCTTTAATTTTCCACTTACTATTACTTGGAATATTTAATAAATAAAACCAATTATTTTTTATATCAAAAACTTGTTTTATATCTCCTTCCTCATCAAAAATTTTATTTCCATTATTATCAACAATATATCCATTTTTTACTATATATTTATCTCCTGTCACTACTACATCTTTAAAAGGCAATTTAGTTGGCTTTAAATCAGGTGCAGATAATCCTAAACTTTGCATACTATTAGCACATCCAGTAAATCCCATTCCCATCCCTAAAGCTGCAATTTTAATAAATTCTCTTCTATTTTTAATCATTTTAACTCCTTATTATAAAATCTTCAAATTTAAAGTAACATTATTTAATAAAATAATACTAAAAAAGAAAAGAAGAAAAAAGAATCGTGGAAATTAACTTCCAAATGTAGTATTAGCCCAAGAAGTAATATTTGCTCCAACATAAGGTGCTGCACCTATTATAAAAGCCGCTACTAAACTCCATAAAAGTGGAGTTAAATTTCCATTTCTCCATGAAAAGAAAGCACCAAATCCTAAGATAATCCCAATAAAAATCCAACCAATCTTACCTTTTAAAAGGTTCATTAAAACATCAATAAAAGTTGTAACTGCTGAAGGTCCATCAGCTGCCATTACTAATGCTGGTAAAAATAATAACCCAACAATAAATAAAATTCTTTTCATTAACTCCTCCATTATGTATTTTTAGCCCTCTCGAGCTACTCTCCCTAATGGGGTAAAATAAAATTATTCTTCATCTAAAAAGGAAGAATATTTATAAAATTCTGATTTTTTTCTTTTACTAGCTTTAATATGCTCCATTCTATTTTTTTCTGCAATGTTAAATAGCATTTTATAAAAAAACACATATAAAATCAACGAAAATACAATAATTGCAGCTAATAAATTATATGCACTTTTTGTATTTTCAGCTTTAAAAAATTCAAAAATAAAATTATCTTTATGTATTACAAAATGTAACAATTCAGGCTTATATGAAACAATAGCACCAATAAACAAATTGATTACTAAAGCAAAAATAATACTATTACGATAACTTCTAAATAAAATTGCAATTCTCTTATAAAAATCTTTTACATTTCGATAAATTGTATATTCAAAACTTGTTACAATTTGATGAGTAGGTAAATATAATAAATATAAAATTAAAAAGAAATATAAAAATGCTATTATAAATTTAAGATTTGCATATTTTTCATCAATTTGTCCTAAAATTACCATAGATATAACAAATCCAAAAATAATTAAAAAAAATGCCATAATATTTCTACTAAAAAACTTACTTGAAATTTTTAATTTCATAAAATCTTCTTCTATAGGATATACTAAATCTTGCTCTTGAGAACCAGCTTCTGCATTAAATAATAATTGAATTTCTCTTTTTAACCAAAACCAAAAAAAATACCATTTTTCTTTTTGAACGGGTATAGAAGTATTATTAATATAAGGGTCTTTTCTAGCATAAGGGTCATTTTGTGCATATGGGTCTCTCTTTGCATAAGGATCTCTTCTAGCATAAGGGTCATTTTGTGCATATGGATCTCTTCTATAATAAGCATCATCTAATAAAGTATCATTTCTATTTAACCTTCCATAACTTCCATTATTATAACCTCCTCTATCATATGGGCTTTTCATTTTTTATCCTTTTTAGAATTTAAATATTCCTTAATTAGTTTATCATATTTATTATTTTTATAATCTAATTTTCTTAAACCTTCCTCTGGATGCTTATCAATTTGGTATTTTTTATTAACATACTCTTTTAATTCTTCATTTGTAAATTTAGGATTACCATTATCAAGTTCAGTAGGTCTATAAATAATAGGATAATTACCTTGTGGTGTTAGTAAGGAAGCATCAGTATAACTTCCTCTTCCAACACTCTCTCCTGGAATAAAATGAGGAGGTTGAACCCAAGTATAAGTATAATGAGCTGCTATTAAAGTTCCTTTTACAACATAAGGAGCAATCCAAACTTTTAAAATTTTACCCATATCAACAATAACTTTTGAATCATCTTGCTCACTGCCAACTATTGGCTTTACCATAAAATGGTAAGATTTAGTACTTAGTTCCTCTTTTAATCTTTTTTCTTTTTGCTTTTGCACTATATATTCAATATTTTTTAAATATGCATTTTTTTCAGGTTGCTTAGTCGCACATCCTAAAAACAATAATCCTATTCCTAATACCAAAATTTTAGAAAATATTTTTATTGACATTTTGTACATCCTTTTTTATATGCAACATCATTTTCATTTATATAATATCTATACTTATAAATTAACATAGGGTCACCACAAACACCTGCATCTTGATAATTTAACCCATTCTCTTCACAATATGGATGTTCATATCCTAATGAAATCACCCTTGAACATCCACTTAAAATAAGCAAAGAAAAAAAACTAAAAATCATTATAATCAATTTGTACTTCATACTCTTCCTCCCCATTTGATTGAACATTAGAAACATCAACTTTTCTATATTTTGTAATTTTTATATCTTGAAAACCTTTTAAAAGAATTGTAACTCTTCTTCCTGCCATAACATCTACATAAGGATACATTCCATCAAGCATCTTTTTATAATATTCAGCCAACGAAGCAAAAGCATTGCTAAGTCCAGTTGTTGTTCCTCTTGCTAAAGCAGCATTTGTATTTTTAATTGGTGAAGTAGTCGTTGCTTGTAAATTAGCAGGCAAAATAGATGCAGGAGCAAAAGCTTGTGATACACCTTGTAAAAATCCTACTGTTAATTGTCTTACAATTACTTTACCCGCACTATCAACTAATCTTCCTCTTAATCCATATTTACCATCCTCTCCAATTACCCATCCTATTGGATTTCCTGTTGCCTCTATTTTTTTATATACTCCTGGAGTATTTGTTGGTATAGAACAACTTATTCTTGTTATTAAAATCTCAGCTCTACTTGTATTCATATTACCCGTTGCTTTTCCAATTAACAAACAATCTTTTATATTCTCATGCTGGTCATTTGCAATAATAGCTTTACCATTTACCGAAATTAGCACAGGTTTTGGATTTATAAGTCCAGCAGAGAAAGTTGGAGCAGATACACCTGTTATAAGTATACCTTTTGTAAAACCTGTCATTAAATGATATGGAATATTTTCTTCTTTTTTTACTTTTTTAGTAGTAAGTTGTTTTTGAACTTCCATATCTAATGGAATGTTTTGTACATCTAAATTTGAAACTTCTTTTTCTACTTCTATTAACTTTTGTTGATAATTTTTCTGTTTATTTTGCATATTATTAGCGGTTTCTTCTTTTTTATTAGATTTATTAAAGATATTTTTTTTATTTACTTTTCCTTTAGAAGAAGCTTCTATTGATACTTCAACAGGTTTTAACTGAGATAATTTTTGTTGTAATTCTAAACTTTTTGTTAAAGTATATGTTTTAGCTTCTTTTAATGTTTTTTCATTCATATTTTTAACGATATTCAAAATATCCTCTTTAAATTTATCCAAATTATTAATTTTACTTTCTAATTGTCTTATTTTTCCTAAAACCTTTTCTTCTAATAACTTATTTATTGCATTAATTGTAAGATTATTTTCTTCTTTTACAACCTTTTTAACCTCTTCAACTTCATCATTTAACTTATTCCTTAAATCATTTAATTCATTATTTACTTGTAGTTTCCATATATTATCTTTTTCTTCAACTAACTTAATACTACTTTCTTCTTTTTTACTTATTACAACTCTTTTAGGAGGTGTTCTAGTAAAAGTAATAAAAAGGGCATATAAAGAAATAAATAAAAATCCTATTATACTTAACCAAACAATAAATTTATTTACTACTTTTTTCTTATTTTGAGCTATATCATCTTGAGTTAAAAAATCACTTTTTTTTCTTTTTTTAGAAAAGAAATCTTTAAAAAATTTACTCTTTTTAGGTTTACTATCTTTTTTATCTATTTCCTCATCTTTCATATCTTCATCATCTATATCGATTTCATCTAAATCTATATCTTCATCTAATTTATCTAAATGTTTATCAAAAAAACCCATAATTACTCCTGCCTTCAAAATTTATAATATTAATTTTTGCAAAAATTTTACAAAAAAAAATTATAAAAATCTCGAATTGTGATTTTTCCTTCTATAATTGTTTTGTTTCTAACAAAAAAGCATCATAATCAAATCCCTTTTTATCAAACAAATCTGGCATTCTTAATTTAATTTTAGGTCCAGAATAATAAGGTAAATCTAATAAATAAATATTTTCATCATTTTTAGCTAACGCTCTACCAACAGGCAATCTTCTTACCTCTTCAGGTGGGACTAACCACTCCTCTTTACTCATAGTCATATATCTTACTGCATCCCCTTCAAATACAACATTTTGTTCAGTCTTCTTAATTGTCCCAAACTCTTTAGATACTATCTCACAAGATGTAGGGTCGTTCATTCTAAGTCTAATTTGTGTATTAATATTATCCATTACAGTTTTTGCTTCTTCTTTTCCTAAAGTTTTTTCCCAATCAGCAAACGATTGAGTAAATACATACAAACTTGCACCAAGTCCTCCTGCTTTATTAAATAAATTATCTATCCCTGGATAAACTACACTTGCCGCTTCGTCAATTAAAATATTTAGTCTACTCTTGGGTAAAAACCCTCTAGCACCATATTTACCCATCAAATACTCTATCATAAATAAAAAGCTCTTTACCATCATATCCGAAATATTTTTAAATAACATAGGATAAGATTGAATTACACATATAACTCCCTCTCCTCTTTCTAATCTGAAGAGTAAAGGATTTATTTTTATTGAAGTTAACAATTCTCCCATTTTACCTGTAACTAATTGAGTAAGTATAGTTGAAAGTGAAGTCGAAGTTTTTTCAAAAAAGCTTTTTTCTTGTTTTGCAACATCATTTATAGTATTTATAGCCTGCACAGCCTCATGTTGTAACCATTCAGGTATATCATCTCTCATTTTTCCATCTCGTAAAAAATTATTCTCTAATACCTCTTTTAATTCTACTAATGTATCATGTCTAGAAAAATATGCAATATCTTTTAAAGTCATGAGTGTTCGTGAAAATAAAAAACTGCTAATATCTGTTTTATCCCTAAAAACTTGTTCTTTTTCCAATATTGCATTAGCTTTATCCATTAAATCAATATCATCAGGTTTATATAAATAAGCATCTTCATCAATTACTAAAGCCTCATATCCTTTATGTTTTACAAAATTATTATATTTTTCAATTTCTTTTTTTATTAATCTTTCTTTAAAGTCAGGAATAAAATGACATTGTAATTCTTCTAGTACTTCAAATGCTTTACATGTTGCAAAAGTAACTTTATATACAACATCTTTAAAGAATTGTTCGCCTTCTACTATCTTGGATAACAAAGAAGCTATTGCTTCATTTGTCATATCAAAAATTATATTTATTCTATCTGAAATAGATGTATATGCAGGAGAAAAGTAGATAAAATCTTTGTGTCTATTTTGATTAACAGCTTCTTCCAAAATAGAAGCTAATACCTCTTGTCCTTCACTTCCCTTAGGGTCAATTACAATTAAATTATCACCTTTTCTAATTAATTGTTTAGCAATATTTAACATTAATACTGTTTTACCTGTTCTCGTTGTACCTTGAACCCCCATATGAGAATTTAAACTTTTCCAATTAAACCAAATAGGATGAGGTTTATCATCTTCTTCTAAGATATTTATCCCTACTCCCATATACAAACCATACTCTGGTTTTTTTAAATTTTCTTCTAAAAATTCATATACTTCCCATAGTTCTTTTAAATTTTTTTCTAATTTTTTCTTATTTGAAAAATCTTTTTCTGCTTTTAATTGTTTTTTTAAAAAATTAATTTTCTTTTTTGTCTTTAATAAATATGATTCAATTTCTTCTAAAGCTAATTTATTTCTATTTTTTAAAATTTTTACCTTATTATCTAACTCTTTCTCTTCATCTTTTTTTGAAGACGATAAAAAAGCATCAAAAAAATATTTAATATAACCTATCATTTCTTCCCTTTAAACAATTTCAGGTTTACCAAACAAATATCCCTCAAAATAATCCCCTCCTATGGAAAGACACTCTTCAAAAAGTTCTTCATTATCTATATGTACAAAAATAGTATTTATAGATAACTTTTCTGCTAAATTAATAGCAAGCTCTAAGAATAGTTTTGCATTTTTATCTTCATTAATAGACTTAATAATAGATTTATCAATTTTTAAATAATCAATTGGATAATTTACAATCTCTAAAAAGCTTACATTTGATGTAATATTATCATTAGCGATAAAAATTCCGTTATTCTTAAAATCTTTCATTGTGTTAATTAAAATTTCTTTATTTATATTCTCATTATTATTTATGTCTTTCAATGGAATTTCAAAAGTAACTTTATTATTCATATTTAAACTATTTATAAGAGAAATTGTCTCATTTGCAAACTTTTTATCCATTAATGTTTCTAAATTTAAATTTAAATTTATATTGTAATTATTAAAGTTAGCATATTGAAGAGCTTTAAATATTACTAATTTATCAAACTCTACAATTTTATCAATCTCTTTTAATATAGGATATAAATCTGAATAATAAAAAACATCATCGTCTGTCTTTATAAGTCCAGTAACCTCATATGAAAATATATTTTTTTGAGAATCAACTATTGGAACTAAACTTAAATTTAATTCATTAAACTCTAATGCTTGCAATACAGCATTTTTTATTTTTTCATGTCTTTCTTTCTCTTTTCTTTTTTTCTCATCTAATTCTTTTTTTTCTAAAACCCCTATTTTCTGTAAAATTTCTTCATCGGACATATTAGGATTTTCTTCTCTTGTAGCCAAAAATCTAACTGCTTCAATTTGACTAATGCCGAATTTTCTTGACACTTCATATATGGTAGCTTTTCCTTCATCTGAAGTTTCATATAACCATCTACATAACGGGTCTACTTTAACCCTATTAATAGACATTGTTACCTTATTAAACAAGGCATTTTCTCCAAAATAAGGAAAATGTGGAGCAACACTTCTGAGCAATCTATCAGCAAAAGCTCCAAGTCCAGTTTTTGCTTCTGGGTCCCTTCCTATTTGAAATTTCCAATAAGAGTTAGAAAACAACGCTTCCATTCGTGGATTGGATTTATAATCTTTTTGTCCTTGTGTAATTGTAATAAGACTTCCTCTCATTTTTCTTACTTTTCTTGCTAATTCTTCTGTAAAAGTTGCAACAATTAAATTATCTTTAAACTTCCAAAACTCATCAATCATTAATATTTTTTGTATAGTATCATCCCCAAAAAATTCATTTACTATTGTATTTGCAAGAGCCATTAATACAACAGGATAAATAACCCCTTTTTGCTCAATGGCTGATAATTCCACTACAATTAAATCATTTTCAAGATTTAAATTAGCTACTCCATTAAAATATTTATAATACAATCCATCAGGTTCAGCAAAAGGTCTTAAACCTTCACATACTCCATGTAATAATTCAGCATAATGTTGATATCCTCCTTGTTTATATTCATCTCTTTTTTCAAGGAGATATTTTCTAACATCATACATTCCAGCATCTCTACCTTTACTTCTAAATGCTGCATTAACAGCTTCTTCGAAAACTGCTGCTAAAAAAGAAGCGTCAACACTATCATTAACACTTGAAATCTCACTTGAAGTAGATACCACTACTCTATCTACTCTTGCCATCATAGCTATTAAAGGGACAATAGTTGCCATATCCTCTTCCATAATAACAGGATACATTTTCCCATCAGAACCTTTAACTAAAATCTCATTTCCATTTTCGTCTTTTTTAGTTAAAATTTTTGTAAAAAAATTAAGACATATATCTGCTTTCTCTGTAAAGTTGATATACTGTCCTCCAAGTAAATTAGTAAGTTTTTCGTATGATGGTAAACTATCTATTATTCTAACTTTTGTATTCCTTGCTAAGGACATAGTAATAACATCATTAAAAGTAAATGATTTTCCACTTCCTGCACTACCAGTAGCAACTACATTATAATTCTCACTCCCTTTTGCAAACATATCCCACCAAATTAATTGTCCACTTCTACCAAAATAAGGAACATGTCCAAAACCAAAACCTCTAAAGTCTCCTATTATTGGAATAATAGCAGTATTATTACTTTTAAATAACAAGTCAAATCTTTTTAAAAAGTCTGCTACTGTTTTTGAATATTGTAAAGGAAGTGAAAATAAAGTAGTAAACAATGCAATATGAGGAAAAGTTTCTTCTGTTAAATACCAACCTTTTCTTCTAAATTTTTCTTTAATTGATGCTATAGAATTTAAAAGAGCTTTTTTATCTGTATTAAATAAAGTTAAACTCCACATACTTTTTAAGGGATATTCATTGTCAACTTTAATTGCTTTAATTTGACTTCTTACTTCGTTTAATCTCTCTTTTAAATCAGGATTTCTTTCAATAGTTTTTAAATCAAATTTCCTTATTTCTCCTAAATCATGAGATAATTTAGATAATGTTTGCTCTTTTACTCTTTCTACATCCTCAATTAAAATATTTAAACTTGCAATAAAAGGTCCATCAATAGGTAAATTTATATCATTACTATCATATTTATTATAAAAAAAGTCAACAAATTCTTCAGCTGCTATTTGAGTTGGGAACTGTTTTGTAACTAATGTTGTAACATAATTTTTATTATTTATTACATAACCTTTTTTATATTTCTCCCTTGATAAATCTATTTCTACTCCTCCACTAACTATTTGATGATTTAAAGATTTAATTGAATCATAATTACTATTCCAAAAATCAACATCCTTATCAAAATGAAAAAATTCTCTTAATAAAGTCACAAATTGGTCTCCATCAAAATTAACAGGATTATAATCTCTTATAATACTCTTTACTGATTCAAACTCCATTTTAATTGTTTCTTTATCTATATGAGCTGGATAATTAACTGCTATTAAATTAACAAAATCCCTTAATTTAAATCTATAGCCTGGAAACATACTTTCTTTTGACCATTTTTCTAAATAACTAGCTCTCTTTTCAATAACCTCTTTTAAAATATCTCTATTTTTTATATTAACTTCACAAGGATGAGATTTTTTAAAGTATTCGATATGTTTTGAGAGATTTTGAGATGCAAAAGTTATAAATTGCAATTGAGTATTATTTATGGACATACTTTCTATTAAAGTCATTAATTTTACTTCAGTCTCTTCGGTAACAAATACAGGAGCAAAATATCTTAAAATGAAGCCTTTTCTTCCATCTGCCATAGTATAAATTCCACAGCCATCTTCTTCCTCATAAGTTCTATACATTAATAGGTCACTTACACCTCTTTCCTCTAAAAAAGCTCTTAAATTCTTTTCTGTAAGTCCATCTACACTACCTGCTTGTTCAAATTTATTTCTAATAAAATCAATAACTTTTTCTCCTGTATTAATTAAAAAATCAACTACCATAATTTTATTCCTCTTATTTTTGCTCTGCTTTTATTTTTAATAAAATTGGTTTGTTGTTATCTACAAAGTTAGAAATATATTTATCTAAATAATCACCTTTACCATTCTTAATTAATATAGCTCTTTTTTTAAGATTTTCTATTTCTTTCATTAACTGTTTTAACTCTTCATCAACTCTTATATTTCTATTTTTTATTTGATTTTTTATAGCATCA
>Ga0256833_1003224_pt1 | contig 11234 bp, 8 predicted proteins | sample 356284metaG_FD_190535 | JGI IMG/M metagenome (GOLD analysis project Ga0256833, IMG submission 190535) | Hydrothermal vent microbial communities from Mid Atlantic Ridge, Atlantic Ocean - 356-284 | ecosystem: Environmental > Aquatic > Marine > Hydrothermal vents | place: Atlantic Ocean: Mid...
ATGGGAGAGGGTTCCTGTTCGCGGCGGGGTGCGGGTTTCGTAATGGGTAGGGTGTATATTGAGAGGTTGAGGACCGGGGTTAGAGGGTTCGACGAGCTGGTTGCGGGCGGGGTGCCTCGAGGGTTCTTTGTTGCAGTGGTGGGCGAGCCCGGTACTGGTAAGACTGTTTTCAGTATTCACTTTGCATGGCAGGGCGTGCTCGAGGGGGACAAGGTTATTTATCTCACGACGGAGGAGAGCAGGGAGAGTATTATCAGGCAGGCCGCAATGTTTAACATGGACTTTGCCAGGGCTGTGGACTCGGGGAAGATGATTATTATTGATGCGTTGTTGAGGGATAAGATGGACGAGTGGAGCCTCTACGAGGTGGACCTCGAGGAGGCCGTGCAGAAGATAATAGAGGCGAAGAAGAGGCTCGGCTACGGGCGGGCGAGACTGGTTGTCGACAGTATGAGCGCCTTCTGGCTTGACAAGCCGGCGATGGCTCGAAAGTATAGTTATACTCTCAAACGCGTACTCTACAAGTGGGATTTCACCGCCTATCTTGTGAGCCAATACGCCATAACCACGAGTGAGGCTTTCGGGTGGGGGATCGAGCATGTTGCGGACGGTATTGTAAGGTTCAGGAAGCATATAAGGCATGGGAGGCTAGAGAGGTATGTGCTCGTCGAGAAGATGAGGCAGACCCCCCACAGCCTGTATCTCCACCGGATAAGCATCCGGGACGGGGTGGGAATGGTTATAGAATCGCGGGAGGATTTGCGGGCTGAGGATGCGAGAATGCCCGAGCAGTTGAGGAGGCGGGTCTTGGAGGCTAAGAGGAGGAGCGAGGAGGGCCTCCCCGAGTAATCCGAGTAATTTTACAGATTACTTTTTATTAGTCCCTGGCTATAACATGATTTAGACACAAAGCGAAGATTTAAATAGTATTACACTAGATATTATTGTCCGGTGGACTGGTTGGGGCAGGCCGATAACAGCTACGAACTGCTGAGACACGCCCTGAACAGGCTGGACCGCAGGGAGAGGGAGGATCTCTCCCTCATGAACGTCAAGTTCAAACGTAGACTGTCAGCGGCAGCCCACTTCTTCAGCGTAGCCTACACTGCAGCCCGTATAGTGGAGGCAGCCTGTGAGAGGGGCAGGTGTCCCTCGGCCACCCTTCCCGGCGCGGTGGCAATAGCGTTCTCCCTAGGGTTCGTGCACGACTACGCCAAAGTGTATGGGGACCCGGGAGGGGAGAAGCTGCTCCGCAAGATCATACTCTCAGCCAGGGACTGGGCAGAGAGGATGGGCGCCTCAGATGAGGAGCTAGAAGTTATCAACGATATAGCTGAAAACCAGAATGGCTATGCGGTAATAGGGGAGACTGGGGTCCCCATAGGAGGGGCCGGGTACCCCCTACACGATACTATACGTGCCGCAATAGTAGTCTCGGACCTACTCGCGAGCATGGAGAGCCTGGGCGAGCTGTTGACAGGGCACCAGTACCTTTTCAGGAGGGGCGCGAGCACTCCTGACACCTACGGCTGGGCCAAGGAGACGCTTGAGAGGGCCGGGATCGGCTTCACATACATTAACGTGCCGGAGAACACGCCGCACAAGGCCGTGCTCGCGGCCGCAAGCGCCAGTATAGCCGTTAAGCTCGAGAATATGGGTTGTAAGCCCTTGCTCTCCTATCCCGACGGTCTACTGCTCATAGACGCTCCAGGCGGTGGAGTAAGCATTAGCAGGTCCGAGATAGTCGATATAATAGAGAAGACTGTTGCGAGCGGCCTGCTCGACTTGAAGACCGCTAGGAGCAGTCTTGAGCGCTACGCTACAAGGGAGAGTGTCAGGCTTGCCAGGGTAGTCCTAGCAGCCCTGCTGCTATCTAAGGGTCTAGCCGTTGACGAGGTATACAAGATACTATTCCCGGATGATAGGGACAAAGAGAAGAGGATGGAGAAACTCGAAAAACTTGCAAGATTCATTGGATCGAAGGGCAAGGAGAAGCTCGGCCCCAACGATCTAGCGGGCATTGCTGGAGGAAACATTTCTCACGGACGAAACTATATTGAGAGCCTCCAGGCCTCACTACTAGTAGGCAGGGAGGCGGAAGAGTACCTGCTGAAAGCGGCCGAGAACGCGTTCAACGTTTCCACGATGGGAGAGAAAGTCCTGGAGAAGGCCGGTGTCACGCGCGAGGAGGCGATGTCCGCCTTCCTGATAGTGGCCGCCTCGAAGAACCCCGAATATATGGCCCGCATACTCGAGAGCCTAGGCGTCAAGCTGTCGAGGAAACCATCGAGGCACTTAGATCTTCTACTAGTGGCAGTAGAGCACGCCCGAAATATAGATCCTAAGACTCTTGCCGCGAGGATCATCCAGACACCTCCCGTGGAAAGTATAACGGTCTCCGAGCAGGCATGCAAGCTGGCTGAAGCTATCAGGTCCCCGCTGGTTAGCGGTAGGTGCTCGGGTAATGGGCGTAAGCCCAGGGTAACCTGCCTGCTCTGCGGTATGAGCGTCCCGGAGGAGGAGAGCAAGCCGTTAAGCAGTGTTAAGAACGAGCTCCAGAACAGTGGGATGTTCAAGGGTTTCGAGAGCTGGTCTAACATGTACCCTCCATTCTCGAAGGTCGACAGTTATATTAATAACAGGAGTATAGTGGAGAAGCACATCCGCATCTGCACGCTATGCTACTATGAGATTAAGAGGCACCTGGCACCCCCAAGGATGGAGATAGTATTAGGCCCGCCGATACCTGTAGGAGTATTAAGGTACCTGTCCAAGGACGTGGTTATAAAGGATGCCGGCCCTGTCGTAGACCTGTTCGGTGCCAGGATTCTCGTCCCACTGATAATGCAGGGCAGGCCTATCGACTCACTGAAGGTCACTGTTAGGGTTGACGGTTCAGAATACGTTCTATTTGATAAAAACTCGGGAGACACTGTCAAAGCGCTCCTATCACGGCTCTCCTACGCGAGAGTATTCCCACTGTATGTTGCCAGCCCTGTCTATAGGGCTTTCCTCGGCGGAGAGCCCAGGCTCGTAACCGGGATATCGGGCGGGTCCTACACTCCTAATATTCCGGACGTGGAGGCCCTGCCAAGCCTATATAGTAAAAATGATGAGGCCTACCGCGGCCTACTCCGGTTGCAGCTCCGGCTATATGATAGCGTGAGCCTCGCGCTTAGAGGCTGGTCCGCAGCCCTTTCCGGGTGTACGGATAAGAGGGCGTTCCCCAGGCTCGGGAGGACCCAGCGCTCGGGCCTCCTCCTGGACCTGGTAGAGCATCTCACAGTGTATAGGGTGCCCTCCAGTGGGGGGAAGCCCAGGGTGTTTTTGCCTTTCAGTATCGCGTCTCTGGGGGCCCGCCATGGTAGGGTTGAGGACTCGGAGTGTAGGCGGGCCCTCTTCTCTAAGCGTAGCATGTCTTCTCTGGGGAGTGTGCTGTATGGCGCGTACTCCCTGGAGAAGATGTTAAGAGGGGTGGGTGTAGAAGTGGGTAGTCTCGTGAAGAGTCTCATGGATTATTCTCGTAACGTGAAGACCCTCCTGAGGAGGATCGGTAAGAGCCCGGCCGAGGTCTCCCCTCACGAGGTCTCGTCGATGCTTCGAGGCATTGATGATGCGGTCCGGAACTATGCGATACATGGCGATAAGGAGCTTGCAGTGGATCTGGCCGCGGCTAAGGCTACTCAGAGGCTCGTGCAGGTCTACCATTGTAACCCGCAGAATAACGATGTGTGCCGTAACATAGTGTATAGTGTGAGGAGTGTCGCCGAGGAGGTCATATCCATGCTTGAGGATGGGAGCCTGAGGCTCGGGGAGGCCTCGCGCATGTTAAAGGACATATATCATATATCATATTATTATTATGTTATTTTCCGTGACAAGGGGCAGGAGAGCCCCGTAGAGGCGAACGCGGAGGTGGCTTGAGCCGTGGTCGCAGGTCTAAACGCGTGGAAGGAACTACTCGGGGCGAACCCCCAGGAGATAAAGCCCTACTTCAGGAGTAGGCAGGAGAAGGACTTCGTACTCTGGACCAGCAAGAGGGTGAACATCCCCGTAATAATAGAGGCTGTGAAGCCTCTAGTAATAAGGCATAACGACCCGGAAGAAGTGTTCAGCCTCGACATCGAGGTTCCAGGGCAGAAGTCCAGGATGGAGACTGTCCCCGCGATAATAGGCACCAAAGTCGCAGGAGAGCTGAGGAGGAGGATGCACCAGATACTCCGCGAGGCCTACAAGAGCTGGCCTGACGACGTTAACAGGGCCGTAGAATCGGAGCTCCCCGGCGAGGCCTACAAGAACGGTTACGAGTGCAGCGTCACAGTAAACCCCAGACAGGACAGGCAGGGCCTGACAGAGTTCGTGGTGCCGGGATACTGTAAGAGGTGTCCCGCGTGCGCGCTCATGGGCTACGCGGTCGAGACGGGGGGAGACGTTAACGCTATAAGCAGGGTCGACAAGGACACGTTCTACGCTCCTGTCACCCTGGCAGAGGCTATAGCCAAGATAACAAGGAACAAGGTGGACGACGTAACATTCACCACGGGGCAGGCACTATTCGAGCTCAACACTATAAGGCCTGGAACCCTGTTCCTGGGCGTAATAGTGTTGAGGGACGTAACGCCTGACGAGGCGCTCTTCACGCTGAAAGCGGTAGCCGAGATGGAGAGGATAGGCGCTGCCAAGACAGTGTTCGGCGGGATAAAAACCTATATCCCGGCAGTAGTGTTCAGCCACGGCCGCGTCCTCACAGGCTACGAGCTCGCCGGTGAGGCTCTGGCATCGAACATTAAGGGGCGCGATGCGATGAAGAACTTCGTCCTAGAGAAGGTGAAGGCGGCAGCAGGGAAGTACCCGGTGGTTGAGGCTGACATTGCTGAGACGATGAGGAGGCTGACAATAGAAGAGCTTAAGGACGTGATACTGGAGGCCTGGCGTGACGCGGCCGCGAGGAGGAGGATCGTAAAACAGCTCGCTAGTAAGAAATAATAGCCTAATCGCTCCTCACAATATAATATAATATTATTAATATTATTTTGCTCGGGGGAATACCCCTCTGAGACAGGTAGAGGTGTGAGGCATGGCGAGACTGCAAGCATACATCGCGCTGGCAACAGTGCAGGCGCCAGTAGTGTTCACCAGCACAGTCTCAGGGTCTAGCGAGATAGGGTTCCTATACACTACGAGCCCCTACATCCACAACTACCCTGTAATGTACTCGCTAATGGACAGGCCGTCGGAGGCCGCATTTGTGGTGTCATCCAAACAGTTCAAAGCCAAGACCTATTCGGGGCTCGAATATAAGAGTATAAGGAGAGTAGTGGAGGCCCTGGCAAGAGGGGAAGAGCCGGAAGCCCCATACGCGTACCCCCTACTGCCCGTGAAGGTTGGGTACGTTACGTTCCACACGACAATGCTAGCCGACAGCCACTATATTGACATTCGAGGCAAGCCTAAAACGTACGCCCCCCGGAACCAGAACTATGTCGCCATAGCCCCGGGATCCCGGTTTCTAACGCTAATACTGTCCCCGCAGCCTTTACCGAGCCACATGTATGGTAGTATTGGTTTGAAGAGGCTCGGCATTCTCCGCTTCGACCTTTGCCGGGCCAGAGTGTCTAGCGGGGGAGAGTGGGAGTATAGCAACCTTCTAGTTAATGAGGGCGACATGAGACTGCTAGGCTTCGAGAACGGCGAGTACATCCTAGTATATGAGACGCGTACAAGGCCGTCCTGGAATCCCGGCGGCAACAGGATCTCCTGGTATGCAGGGCCAGGCCAGTACGTCCTGGAGCCGGAGAGGGATAAGCGGTGTGCTAGAGTGCTGAGAAAGGCGAGGAGGTACGGAGAGGGAGGCAGGGAGAGATGGGTGGCCCCGTTACCCCCCAGGTTCGCGTACGACTAGAGGTTGACCCCATATTCGTGCGCCCCGGCAGGCTGCAGGTCGGAGGGGTAAGGCTCCGAAGGTTCCAGGAGGAGGTCCTCGAAGCTATCAGGAGGGGGGACAAGCTAGTATACCTCTCAGCCCCTACGGGTTCGGGTAAAACGGTCGTCCCGCTACTCCCCCTGATATTTTACCTTCACGATCCTAAGAGTGCAAGGAGAGAATTGAAGCTAGCAGTAGACCCATACTATCCCAGCGCTAGCCTGTACCCGAGCAGGACGCTCCTCGACGACCAGACAGGCAATATTGAGGGCCTCATCCGTAACATTGGAGGGTCCCCCTGGAGCGCGTGCGGCGGGACAGGCAGGATCCTGCCCGCGGCAGTGAAGAGCGGGACAATCAAATGCTATACTTTCAATAATGGGGCCGCAGGGACAGTCATAGTCAGGCTTCACAGCGAGTCTTTAGACTCGTTTAGGCAGTATCTAGCCGGGAGTGGCGGGCCGGCCAGCAACCTCTACCTCCTATCTAGAATATACAATGAGATCAGGACCCTCGCTAATAATACTACTACGGTTTTCACTGTTACTCTTGCGAGCCTCGAGTATTTGACGCTCCTCCTCGAGGGCTTGTACGGCTCCATGGACAGGCTGGGGGAGATTGTTAGGAGGGTCGCGCAGCTAGCCTCTGGGGCGGGGTCTCCCGGGGAGCTTATACGGAGGATAAACAGTATGGGCTACTCCGACCTTCAGGGGCTCCCAGTATATAGGCATACTCAGGCCGCGGAGATGCTTAGAGTGTTGTTCAACGCTTTCAGCAGGCTCATCTTCATAGACGAGGCGCACTTGTACGATTCCCACAGCAGTCTAACCCTACTAGTACTCCTAGCCCTACACCTGGGCCTGTGGAGGGGGACAAGCACTCTAGTACTGGCCAGCGCGACCCATAGTAGCGATATGCTCGAGAAACTGGGGAGAATGGTAAAGTCGCTCCTAGGCGTCGAGCCCACAGTGGTAGAAGAGAGGGGGGCCGCGAACGGCCGCGGGGTCCAGGTGAGGAAGCGGACCATCGTAGAAATACTCGGATACCCGTCGGGCAAGGCTTTAAACAGTATCCAGGAGAACCTGGCCGCGCAGGCCCGGCTCCCCGACACTGTCACGCATGATATTGTCCTCGAAGATATGAGGAGGGCCGTCCAGAACGGCGAGTACGCCCTCATACTCGGGGACAGGCTCTACTATCTCAGGCAGGCGGCCGCCCGAGCCTATCAGGGCCTCGGCGGGAAAGCCACTATCTACTGTGTCGATAGTCTTGCCAGGCTGGGCCTCCACCCGGACTACTGCCAGCCCCCACCTGCTAGTGGAGGGTTCAAGCCTGGAAGCGTCATCGTGGGGAGCTCCAGCGTCTCCTACGGTGTCGATATCCCGAGCGCAGACCTCGCAGTAGTCTACGGTAAAACCGCGTCGGACATCCTGCAGAGGCTGGGTAGGACTGGTAGGCGAGTATCTGGGAGGCCGGAAGCCAGCGTTTATATTGTTACGGGGGCTAAGAACGCGAGCAACATAATGGTGCTAGCCGGAGGCAGAGCCGGTCCTCTCAGTATAGACGGTCTAGCACGTATCTTAGAGCAGGGTATCGCGCCCCCGCCCAGGAAGACTCCAGGGCTAAACCATGTGTGGCTCGCACGGGCGGTCGCGGCGCTGGCTAGCACTGCCGTAGCGCTCCGGGTAATGCTTTCAAGCGACTATGAGAGCTCGGGGTTGAAGAGTATCATAGAGAGGGCCGCAGAGCTCCTCGAAGATGAGGATCTGGTGGATCCTGGAGATGTTGAGAGGGGTATGAGGCTTCTCGCGGGCGCTAATAGGCTCAGCCCTAGGCTTGCATACCGTATCCCTGCCCCGAGGCATATAGTGTCGCTCTCCCTCCGGGGGGCGAACGGTACTGTAAGGGTTCCAATGCAGCAGTACCTGCGCCTCTACGCCCTGTGCGATACGGGTGGGCTGAGCGAGGAGAAGTACGAGTACTACATATCTATACCCGTGGAGAGCGCGTATGATAGCGTGCGTGATAGTTTAAGGGACCGGGCCCTCCCGGTACCCCGCATACTAGACATTATAGAACAGTCAGGCGCGGGCAGTACCGGCGGGATGGGCTCCTTCGGGGGGATCCCGATCATGGGCCTGGCCACTCCGGGCTCGACCTCCAAGCCCGTCCTGGTACAGGTATCGCCCGACGGAATATCCTCCTGCGGCCTGGACAGGCTTAAACAGTCTCTAAGCGATAGTGCGGGGGTCTTCATAGACTATTCCTGGGCGGGCCGGGATGCTGCGGCCTACATGCTTCTAACCTACTATACTGCGCCCTCGATACCTGTCCTAGCCGGGGTCCCGGATAGATGGCCTCCCAATAGTAGGCCGGGGTTCGCCGAGATTGTCGGGACGGCGGGTAGGATAGGCTTGATCCTGGTGTTATAGGGTGGCCGGGTTTTGTACACGCTCGTACTATACGATATCAGGGATGACAGTGTACGTGACAAGGCCCGGAGGCTCCTCCTCAAGCACGGGTTTACTCCTCTCAACAAGTCGGCGTATGTTGGCGCGTCTGGCCGTGGAGAACGGGAGTACCTGGCTAGGCGGCTATCTCAGCTTGCTGGTGAGGGCGACATCATTGTACTACTCCAAGTGTCTAGCGAGCAGCTTAGAAGGGCAATATTCATTGTCAGGGGCGAGGTGTGGAACAGTATCAGCGAGAGAGGAGTTATCGTGGTCGGAGGTCCCCGCGAGGAGTCTTGACGACCTCTACTACTGTGAGAGGAGGGCCTTCTACACGGCCACCAGGCTGGGCGGGATAAGCAGCCCGATGCTCGAGCATATAGGCGAGGAGGACACCGTCCAACGCTTAGACAGCGACATCCTATACTACTACCGGCCAGGGAGCCAGCCGATGAGGACAACACTCTACTACACGGATAACAGGGCTCTCACAGTAGTATGCAAGCCCGACGCGGTAGTGGCCTGGAAGCGGAACCCGGACATACCGGTAGTGTTAGAGCTGGCCAGGACCCCTATAGGAGGGCCGTGGAGCGTGCGGCACATAGTCCCCAGGGCCCTCCTCTACGCTGCGACTGCAACCGTGTGCCTGGGCCTCGCGAGCGTGCCGCTAATAGTGTCGACCGCCCGAGACTCGCGCTACGCGGCTTACCTTCCACCTCCAAGGCCCGGAATGCTGAGCTCGTACCTGGACAGGCTTCTAGACCTAGCGCTTGGGAGAGTAAGTCCTAGGCCTAGGAGGGGCGAGTGGTGCGCGCACTGCCTCTATAGGAGGTACTGCGACGTTTGGGGGTGGTAGGGGTTTGTCGTCGTGGGAGTACCAGAATCCTGTCAGGAAGAATGTTCTCGTCGTGAGGCCGCCCAGCATTGTGAGGATAAAGGGGTACCTCCTCATTGTTAAGGACCCGAAGAGCGGGGAGGAGGAGAAAGTACCTCTCGTCACGTTGAACGCTGTAATACTGCACGGTAAGAGCATAGCCCTAACGGTCGGGGTTATAGATAAGCTCATAGAGCAGAGGATCCCCGTTCTTGTCGTGACAAGGGACAATATCGGGTTTATCGACTCCCCCATGACCAGTGCCACGCCGAACGTTAGGTGGGCCCAGTACTACTACCTTAACGATCCGGCGCGACGCCTAATCCTTGCGAGAGGGTTCGTGTGGAGCAAGCTGAAAGGCTATGCGAGCGTTCTACGCTATCTTGCAAGGCACAGTGCGGTCGTGGAGCACCAGCAAGTGCTCCGAGGGTCTGCAGATGAGATCGAAGACCTCCTCGGCAGTCTCGACAGGCTGTCCAGCGTGGGGGAAGTATTAAGACTTGAAGCCCAGGGTAGCAAGGCGGCCTGGTCGGCTCTCAGGCAGACACTCCTGAGAGAGTATGAGGCGCTCGGATTCACAGGGAGGAACCCTAGAGGCCAGGACCCGGTTAATCAGAGCGTCAACTATCTCCACGCGATACTCTACAATCTAGCGTTCAGGGCCCTAGTATCGGCAGGGCTAGACCCGCACCTCGGAGCTTTACACTCTGAGGGGCCGGGCAGGAAACCCCTAGTATACGATTTCTCGGAGCAGTTCAAGCCCATAGCGCTCAGGGCCCTCGCCCACGCCGCAAAAACTGCAAGACTGAGAGTCCACAGGAACGGGCTACTAACAAGGAGGACAATCAACACTATAACCTCGAGGCTTCAAAAACTCCTCCACACGGGGAACCCCACACCAGCAAGCGAGAATTATAGGGCCGCGTGGAGGCTGAGAAGGAGCATGCTCGAGAACACGATATTCAAACCATACACCTACACTGCCCGTTAACACGGAGGCGGCCGAAGGGTGATAGTAAGATTCGAGTTCACAGTAGTAATCAGCTCGGACCCCTCCCCCCTGGAAACGCTAGAATATACCGGGAAGCTGAGCAAGACAATACTGGCAAAGCTCAGCCCAAACCTAGCAGTAATCTACAAGAGAAGGCAGAGGGGCCCCCCTAAACCCACAATGATAAGCCCACCCCTCCAGCCCGGAACCCTAAACCCCCTCGCACCACTCATAGTATCACTCACCCGGCCCGAACCGGAAGACTTCACCCCGACACTCATACACGACGGCCGCATACTAATCCACGCCTCCCTCCCAGGAAACATGATCCAACACCTCCCAAAGCCTGGGACAACAGCAACGTTCAAATACAAGGGCCACACTGTAAACGTGGAGCTCGAAAAAATCAGGGCAGTAACATACACGCCCCCAACACCCGAAACCCTAGAACGCGTAACACCAACAATAACAATAATCACACCATACCTCCCAAAAGACCCCTACACCCACTCAAAATACAGCAGCTTCAACCTAGCACCAGACACAACACTAAGCATACCAGCATACATAACAGCAAAACTACTAGGAAGAAAAAGAAGCCTAACACGAACCCTAACAACACTAAGAAAATGCCTAATACTACCACACACAGGCTACTGCCGCCTCCAAAAAACATGGTACCTAACACGAACCCACACAGGAACACTAAAACCAATACCAACACTAACAGGAACACTACAATACAAGCTCAACACATACGACTGCAAACCACCAGAACAACAACTAACAAAACAAATCCTACACACAGCAAAAACAACAGGCATAGGAAAATCAAGAACAAACGGCCTAGGAACCCTCAAACCCTAAACCAACACATACCTTTAAGTATCGATAGCCTTGTGTAAGCTGGAATGGTTTGTATAATCATGTTACACTCCCAGCCCCCAGGCTAAAAACAAAACATAAATAGTACTACACGCATAAGGACAACAACGA
>Ga0256833_1003225_pt1 | contig 11232 bp, 8 predicted proteins | sample 356284metaG_FD_190535 | JGI IMG/M metagenome (GOLD analysis project Ga0256833, IMG submission 190535) | Hydrothermal vent microbial communities from Mid Atlantic Ridge, Atlantic Ocean - 356-284 | ecosystem: Environmental > Aquatic > Marine > Hydrothermal vents | place: Atlantic Ocean: Mid...
GGGAGCACCCAGTTACGCCCATGGAGTGTAGGATTCGAGACCTAACTTATGCGGCCCCTATTAAGGCTAAGGTGGTGGTAGTAGAAAACGGGGTCGAGCAAGAGCCCGAGGAAGTTATACTGGGTTTTCTCCCAATCATGCTTCGCTCCAAAGCCGACCCGTTAGCACGTTGCTTCTATGAAGGCGGTGAACGGGAGGAGTGTGAGCGAAGACTAGTAGAAGCAGGGGAGGATCCGCGGGATCCAGGAGGCTATTTCATAATCAATGGATCGGAAAGAGTAGTGGTGATGCAGGAGGACCAAGCACTTAATAGAATCCTGGTCGGCAAGGCACGGGCTGGTACCGGTAGCGCTGTTTACACCGCGAAGGTTATCTCATCGCATGCTGGTGTAAGGTATCAGCTCATCCTGGATATGCATAAGGATGGAACCCTTCACGTATCGATGAGTAGAGCACTGAGCAAGATACCCTTCATAGTCCTCATGAGAGCACTGGGGCTCGAGAGCGACAGGGATATCGTGTTAGCTATCTCTCCTGACCCACAGCTACAGCAGATGCTCATACCGTCACTGGAGCAGGCCAGGGCAATAAGCACTGTAGAGGATGCACTAGACTACATAGGTAGCAGGTTTAGAGAAGGCATAGGTAAGCCGCGTGAGCAGAGAATACGTGTAGCCGAAAGAGTTCTAGACACGATACTACTCCCTCATATCGGGACCTCGCCGCAGGATAGGTTGCGCAAGGCACTGTTCCTTGGACAGATGGCTTCAAAGCTACTCGAATACGTGCTTGGACGCAGACCAGAAGACGATAAAGACCATTACGCCAATAAGCGTGTACTCTTGGCCGGCGACCTCATAGCAATGGTGTTCAGAATAGCCATGAGGACGCTTGTCTACGATATCAGGCAGCAGCTTGAGAGGCTAAGAGCACGCGGGCGAAGAATAACAGCACGTATGCTCATAAGATCGGATATAGTGACTAACCGTATCCGCGAGGCATTGGCTACCGGTAACTGGCCTGGTCAGCGAACTGGTGTAAGCCAGCTACTTGATAGAACAAACTGGCTCTCAATGCTCAGTCACCTCAGACGTGTGGTTTCACAGCTCAGCAGAAGCCAGCCACACTTCGAGGCACGAGACGTGCATGGAACCCAGTGGGGGAGGATATGCCCATTCGAGACCCCAGAGGGCCCTAACTGTGGGCTAGTAAAGAACCTAGCACTAATGGCCTACGTGTCGCCTGGCGCTGATGAGAGCGAGGTGGAGAAACTACTCTACAGCATGGGTGTAAGGGACGCTGTAGAGATCTTCAGCGAGGTTCGTAAAGCCGGGTACTATCCGCCAGAGCTAATGGCTTGGAGCAAGGTGTTTCTAAACGGTAGACTCATAGGCTATCATCCTAAGGGAGAGGAGCTCGTACATACGATTAGGAAGCTACGACGCCAGGGTAAGCTATCACCCTACATAAACGTGGCCCATTATAAAACCGAGCATATAAACGAGGTCTACATAAACACGGATCCGGGCCGCCTTCTTCGCCCAGTATTTGTTGTCGAGAACGGCGAGCTAGTATATAGGCCGGAGCACGCTGAGAAGCTGCGCCGCGGCGAGTGGAAATTCAGCGACCTGCTCAGAAACGGTATAGTGGAGATGCTTGACGCCGAGGAAGAAGAGAACGCCTATATAGCCTTAAACCCGCAGGATATAACGAAAGAACACACCCATATGGAGATATGGCCAGCGGCTATAGTGAGCGTAACAGCCGCTACAATACCATACGCTGAGCATAACCAATCGCCGCGAAACACCTATCAAGCAGCTATGGCTAAGCAGGCTCTAGGGCTCTATGCAGCCAATTACCAGATAAGAGTGGATACAAGAGGCCATCTACTCCACTATCCTGAGAAGCCCCTGGTCCAGACAAGAATGCTAGACGTGATAGGGTTTAATGAAAGACCTGCGGGGCAGAACGTGGTAATTGCGGTCATGTCTTTCACTGGTTACAACATCGAGGACGCCATAATAATGAATAAATCCTCTGTGGAGAGAGGTCTTGCCCGCTCAACGTTCTTCCGCTTATACGCCACCGAGGAGAGGCGCTATTCCGGAGGGCTTAGCGACCGGATAGAGGTTCCAGAGCCCAGCGTAGAGGGGTCAAAACCGCCCGAGATGTATAGGAAACTAGACGCTGACGGCATAGTGAGCCCCGAGGTAGGGGTAAAGGGAGGAGAAGTACTCATCGGTAAAACCAGTCCCCCACGCTTCATGGAGGAGTATAGAGAATTCGGCACAGTATCCGTGAGGCGTCGAGACACCTCGGTAACCATGAGACACGGTGAGAAAGGCTTCGTCGACACAGTGATAGTTACTGAGAACGTCGAGGGATTCAAGCTAGTGAAGGTCCGTGTAAGGGATCAGAGAATCCCAGAGCTAGGCGATAAGTTTGCCTCACGACACGGCCAGAAGGGTGTTATAGGGCTTCTCATACCTCAGTACGATATGCCATTCACAGAGGACGGTATAACACCAGATATAATAATAAATCCGCACGCCTTCCCGTCTAGAATGACTCTTGGCCAGCTCTTCGAGACGATTGCTGGCAAGTACGCTGCTATATATGCTAGGTTTGTTGATGGCACGCCGTTCGCGAAGGAACCCCTAGATAATATCAGAATAGAGCTGCTTAGGGCAGGCTATGCACCCGACGGCACAGAGCTAATGTATGATGGTAGGACAGGCGAGATGCTTAGGAACCCGATACTTATCGGTGTAGTGTATTACCAGAAGCTCCACCACATGGTAGCGGATAAGATGCATGCTAGAGCGCGTGGCCCAATACAGATACTGACAAGACAGCCCACAGAGGGACGTGCTAGAGAGGGCGGCCTCCGTTTCGGCGAAATGGAGCGAGACTGCCTGGTAGGTCACGGAGCCGCTATGTTGCTACGAGAACGTATGCTAGAGAGCAGCGACAAGTACGTCATGTACGTATGCGAGCTCTGTGGCCACATCGCATGGTTTGATAGAAACAAGAGAAAGTATATATGCCCGATACACGGAGAGAACGGGAAGATATCAGCAGTAGTAGTTCCGTACGCGTTCAAACTCCTACTCCAGGAACTCATGTCCATGTGCGTCATGCCTAGGCTGAGGCTCGCACCAAAGCATGAATGGAAGCCGTGAAGAAAGGGGCTCGGAGGCGGTTTTTATGGTCGAGGAGAAAATAATTAAAGAGATAAAATTTGGAATATTATCTCCTGACGAGATAAGAAAAATGTCGGTAACAGCGATAGTTACAAGCGAGCTTTACGATGAGGATGGACGCCCTGTCCCAGGAGGCTTAATGGATCCTAGACTAGGGGCCATAGCTCCTGGACAAGTATGTATGACTTGTGGTAATGATGCTAAGCTATGCCCTGGGCACTTCGGCCACATAGAGCTTGCTCGCCCGATTATACATGTCGGCTTCGCTAAATACATACACGACATATTGCGCGCCACATGTCGTCGATGCGGCCGCGTCCTATTACCAGAAGCCGAGCTTCAGCGCTACTTAAAGCTCCTTGATAGATTAGAGGATCGTTGGCCCCTACTCGCTAAGCTACTCGTGACAGTTGTTAAGAAAAGAGCGTCAAAAGTAACTGAGTGCCCACACTGCGGAGAGCGACAATACAAGATAATATTTGATAAACCATACACATTCTATGAGGATAGGCCAGAGGGCCGTATACAGCTAACACCATTAGAGATAAGAACAAGGCTTGAAAGAATACCAAACGATGATGTCAGATTACTTGGACTCGATCCCCAAAGTGCTAGGCCAGAATGGATGGTACTAACAGTACTCCCAGTTCCCCCTGTGCACGTGCGTCCCTCAATAGTGCTCGAGACGGGTATTCACGCAGAGGACGATTTAACACACAAGCTTGCAGACATTGTGCGCACTAATGAGAGGCTCAGGGAGCTCCTAGATAGTGGTGCCCCGCAGACACTGATTGATGAGCACTGGGCTCTTCTACAATACCATGTGGCAACCTACATAGATAACGAGCTCCCACGCATACCCGTGGCCCGTCATAGGGGCGGCCGCCCACTAAAGGGTCTTGCCCAGAGGCTTAAGGGCAAGGAGGGCAGGTTTAGAGGTAATCTAAGCGGTAAAAGAGTTGATTACTCTGCTCGTACAGTGATATCGCCGGATCCGAATATAAGTATAAACGAGGTTGGGGTTCCGGTCGAGATAGCAAAGATACTAACAGTTCGTGTCCCGGTAACCCCGTGGAACATAGAGGAAATGAGAAAATACGTGCTCAACGGCCCTGACAAATGGCCTGGAGCAAACTACGTTATAAGGAGCGATGGGAGAAAGATAGACCTACGCTACGCTGATAGGAAGAGAATAGCCGAAATGCTTGAGCCCGGATGGTTTGTTGAGCGCCATCTACACGACGGCGACGTAGTATTATTCAACCGCCAGCCAAGCCTTCATAGAATGTCAATAATGGCGCACATAGTTAAAGTACTACCCGGGAAGACTTTTAGACTCAACCTCCTAGTATGCCCGCCCTATAACGCTGACTTCGACGGCGACGAAATGAACCTACACGTGCCACGAACCGAGGAGGCACAGGCAGAGGCCCGAGAACTAATGCTTGTACAGTACCATATACTCTCGCCGCGCTATGGAGGCCCGATAATTGGTGGGCTGCAGGACTATATTAGTGGCGCATACCTCCTCACAAGCAAAGCAACGCTCCTCTCAATAGAGGACGTGGTCGACCTGCTCTCGGCGGCGGGTTATCGCGGCGAGATACCTGAGCCCGCAATACTTTCGCCTAAGAAGCGTTGGACCGGGAAACAATTAGTCAGCCTATTCCTGCCCAAGGAGTTCAACTTTAGAGGAAAGGCCCGTGTCTCCGCGGGTATATTCGCTTGTGAGAACGAGTGGTGCTGGAACGACTCGTTTATAACCATTAAGAAGGGCGAGCTGCTAACGGGTGTACTTGATAAGAAGGCCGTGGGGGCAGAGCAGCCGGAGAACATGATGCACTGGTTAATCAAGGAATATGGAACGGACTATGCCCGCTACGTGTACGACCACATGTTCAAAATGTTTATAAGATTTATAGAGAAAAGAGGCTTCACAATGACTATAGATGACGTCGCGCTGCCACCAGAGGCAAAGGAGAAGATAAAAGAGGTTCTCAGAGAGGCGGAGAAGCGGGTCTACGAGCTAATAGAGATCTACAAGGAGGGCAAACTAGAGCCCGTTCCAGGGAGAACAATGGAGGAGTCCCTGGAGCTAAGGATCCTAGACGTTCTATCCGAGGCACGAAAGAAGGTAGAGGATATAACGGTTAACTACCTAGACCCGTTCAACAACGTCTTCATAATGGCTCGCACCGGGGCTAGAGGAAACGAGCTAAACATAACCCAGATGGCTGCTCTCCTTGGCCAGCAATCTGTCCGCGGCGAGCGTATACATAGAGGCTACCTAGGAAGATTCTTGCCTCACTTCAAGCCAGGCGACCTGGGCCCAGCTGCAAGAGGATTCGTGTACTCCAGCTTCTACGACGGCTTATCGCCAGTAGAAGTCTTCTTCCACGCAGCTGGTGGCCGTGAGGGCCTCGTCGATACAGCTGTTAGGACTTCGCAGAGCGGCTACATGCAGCGCCGCCTCATTAACGCTCTACAAGACCTAAGAGTAGAGTACGATAGCACTGTGCGCACACCCTACGGAGAGGTTGTGCAATTCATCTATGGAGAGGACGGCGTTGACCCCATGAAGAGCGCTCATGGCAAGGCCGTGAACATTGATCGTGAAATAGAGAGAGTGATTGGTTGGAGGGTCTAAGCCATGGCGCATGTCATAAGCTCTTGGGACGAGCTAAAAAAGGAAATAAATGAGATGCTCAGTTATGCTCGCAGCAAGCTACCTAAGAGAATATATGAAGAGCTAGAGGTAAAGCTACAAAAAACAACAGAAACATACGGCTTATCGCCAGAGGAGGCTAGGAAAATAATTGAGTACGTGTTATCAGAATATGAGTACAGCATGGTTGAACCAGGCGAGCCAGTAGGAACCGTGGCCGCGCAGTCGATAGGCGAGCCAGGTACACAAATGACGCTTAGGACTTTCCACTATGCTGGTATAAGAGAGTTCAACGTGACTCTAGGGTTGCCGCGATTTATTGAGCTAGTTGATGCGAGGCGCGAGCCATCAACACCAATTATGTATATTTATCTCGATGAAGAGCATAGATATGATGAGAACAAGGCTAAGGAGGTAGCAAGAAGAATAGAGTTTACAAGAATATCGAACGTCGCCTCGGAAATAGATATAGACCTTGTAAACCTTAGAATAGTTGTAAGGCTTGACCCAATAATGCTTGAAGATAAAGGAGTGACTGTGGACCAGGTAAAGAAGGTTTTGGAGAAACTCAAGCTGGGCAAGGTCGACCAGGATCCAAGCGATCCCCTAACCCTCTACATACAGCTTGAGCTAGGGGAGAGCTTCAGCCTAATGGATTTGCAGAAGAAGCGTGAGAAAGTATTGAATGCTAAGATAAAGGGGATAAAGAAGATAAGAAGGGTAATAATCCAGTCAATGACCAATGAAGAGGGGAAAACCGAGTACTTCCTAGTAACGGAGGGTAGTAACTTAAAGGAGGTTCTTAACGTGCCCGGTGTCGATCCTAGAAGAGTGTATACTAATAATATCCATGAGATCGAGGAAGTTCTTGGAATAGAGGCGGCACGAGCAGCACTCATTAGAGAAATGAAAGACGTGCTTGACGAACAAGGCCTCGACGTCGATATACGCCACATAATACTAGTAGCAGACATGATGACAATCACTGGCCGCGTTAGGCAAATCGGGCGACACGGTGTAAGCGGTGAAAAGCCTAGCCCCTTAGCGCGCGCAGCATTCGAGATGACAACCCAAAACCTCTTCGCGGCAGCTGCTAGGGGCGAAGTAGATAAATTGAAGGGTATAACGGAGAGTGTTATAGCTGGCCGCGTAATAGGCGTTGGAACCGGCATGGTAGAGGTGCGCATGAATCCAGCGCAGGTAGTAAAATCTATGAAGGGTACTGGGGGAGAAGCCACCGGGGGTGGTAACTAATGAGCACGGTCCAGGTCGGTGACATTGAGAAAGAACTAGTAAATGCCCTAAAGACGGGAAAGGTTGTTCTAGGCTCGCGTAAAACTTTGAAACTAGTTAAGCTGGGTAAGGCAAAAGCTGTAATAGTTGCAGAAAACGCTCCCCCAGATATACGTGACGACATACTCTATTACGCTCAGCTAAGCAACATACCCACATATGTTTATCCTGGCACAAGCCTCGAGCTCGGAGCTGTTTGTGGAAAACCATTTACAGTTGCAAGCCTAGCTATCATAGATCCCGGGAACTCCCGGATAATCGACCTAATAGAGGCTGCTCAGTCAAGAGAATCTTAGAGATAAATAATCTTGATTGGAGGTGTGTGAACGGGTTTGGCAAACATAAAACTAACAGCTGAAGAAATGAGATACATGGCACTACTCCAGGACCTCACAGGCGCAATAGCACGCGACTGCATAATCGACGATGAAAACAACCGCGTAATATTCATAGTGAGGCCAGGCGATGCAGGAAGAGCTATTGGGAGAAGAGGCTCTAACATTAACAGGCTCCGCCGCCTCCTAGGCAGAGAGATAGAGGTAATAGAGTACGCGGACAACCTCGAAGACCTGGTAAAGAACATATTTGCTCCAGCACGTGTGCTCAGTACACGGCTCGTAAAGCGTAATGGAAGAAACATACTATACGTTGTAGTGGATCCAGCGGATAAGGGCAAAGCAATAGGCCGCGGCGGCAAAAAAGTCGCCATAGCGAGAATAGTACTAAAACGATACCATAACATAGACGAGGTAAAAATAAGATAAGCCCCCTTTATCAACGAGTGAGTAGGGAGCATAAGAGGTGCTGAGCCGTGGCGGGCAAAAAGTCGCCGAACGGGTTCTTCGCGGCGCGTAAGCTTAGGCGTAAGAGGCTAAAATTCCGCTGGAGCCAGAGAGAGTTCAAAATACGTATGCTCGGGCTTAAGAAGAAATACGACCCCCTCGAAGGCGCTCCTATGGCGCGCGGAATAGTGCTTGAAAAAGTAGGTGTCGAGGCTCGTCAACCAAACTCCGCTGTCCGAAAATGTGTACGTGTCCAATTAGTAAAGAATGGCCGTGTAGTAACAGCGTTCGTGCCAGGCGACGGCGGCCTCCTCGTGGTCGATGAGCACGACGAGGTCTTGATAGAGGGTATTGGTGGTCCACGAGGCCGCTCTATGGGCGATATACCTGGTGTGCGTTACAAGGTAGTAACGGTTAACGGGGTATCTCTGAAAGCAATCCTGGAGGGTAAGAAGCAGAAGCCGCAGAGGTAAGCTGGGCTCATTCCTCGTTTTCGAACGATTCTTGTTCATCTACTAGCCTCTTCGAGACATAGATAGGTTTATTGAATAGTCTTGCAAGAAATATTGCGTGGCTTGGCACCATTCTTCTCATCATGTATATTCCTCCTAGGTTGAAACTCGCCTTGGCTGTATATAGGTATGTGTTGTAATCGATCTCGTCTATTACCACATACTCTAGCCTCTCTCCCAGCTCGTTAAAGAAGCTCTTCATATCAATTAGTATGTCGAACACGGTTTCTCTTAGCCCAGGTAAGCTGGGCTCATCTCTCTGTTTCTCTATCTTGTTAAGCGCCTCTACGATCTCGAAGGGCACATTATATAGGGTGAACTCCCTGCCATCCTCTAGCTCGAGCACGATAACAGGTATGTTGGGGACACTTGGGGTAATCATGGCAGTGACATTACGGGCTTCTAGTAGAACATCCGAGTTCTTCGGCGGGGGCAAATCTATGCTCCTCCCATATCTTCTCGCTAATTCTTAGTCTCCCTGTCTACCTTTATTTCCTCTAATCACGTAGTGTGCAAGCGAGACCTAAATTTATTCCCGGGCGCGCGTGTAGCCTCCTGGGAGGGTACGCGGCATGAGCGAGACCCAGGAGCAGGTTCCGGGGCTTGACCCGAGAAACATAAAGTTGTTCGGTAAGTGGAGCTTCGAGGGAATAGAGATTCGTGACCCAGGTCTTAAGAGATACATATCGCTAAAGCCGGTATGGCTGCCGCATACTGGTGGTCGTCACGAGCACAGACGTTTCGGTAAGTCCGAGGTTCCGATAGTTGAGAGGCTCATTAATAGGCTAATGCACCCAGGGCGTAATATGGGTAAAAAGCACCTAGCATACAATATAGTGAGGCAGGCTTTTGAACTAATATATGTGAGAACGGGGGAGAACCCATTACAAGTTCTTGTACGGGCTATAGAGAACGCTGCTCCCCGCGAGGATGTTACCCGCATAATGTACGGTGGTATAACGTACTTCGTGTCTGTCGACGTTGCTCCGCAGCGTAGAGTAGATGTGGCGCTAAAACACCTAGCTGACGGGGCAAGAATGTGTGCGTTCAATAACCCGAAGCCCATTGAGGAGTGCCTTGCAGACGAGATAATAGCTGCAGCCCATGGAGATACTCGGAGCTACGCTATTAGGAGGAAAGAGGAGATAGAGAGAATAGCGCTAAGCTCAAGATAAAGACCATATATCGCCTTGTATCCATTGTTTACTAAACCTTTATAAGACTCGCTTTATAGAAGCACTTCTCCGGCAAGAAAGAAAGGGGTCTGGGTGAAGAATATGAGCCAGCAGAAACCGCACCTCAACCTCGTGGTGATAGGTCACGTTGACCACGGTAAGAGCACACTAGTGGGGCACCTGCTCTTCCGTCTAGGCTTCGTCGACGAGAAGACTATAAAGATGCTAGAAGAGGAGGCAAAGAAGAAGGGCAAAGAGTCCTTCAAGTACGCGTGGCTACTAGACAAGCTTAAGGAGGAGAGGGAGCGCGGCGTCACAATAGACCTAAGCTTCGTAAAGTTCGAGACAAAGAAGTACTACTTCACAATAATCGACGCCCCTGGTCACAGGGACTTCGTAAAGAACATGATCACTGGAGCCAGCCAAGCAGATGCAGCTATACTAGTGGTCTCAGCCAGGAAGGGCGAGTTCGAGGCAGGTATGAGCGCCGAGGGCCAGACACGTGAGCACCTCATACTCGCCAAGACCATGGGTATTGACCAATTAATAGTAGCTGTTAACAAGATGGATGCAACAGAGCCGCCTTATAGTAAGCAGAGGTATGAGCAAATAGTGGCAGTGCTAAAGAAGTTCATGAAGGGCCTCGGGTACAAGGTTGACGAGATACCATTCATACCAGTATCGGCGTGGACTGGCGAGAACCTAATAGAGCGCAGCCCCAACATGCCCTGGTACAACGGGCCTACCCTAGTAGAGGCCCTAGACAACTACATAAAGCCGCCAAAGAAGCCCGTGGACAAGCCACTACGAATACCAATACAGAACGTATACGTAATACCCGGCGTAGGCACAGTGCCAGTAGGTAGAGTAGAGACAGGTGTACTAAGAGTAGGCGACAAAGTAGTCTTCATGCCGCCCGGCGTAACCGGCGAGGTTCGTAGCATAGAGATGCACCACCAGCCTCTACAACAAGCAGAGCCCGGCGACAACATAGGCTTCAACGTAAGAGGCGTCTCCAAGAAGGACGTGAAACGCGGAGACGTGGTAGGCCACCTAGACAACCCGCCAACAGTAGCAGACGAGTTCACAGCAAGAATATTCGTCATTTGGCACCCAAGCGCTATCACAGTCGGCTACACTCCAGTAATACACGCGCACACAGCTAGCATAGCAGCAAGAATAGTGGAGATACAGGCAAAGCTAGACCCGAGAACAGGCCAGGTTGTGGAGAAGAACCCGCAGTTCCTAAAGATGGGTGACGCCGCGATAGTGAAGTTCAAGCCGATAAAGCCAATGGTTATAGAGAAGTATAGCGAATTCCCGCCACTAGGCCGCTTCGCTATGAGAGACATGGGTAAGACTATCGGCATAGGAGTAGTCATAGACGTTAAGCCGGCAAAGATAGAGATAAGAAAGAAGTAACCCTAGTTTCACAAAACCAGAACCACTATTGGGAAGCATAGCTACGGTGAACACATGGAATAGAATTGTAAAATATTTTTACAACACGCTTAACAACTTATGAACTCCATCTCCTAGCCCCTCTCCCTAGACCCATATCAGCGCCTACTACTCTTCATAACGTCTTTTAAAACTCGT
>Ga0256833_1003226_pt1 | contig 11232 bp, 9 predicted proteins | sample 356284metaG_FD_190535 | JGI IMG/M metagenome (GOLD analysis project Ga0256833, IMG submission 190535) | Hydrothermal vent microbial communities from Mid Atlantic Ridge, Atlantic Ocean - 356-284 | ecosystem: Environmental > Aquatic > Marine > Hydrothermal vents | place: Atlantic Ocean: Mid...
CAATAAGAAAGCATAATGTAGAATAAAAAACAATTCTACCAATATATTGTTTTTCATTTTCTTTTAAAGCAGGAGCAATAAATTTCCATATCTGATAAAAAACATTTGGAAGACTTAAAATAATTCCTGCAATAATTGCAACTTGGAAGTAAAGAAATAATTGTCCGAACGGACGTAAATTTTGGAGATGTAAATTAGATTCTTTTGCGGGAAGTAACAAAATATTATTAATCAAAAAATCAATAAATATCCAAGCAACTGTAGTTCCAATAAATACACCAATCAATATATAAAGAAATCTCCAACGAAATTCTTCAAGGTGCTCAAGAAAAGACATTTCCGCACCGGTTTTTTCCCCCAATAACTTCTTTTCACTTTCCAAATTTATAAGTATAAATTATTTTCTAAAATTAGTGTATAATGGAAAATTTGCACATAGAGATTTTACATCTTTTTTGATTGATGCCAGTTCACTTTCATTGTTATAATTAGTAATTGCTCTATCAATAATTTCCGCAATCTTTTTCATTTCCGGTTCTTTCATACCTCTGGTAGTTGCGGCGGGCGTTCCAATTCTAATACCGCTAGTTACAAAAGGACTTTTTGTATCAAAAGGAATCATATTTTTATTTACCGTTACGCCTGCAAGTTCCAAAGCTTTTTCAACTTTTTTACCGGAAATATTTTTATTTGTAAGATTAACTAACATAAGATGATTATCCGTACCGCCGGAAACTATTTGATATCCAAGTGAAATTAAACTTTCGGAAAGTACTTTGGCATTTCGAATAACTTGTTGTGTGTAATCTTTAAATGAATCTTGCAATACTTCACCAAAAGCAACAGCTTTAGCCATAATAATATGCATTAATGGTCCACCTTGAATGCCCGGCATAACAGTGCTATCAAAAATTTCGGACATCATTTTAGTTCTATCACCTTTAGGAGTTTTAATACCTAAACGGTTTTCAGTATCTTTGCCTATTAAAATAATGCCTCCACGTGGTCCGCGTAAAGTTTTATGTGTTGTTGATGTAACCACATCACAGTACGGAATTGGATTGTTTAATAATCCCTTTGCTATAAGTCCGGCAGGATGTGCCATATCACACATTAAAAAGGCACCAACCTTATCTGCAATTTCTCTAAATGCTTTATAATCCCAATCTCGTGAATATGCACTGCTTCCGGTAATAATCATTTTGGGTTTTTCTTTTTTTGCAGTGTCTTCAATTACATTGTAATCAAGTTGTTCGGTTTTTTCATCTAATTTATATTCAACAGCTTGATATAATTTCCCTGAAAAATTAACAAAAGACCCGTGTGTTAAATGTCCGCCGTGAGCTAAACTTAAACCCATAAATTTATCACCGGGTTTTAGAAGCGACATATAAACAGCCATGTTGGCTTGCGAACCGCTATGTGGTTGAACATTAACGTACTCGGCACCGAAAATTCTTTTCAGTCTATCTCTGGCAATTTCTTCTGCCATATCAACATATTCACAACCGCCATAATATCTTTTTCCGGGATAACCTTCGGCATATTTGTTTGTTAAAACCGAGCCGGCAGCTTCAAGTACGGCTTCGCTAACAAAATTTTCGGAAGCAATAAGTTCCAAATAATCGGATTGTCTTTCAATTTCCAGATTGAGAACATCAAATATTTCTTTGTCTTTTGCCAAATTATCAAACATTTTATTATACCTTATTTACATTGAAACAGTAATAGATTTATTTATCCAGCCGTAACATTTACCTTCTATTTTAATAACATCACCGTTCTTTTTCTTTCTAAAAAAGTAATCTTCTTTAGTGGGAACGGAGTTTGCTAATGCTTTTACTCTTTCCCTAGCAGCAGCAGCATGTTCGCCACCCATACTTGCAACTTTTCTGTAAGTATCTTGTGCTAATTTGTAAACTATTTTATCTTCAAATTCAAAGCCGCATTCTCTGGCAGCATGCTCATATAGATTTGCTTCTATGTATAAAGGATAATCCCAACCCGGGCTTACTTTGGAAGCTTTTCTTAAATAATTTCTTGCTACGGAATATTGCCCCATATCTTTATAAAGTAATGCAAGGTTAAAATAGCTATCTCTATTATTAGGTTGTAAACTTATCAAACGTTTATAAGCGGCAATTGCTTTATCAGTTTGATCATTTTTTTCATAGGCTCTGGCTAGTTCATTCCAATAATTTATTACTTCAGGTTTTTTCTCCGTTAAAAATTTTAATGGTTCTATTGCAGCACCATAATCACCTATTCGTTTACAAATTTTAGCATATTTCCAAGCTTTTTCCGGATTTTCTTTATCTGCATACCAAGCTTTTTGCATAAAATCTTTTAATTGGTCTTCATCCTCAGCTAAGCTTGCAACAATTGCAGGCCATCTTCCGTTTTCAGGTTCCATATCGGAAAGTTTTAGATAAATATCTAAAGCCTTCATTTGGTATTCAGGTTTTTCTTCCATATTATTTTTATATAATTGACCTAATTGATCAAGATAAAAAACTTCATTAAATATTTCTTGGCCGGTAGCAAAACCTTGTTCATAGGCAGCAATTGCAATTTCCGGTTTTTCATGTTTCCATTTATCTAAAACATAACCTTTTCTTACCAGGTAATATCCTGCATTTGCAGAATCATATTTTACAGCTTTATTATATAGATAAATAGCTGTATCTGCCAATACGGCTTTTAACGAATCTGTTGTTGTACTATCATCATGAACAGCCCAAATTACTTTATCCAATTTTTTATATATCTTATACTTAGGCATAAAATCTGGTTTATTGTTAATTACATTAAATCCTTTTTCAATAGTAAACATTTCATATTGTTTAATCTTGTAAGCTTCGAAAAATAAACTTGCTTCAACCATAATATTCACACTATCACCATACGCATATTCATAATTTGTATCAGCAAAATTATTTTCTACTAAAAATAAGCTTGATAATATAAATAAAACCAAATATGTTTTTAACTTTTTCAATTTATCACTCCTTTATTTTGTTATCTTTCTCTTCTAACAAACCACAATTCTCCAAGATTTAGAGAGAATACAGCTTTAATAATATTTTCTTTTGTTAAACCATTATCAGTATTCCCGCGCATTCCGTACATTATACCGATATCTATACTATTTTTAATCCCCAAAGGTAATGAAATACCGCCATAAAAACTAAGCTGATTTATGCTATTTCCCTTAATTGTATATTGGGTCTGTTCATAACTTAAACCGCCTCTATATTTAACAAGTTCCCAAAAAGAACCAAACTTTTTGGATGCTTTGGAATATTCCATGCCTAAGGAATACCTTTTAATATCTTGTAAGTTGTTTATATTTAGGCTGTTAGCTCCAAAATTTTTCCATGGTTGGTAGAAATAATCCAAATTTATTCTATACTTACTATTATACTTAAAACTTAAACCAAAACCAAATTGTTCAGGCAAGTTTGTTTTAGTACTTCCGTTTTTTATCTCGTTATTACCTATGGAAGTTAGTGAACTAAAAGTAGTATCAGTATTAAGCTTTCCAAATATGTTATATGTCAAAGCCAATCTTAATTCGGAAAAATGTTTTAGTTCAAATATTCTTGCAATATCAGGTGTTAAGAACCCAATAGTTGTACCTAAACCTCTATATTTATAGTTATAATTAAAATTTGAATTTGTAAATTCCGAATTATCAAATTTTAATGCCGAAGAATAATCATTATTGCCCAGCAAATATTCAAAAGTTGCACCCAAAGCAAATTCATATGGTAATTTATAAGAGATCCCAAAATATAATTTTGATATTTCTCCATTCCCAACAAATTCGGTAGAATATGTACCAAACTCCTCTGATTCTGATGTTTTAGTAACTTTATAATTTACATCGGAGTAAGGAACGATACCTAAGACAAATCCTATACCATAATCTTTTTGAAGAGGAAAGCCCAATAAAAATCCGTTAAATTTGGTTTTAGAATAAATTGCATTAGATATATTATCCGATACGCTTGCACCGGTTGTAACAACACTTGCTTCAAATCTGGTTGTATTTAAAAAGCTTAATGTTGCGGGGTTACTACTATTGATATATTTGTAATCACCAACAGCAAAGCCAAAACCACTAACGGCAAAATTTTGGGCTGAAGAAGCAAATTGCATATCACCAAGACCATATCTTGTATATACGGAATTACTTTGTGCTATTAGTTCAAAACTAATCAAAAGGAATAAAGCTATAACTGATTTTTTATTTTTAATCATTTTTCTTTTACTGTTGTGTAGAATATTGTTAACCTGGGACGTAAGGAATCAACTTGATAATCACTCTTGAAAAAGGCTATGGTATTAGCACTTCTATCTTCATCAGATAATTTTATTTCCATACCTTCGTTATTTTCTCCATTGATCCATCTTTGAACAAATTGTCTTATATCCCCTGAATATGTGTTATCTTTATTAAATAGGACTGATATACCAAATTCCTTTTTGACAAGATTTTGATTTTTATTTTCAAAAAAACTTACAACTACCGAATCGGTTTTTGGTTTTCCTTGGAAAGTATGTTGTTCATCAATATACAGCGACAATGTAGCTTTGTTTAATACAACATCTGTTGGAACGGAAGAAACATCAAACCAAAGTTTGCCTCTAATAGAAGATGAACTTTGAAGTATTAAACTATTTTCATTTTTTTCCGGTTCGGTTTTATTTACTATATGAAGATCTTTGCTTTGTACTGCTTTTATTGTATCTACATAAACTCCGGGTTTTTCCAGAACCATATTAAGTGTAACAAATGAAGATGAAATAAAACGAGCAATTGCTTGAAAACCTACAATTCCGGTTTTTGAAACCGGAGTAAAATATAAACCGTTATTTAATGCAAAAGTATTCTCTGCAACTTGTTTAACCCATTTATTAACAACTTGTTCGTCTATACTGAATTTTATTAAACTATCTGAAAAAGAATAAGAATCTTTAATAAGAATATCATCCCCTAGCGAAGCTTTTACAGCATTAAGAGTATCTTGATTAAAATTACTTGAAGACCAATTTTGATTTATCTCTTTTACGGAAAATTCCAAGTGAGATTTATCGCCAATCCAATAGTTAGGTCTCATTTCAATCCACGAAGATTTTAGTACAACTTCGTTTTTATTTATGCTTTCCTTTAATGAGTCGGGGAAAAGTATTCCAAAACCGAGAAGCATATCAATTGATAGATTTTTATAACTTCCTAATAAAACTCTATTAGAAGCACCAAAGAAAAGTGAATCTTTTTGAAATGTTGAAAATGACTGATTGAATGAATTATTATAACTATCAATTTTTTTCAGTTCAATTCTATCTGTATTTGGAATTAAAGCATCGCCAACTGCAGTTGGCTCATCATTACATGCAAAAGAAACAAATATTAATGAGATGAAAAAAACTATTTTTATTTTTTGATTATGCACAAAGTATCTCCGTAAAACAATTCTACATGAAATAACACATAGTTAAGTAAATAAAAAAACATAAGTATTAAATTTGGGAGTTTTTTTTAATTATTACAACTTAAAAATTTATTCATTGCAAAAGATTTTATAAATAATATTTGCAATATTAAAAATTTAGGCAGGTAAATTTTTTAACTCTTTTCCAAGTTAGTTCAACAAGTTATTCTTTTAAAAGTTTCCTAAATTAACTTTTTATATAGCGATACATAAACTTTAGAAGAATTAAGCCAAGTAAAGTTGCTCTTCATACCGGTTTTCATAAGTTTTAACCACAACTTTTTATCGGATTTATAAAGCTCAATAGCTTTTTTAACAGTATCCAAAAGTTCGGAAGGCTCATACTTTTTAAAAACAAACCCGTTACCCGTTCCATTTTTTAAATCAACAGGAACAACAGTATCGGCTAAACCACCGGTTTCTCTAACAATGGGAATTGTTCCGTAAACCAAACTATACATTTGATTAAGTCCGCATGGTTCATATTTAGATGGCATTAAAAACATATCGGAACCTGCTTCAATTAAATGAGCTAGTTGATCATCAAAACCTAAATAGCAAGCAAACTTTTTGGGGTATTTTGCTACAGCTTTATCAAAGAAGTTAAGATATTTTTTCTCACCGGTACCTAATAAAATAAATTGAGCGTCTAAACTCATTAAGTCCTTGAATGCCTTTTTCACAAGATCAAAACCTTTATTATCATTTAATTTGGATATCATGCTAATAACAGGTTTATTTTCATCATATTCCAAACCAAATTTTTCTAATAACACTTTTTTGTTTTCTATTTTTCCATCTAAAGATTTGATTGTAAATTTTTTAGCAATTTGTTTATCTTTCTCAGGATTCCATACATTCATATCAATGCCATTTACAATACCATGCAAATTATTTTTCTTGGATTTCAGTACATCAAGCAATCCGTCACTTAATTCTTTTATCTTACAAATTTCTTTAGCATAGGTTTCACTTACGGTTGTTACCGCATCAGCATATTGAATACCTGTTTTTAAGAAACTTACTTTTCCGTTATGCAATATTCCTTTTTCGTTATTGTATTTTTCCGGTAAACCGGTTTTGGCAAATGTCGATTTAGGGAACTCTCCTTTTAATCCTAAATTATGAATTGTAAAAACAGTTTTTATATTTTGAAATTTTGGTTTGTCTTTATAGAACTCTTTTAGGAATATAGGAATCATACCTCCTTGCCAATCATTAGCATGAATAATATCAGGCACCCATCCAAGTTTTTCAATTAGTTCAAAAACAGACTTAGCTAATAAAATAAATCTTTCATCATTATCAGCATAATTTTTTCCTGAAATCGGATCACTATATAGACTTCGTCTTTTACCAAAATATTCATCATTATTTAAAAAGTATAATTGTACCCTTGCTTTTGATCCAACCAAAAAGGAAGAACGAAGAGAATAAGTAACTTCTTTTTTACCTATTTGAGTAGTAAGGTCTTTAAGTCTTACAACTTCATGAATCTTAAATCTACGTTCATCTATCGCTCCGTATTTAGGAACAACTATTCTTACGTGATGACCTAACTCTTGTAATTTTTGAGGAAGAGAACTTGAAACGTCTGCCAATCCACCGGTTTTAACAAATGGAACAACTTCTGAAGTTACGAAAAGGATTTTATACTTTTTAGCTACTGCCATAATAATTCCTTATTTTTTAAAGTGCAAAGTTACAAAAATATTGACTTATTGACAAAAATATTTAATATTATGTAGTTTAATACAATTTGTATGCAAATCTAAACTTCACAAAAAAATATGATTACGTTATATAAAAATCCTAGCCAAATAGTAACGGTTAACACAAACGGACAGAATTACAAACGTGGTTCCGAAGCCAATAACATTGGGGTCATAACAGATCATTCTCTTCTGGTAGAAGACGAAAAAATTTCCGAGATTATTCCTAATGATGCTCTAACTAAATCAAAATTTGATAAAGAAATTGACTTAACAGGAAAAATTGTTTTGCCCGGAATTGTTGAATGTCATACTCATTTAGTTTTTGCCGGTTCAAGATCCGATGAATTCAAAAAAAAATTAAGCGGTATCTCATATGAAGAAATTGCTAAAGCGGGAGGAGGAATTAATACAACCGTACAAGCCGTACGTAATTCCGGTTTTGAAGAATTAGTTGAACTTGCCGAACCTAAAATAAAACATTTTATCTCACAAGGTGTTACAACATTAGAAATTAAAAGCGGCTATGGATTAAGTTATTACGATGAAGTTAAATTATTGCAGGTAATAAATTTCTTAAATAATAATTGTAAGATTGATATTGTTCCAACATTTCTGGGCGCTCATACTTTTCCGCCGGAATATATAAATGACAAAAATAAATACATTGATATTCTATCTAAAGAATTGCTTCCTTATATTGCAGAAAATAATTTGGCTAAAGCTTGCGACGGTTTTTGCGAAACAACAGCATTTTCCGCAAATCAAATTGACGATATTTTTTCTGTAGCCGAAAAATTAAATTTTGATATTAAACTGCATACGGAACAATTTAATTCCATTGGCGGACTTGAAACAGCATTAAATCACAAAGCTAAAAGTGTTGATCATCTTGAAGTGTTAAAGAACGATAATATAAAATCTCTTGCTAATTCCAACACAGTAGGAGTTCTACTGCCGGGTGTTTCATACTTTTTACAATACGGATATGCACCTGCCAGAGAGTTACTTGACAACAATGCAATTGTTGCACTTGCTACGGATTACAATCCCGGCTCTTCTCATATAATGAACATTAGTTTAATTATGAGTCTTGCCGCATTTAATATGAAAATGACTATTGAAGAAATAATTTCGGCATATACGATAAATGCTGCAAAGGCTTTGAACTTACAAAATAAAATTGGCAGTATTGAACAAAACAAAAATGCAGATTTTTCTATTTACAACACTACGCAATATTCGGATATAATTTATAACACCGGAACAAACTTAAATTGTATGACTGTGAAAAACGGAGAAGTAATTTATGACACAACCAAGTAACACTTTGATTTCGAAAAATAATTTCTTTTTATTTTTGTTAATTCCGTTTCTTTTTTTTACTAATTGTTCTGCACAAAATGTTAAAAATATTGAAATCATTAACGAAACAAATTTCAGCACAAAAATAAAACTTGGCATTGATGTTTTAAGAGACAATGATTTTGATTTACTTAAAGGAAAACGAGTTGGTTTAATTACAAATCCTACCGGTGTTGATAACAAACTTAAATCCACAATTGATATTTTACATGAAGCTCCGAATGTAAATCTTGTTGCTTTGTTTGGACCTGAACATGGTGTACGAGGAGATACAGATGCTGGGAAATATATTAAAACGTATGTAGATGAAAAAACAAAACTACCTGTTTATTCACTTTACGGTAAAACAAGGAAACCGACAAAAGAGATGTTGCACGGGATAGATGTTTTGGTTTATGATATTCAAGATATAGGCTGCCGCTCTTATACTTTTATAAGCACAATGGGTTTGGCAATGGAAGCAGCTTCTGAAAATAATATTGACTTTGTTGTTCTTGATCGCCCGAATCCGCTTGGCGGAAATAAAATTGAAGGCAACATTGTTGAATCGGGATATTTTTCTTTTATCAGCCAATTCCCTATTCCTTATGTTTACGGATTAACCTGCGGCGAATTAGCTAAGCTTCTGGTTAATGAAAAAATGATTAAAACAAATAACAAATTTTCTCTCAAAGTTGTTCCTATGCAAGGTTGGAAAAGAGAAATGAATTTTGACCGTACCGGACTTGAATGGATTCTTACTTCACCACACATACCACATACCTTCTCCGCTTATTTTTATCCTATGACAGGTGTTGTTGGTGAGTTGCGTGATTTAATTTCAATTGGAGTTGGCTATACACTTCCTTTTGAAATTGTAGGAACCGAATGGATTAAAGGTGAAGATTTGGCTAACGAATTAAATACTAGAAATATTCCCGGTTTATATTTTCGTCCTATTAGCTACACACCTTATTATGCTTTTGGTAAAGGTAAAAAATTAGGTGGTGTCCAAATTTACATACGTGAATATGATAAAGTTAATTTTACCAAAACACAATTTTATATTCTTGATGCCATTAGAAAACTATATCCTGAAAAAGATTTAATAAAGTTAGCCAACGAACGTGATATGAAGGTTCTTAATAAAATTATCGGCAGTAAAAAAGTTTTTGAACTTTTTGAAAATAACAATGACTTAAAAAAAGTATTTGAATATTTAGATAAAGATGTTCAAGCATTTAGAGAACTATCTAAAAAATATTATTTGTACAAATAAAAATATTAATCATTTTCTTTTAGCCAGCCGGAAAAAGTATTCGGTAATCCTTTTAAGAATAGTAACGCCAATGGAATAGCCCAATTGGCAGTACGCTCAATAAAATCCCAAATAGGATAACCGGTAAGCGGACGCATAAGTGCTGTTAAAAACGTCCAAACAAATGCATAAAGAATAACAATACGAATAGGCTTGAGCAGTGATAAAATTGCAATTAAAATATCTATTGAACCGATAACAGGTAAAAGCTTGCTTGCTGTTTGGAATGAAAATCCCCAGAATGTAAGAAACGGAATCCATGATGTTTTTACACCAATTGCCATAGCACCATGTCCCAAAAAAGTACCGAAAATTCCAATACGTAAAATTATTTCAACTTTCTTTTTATTTATCTCCACTAAAATCCCTTCCCGATAATTTTGTACATTTAACATTTAGATTTACAAATATAAATAATCATTGGAGAAAAATCATGGTTAGATATTTTGTTGTTATGTTATTCATTTTAGCTAATAATCTTTCTGCACAAGATTTTACTTTACCATTGTGGACTCACGGAATTCCAAACCAAAATAATACAGAAGTTCAGGAAGTTATAGATACTACAGAGATAATAATGATTAGGAAAGTAAATAAACCGGATATTGCGGTTTATCTGCCTTCAAAAAAATATGCGACAGGCAAAGCGGTTATTGTTATTCCCGGCGGTGGATACAATATTATAGCTTATCATTGGGAAGGAGTAGATATTGCCAGATGGTTAACCTCAAACGGAATAGCAGCAATAGTTTTGAAATATAGATTACCACATACAAAAAATAATATTAAAGGTTATCTATCCCCTTTGTTAGATGCTAAACGTGCTTTAAGATTAACCAGATTTAATGCTCAAAGGTGGAACATAAATAAAAATGAAATTGGCGTAATGGGCTTTTCTGCCGGCGGACATTTGGCAGCAACTTTAGGAACTCATTTCGACGAAAAGAATATATTCATTACCGATGCTATTGATACTATTAGCTGTAAACCGAATTTTATGATTTTAATGTATCCGGTTATTACTTTTAAAGAACCTTATTTACATAAAGGTTCTCGCCATTTCCTTATTGGTGATAAACCGGATACGTCTTTGATAAATTATTTTTCCAATGAATTACATGTTAGTAAAACAACACCTCCAACATTTTTAGTTCATGCGGAAGATGATAAATCTGTGCCGGTTAAAAATAGTTTGATGTTTTATGAAGAGTTAGTAAAAAATTCTGTTCCTGCCGAAATGATTATTTATCCCAAAGGCGGACATGGTTTTTCTTTGGCTATTGGAAATGCTCATCTTTCAACGTGGCGGGAAAGATGTATTGAATGGATAAAAACTTTATAGCAAAAAAAAAAAAAAAAG
>Ga0256833_1003227_pt1 | contig 11230 bp, 9 predicted proteins | sample 356284metaG_FD_190535 | JGI IMG/M metagenome (GOLD analysis project Ga0256833, IMG submission 190535) | Hydrothermal vent microbial communities from Mid Atlantic Ridge, Atlantic Ocean - 356-284 | ecosystem: Environmental > Aquatic > Marine > Hydrothermal vents | place: Atlantic Ocean: Mid...
GGCGGTGTCCCGTGGGCGGCTAGCCGTGTGTGTTTTTCGGAAACTCCAGAATACGGGTAGGCCAGCAGCGCTCGAGCCATTCCAGCGCCGCCGGCGCCGAGGCGCTAACCAAAAGCAGCTGCAGCCAATAAGGCATTGCAACAGCCGGCAAACGCACCGCCGCGCTGCTGAGGAGTAGCGCGATCGCCGCAACGACGGCGCGCAGGCCGGGGCCGGGGCCCGCGATCTTAGCGCCCGGCGGCAACCAAACGGCCCCCCTCCAAGAAGTCAACCCTTTGACGACCTCGGGCTTGCCGCGCCAGTCCGGCAGCTGCAGGTCGGGGCGCAGCGCCCGCAAGCAGTCCCAGAAGTTGTGCCAACCTCGCAAGCTAAGGGGAATCAGCCAGTCTTCACCGGACAGCCGCAGGCGCAGGGCGGGCAGCCAGCTCAAGCGAGAGGGAAGAAAAACCCAGTCCAATCGCGCAGTAGACGCTTGCTCCAGCTCGCGACACGAATCGCCGCGGCACAGCAAGGCCGGCGAGACCGTAAAGGAGGCGTCGCTGTCAAAAACAGCGGAGAGCAAAAGCCGCACCCCCAGCAAGACCAGCAATGCCGGCACCGCCAAAAACGGGAACCCCTGCGCCGCCAGACGAAAGCCCCAGAGAGGCAGCAGCGCGCCCGACAAGAGGCGCGCCATCCGCAGCGCCGCGCTTTCGGGTACGCGTCCCGCCCAAGCGCAGTAGGGCTCGCCCCCACGCCAGCCCTTAATGTCGCCTTTGGGGCTAGCCGCTGGGCCTCCTTTGTCGTCTTGTTCCAAAGGGTGTTTGTGACGCCAGTCCGGCGGGAGGTAACGGCGCAACAGACAATCCCGGGCCAGGAGCTCCGCGGGTCCCCCACCCAACGCGACCTCGCCGCCCGCGGCCGGGCGGACTGCTAGCTGGCGGGCAAAAAAGATAGGCCTTCCGGCGCGAGCAAAAACAGCGCCGTCTAGCGCCCCCGCCCGGGCCGAGGGTGGTGTTGATGCAGCGCCTTTGGCTATCATCTCAGATACATTCTACCGGCTAAGTTCGAGCTCGTTGCTGCCTGAGTCGTCCAGCCAGGGAGCGGCTACGATGCGCGGCGGGTAGACGGCGGTCAAAAGGTATTCGCTCAAGAACGAAAGCCCCATTGCCAGCAGCGCCATAACCAACGGCGTGAGCCGCTGGCCGGCCAGTGTACGAGCAAGATAATCGACAGTTATGCTGCCGCCTACTGCCAGGGACCAACGCAGGATACCGCCGGCCTGTCGCACCTTAACCTCCGGCGGCAGCACCAAGCCGTAGCGACGAGCGCCGGCCAGCCAGCGCCGCATAACCCGCAAGCGCCGCCAGTCAGGCAGGCCCAGGTCGGGGCGCAGTTTGCGCAGGCAGTCCCAAAATTCGTACCACCCCTCGTAACTGAGGGGCAACCGCCAGGTTTGCGAGCCCAACCTTAGCACCAGCGCCGGCGTCCAGCCGTGATACCAGGATTGGCGGATCCAGTCGAGGTCCACTCCTTTAAGGGCCGCCATCATGCGGCAATCATCGTTATATTTAATTTTCTCCGGGGAGATCGTGAAGACCAAGCGCCTGTGCCGCTCGCCCTCGCTGATGATCTGGTAGACAAGCAGCAAAACGCTCAGCATTAACAACGCTGCGTAGGTCGCTGAAATTACCTTTTTAATCAGAAGAAACACCATTAGCACTAGTATGCCGGCTGCAGATACATACGACATCGCCCGTTTCCAAGGCGGCTGCACTTTACTCTCGGCATAGGCGCAGGGACGCTTCAAGAACCCTCCTCCGCTCCGCTTTCTGCGCTCGAAGCCAGAACCTTGCGCAGCAGCCAGGAGCCCGCCGCTCCGGCCAGCCCGGCGGCAACCCAGCTCGGCAGCCGGTAGCCCAGGCGTATTTCCAGCAAGGCCGACAGCGCCCCCAGCGCGGCCGCCGTTACTATCAGCGCCAGCAGCGCCGGCAACCATTTCTTGGCGGAAGGGGCGCGCCGCTTTTGGCCGCTCGGAGCGCAAAAGGGCATGTCCCAGCTGCGCGTCCAGATTCGGCGCAGCGTGGCGTCTTCGCGCCATTCGTCCAGTTGCAGGTCGGGGCGCAGCTCGCGGATACGCCGCCAGAGCTCCTGCCAGCCGCAGAGTGAGAGCGGCGCGCGCCAGACCTCGCCGCCCTTCCACTCCAGAGCAATCGCCCCCTCGCGCATGTTGGCCAGCCAGGCGGCGTTTCGAATCTCGAAGCGGGCGGAGCTTAGCTCGTTCAAGCGGCGGCACTCAGCGCCGCGGCAGAGCCGTTCGCCCTTCAGCAGCAGGGGCCGCGCCCAGCGGCGCGAGCGAAAAACGGCGATGAGCATGTCGCTAAAGATCAAGCCGCCCAGCAGCGCCAGCCAGCGCGGGCCCGCCGACCAGAGCCAGACGGACAACGCCAGCATTAACAGCGTAAAGACCAGGCCGAGCCCGTAGTAGCGGCGCGGCCAGGCGCCGAGTTCGAGGTTTAACTTCTCTTTCGCCATGGCGGCCCTCCCTTGTTCGCCCGTCTTAACTAGAAACAGTCACTATGCCCGCTAGCTAGTGATGCTCTACATGGAACTCTACCATGGCAATATTATACGGCGGCCGCCGTAGAATGAAGCATGCAAAGACGCTGGTTGACGGTAGACCTGGCGAGCGGACGGGTATCCGAAAGCGCTATCGGCCCGCGCCAAGCCTTGCACGGGGGGCGCTGGCGGACCGTCCGCGAGCTGCTAGATCGCGGCGCGAGCGGGGTGGACCCGCTGAGCGCCGAAAACCCGCTAATCATCGCCACCGGCCCCTTCGCCGGTTCCAGTTTTTCCAGCGCCAACCGGCTGAGCATCGGCTTCAAGAGCCCGCTGACCGGCGGCGTCAAGGAGTCCAACTCGGGCGGGACCCTGGCCTACGCCCTGGGCAGGCTGGGGGTGGCCGGCCTGACGCTACTGGGGGCGGCGCAGGACTGGCTCTTGCTCCACCTCAGCGAAGAGGGGTTGCGGCTGGTAAACGCCGCGCCCTACCTGGGCCGCGGCGTTTACGAAACGGCGGAGATGCTGCGAAAGCGCTACCCCAAAGCGGTCAGCATCGGCCTGATTGGGCCGGTGGCCGAGTACGGCGGTCTTTTAGGCGGCTTCGCCATGAGCGACTCCGACTTTCAGCCGAGCCGGCTGGCGGCCCGCGGCGGCGTCGGCGCGGTATTCGCCGCCAAGCGGGTCAAGGCGATCGTGGTCGAAGGAGGGGCGACCCCCGAGTTCGCCAAGACGGCGGAGTTCAAGAAAGCCATGCGCGACTACGCCAAGGCGCTGATGGGCAGCGACGGCGTGCGCCGCTATACCGTAGTCGGCACCGCCGGCACCGCCGACTTCGAGAACATGCTGGGCGGCCTGCCCACCAAAAACTTCAGCCGCGGCCGTTTCGCCGAAGGCGAGAACCCGCTAGGCGGCGAGGCCCTGCGACGGACGATTCTGCGGCGCGACGGCCAGGGGGCCAGCGAGCACGCCTGCATGCCGGGTTGCGTCATCAAGTGTTCCAACAAGTTCCCCGACCGCGACGGGCGGGTAATCGTTAGCCCGCTCGAGTACGAAACGCTAGGCGTCGCCGGCAGCAACCTTTGCCTGCAAACCCTCGACGAGGTAGCCGAGCTTAACCGTCTGGCCAACGACCTGGGCGTTGACACCATTGAGTGGGGCGCCACCCTGGGGGTGGCCATGGACGCCGGCCTGGGCGAGTGGGGCGATATGGACTTCGTGCGCCGCGTCGCCCGCGAACTGCGAAGCGGCAGCCCCGAGGGGCGTCGCTACGCCGCGGGAACGGCCCGCTTCGCCCGCGCCATCGGCCACCAGCGCGCGCCTACGGTCCGCGACCAGGCGATGAGCGCCTACGACCCGCGGGTGGTCGAGGGCACCGGCGTAACCTTTATGACCAGCGCCCAAGGAGCCGACCACACCACCGGCAACGTCGCCCGCCTCAACCCGCGCGAAAAGAGCCTGGAAGAGCTGATGGACCTCAGTTTTGAGGCCCAAGTCAACATGGGGCTGGCCGACGCCTTAGGGATCTGCGCCTTTGGCGCCAGCGTCAACAACGCTCAGAAGGAAAAGGTGATGGCGGCGGCCGGATTGGCGGCGGGCCTGGCGACTGCGGCAGCCGACTTCGACCGCATCGGCCGCGAGGTGCTGGCCATGGAGCTGGAGTTCAACCGCGCCGCCGGCCAGCCCGACGTCATGCCGCTGCCCGACTTCATGTACCAAGAGCCGTTGCCGCCGCAGAACCTCGTCGCGCGGCTGACCCTGGAGGCGCTGAGCGGGTTCTGGCAGAGGCTCGAGGAGTAACGCTTAGCGAGACACGCCGCGCAAGAAGAGCTCTTTCATCAGCTCGCCGTCGTAGGGGTCGCGCCCTTCTTCGGCCATGAAGTCGGTAACGGCGGGGTTGAAAAGCAGGGTGAGCAGCAGCCCAGCCAGCTCGGCAGGCGGCAGATTGCGCACTTCGGCGGCGTCTATTCCTTCTTTGATGAGGCGGGTTATTACTCCTTCCAGCTCTTTTTCGAGCTCGCGAAAGTTCTCGTCGCGCGCCAGGCTGGGCAGCGAGTTGGCGGTCATTACCGCGCGAAAAACACCGCGATTTTGCTTTTGAAACCTGACCGCCTCGTCCACCAAAAGACTCAGTTTTTCGGTAAAAGAGCCCGCGCCGCCAACTATTTCTTGAAAGATGGCTATTAGTTCCTCCAGTTTCCACTCGGTCAAACCCTTGAGGATCGACTGCTTGTCGCTGAAGTACTTATACAGGGCCGGTCTGGTCAGCAGGGCCCGCTCGGCGATCTCGTCCATGGTCGTCTTGGGGTAGCCCTTCTCGCCAAAAACCTCCAAGGCCGCCTGCAAAATCTCACGCCTGCGCTTCTCGCGCCGCTTTTCTCTGAGGCTGGCCGTGGCTTCGTACATTGGCGTCTCCATTATTACAGACCGCGCCGCCCAGGGCGGGCGTTGACATAGTGCATAGTATAGTATACAGTCTGTAAACGTGTTAGACACCACGTCGTTTGAAAGGAGCGCCACTCACCGTGCAGTTACTTAGTCAGACAGCCGTCCGTCACCCTTGGCGGGTGATACTCGCCTTTTTAATCATCAGCCTGGGCTTTGGGCTGGGTCTTAAGGGGCTCGAGCTAGACAATTCGCCGGAGTCGCTGGTGCCGCCCGACCTGCCCGCCAAGCTGCTTCTCGACCAGGCGCGCCAGACCTTCGGCGGCGGCGACATGGAGTTTGCCGCCCTCGAAGGCGACGTCTGGACGCCGCAAGCCCTCGCAGACCTGCGCAAGGCGACCGTCGCGGTCGGCCAGATAGAGGGCGTAAAGCGCGTCACCAGCCTGGCCAACGCCAAGCGTATGGAGGAAGACAACGGCTTTTTGGTGGTCGAAGACCTCCTGCCGGACTCGCTCAGCCCAGCCGAGATACCGCAGATCCGCGCTTACGTGGACAAACACCCTCTCTACTCTGGCCGCCTGGCCAGCAAAGACGGGCGCTACGCCGCGGTGATAATCGAGGTCGACTCCAAGAGCGACATGAAAAAGCTCAATCACCAGATCGAAGCGGCCCTGACGGCCAGCTGGCGGGGCCCCGTACACCTGGCGGGCACCCCGGCCCTCTCCGGCTACATTCTCGACACCATGGCGCGCGACATTCCCCGACAGCTGCTGCTGGCGCTCTTGATAATTGCGCTGGTCTTCTTCGTCAACTTCCGCAGCCAGCGCGGAGTGTTGCTGCCGCTGCTCACCGTGCTGGTGTCTTTGGTCTGGGCGCTGGGGCTGGGGGGCTGGCTGGGCTTCAAGCTGGGTATGGTCAGCTCTATCCTGCCGGTGGTGGTGCTGGCGGTAGGCAGCTCGTTCACCCTGCACGTGCTCAACCGCTTCTACCACGAGCTGGCGGCGGGGGCCCAGCGCCGCGAGGCGGTGCTGCTGGCGGTGCGGGAAACCGGCCTGGGCGTACTCGTCTCGGCGCTGGCGGCCGGCGCCGGCCTGGCGGCGCTCTACACCTCGAGCGTTCCCCAGATAAAGTCTTTCGGTCTGCTGGCGGCCTTCGGCGTCCTCTCGGCGTTTTTGGCTTCTTCGCTGCTCATCCCGGCAGTCTTGGCGTTGCTCAAGGACCCGCGCCTGGTAATGGACCCCGAGCGCCCCGACGCGGTCAGCCGCGCCATGCGCTCCCTGGGGGCCTGGCTGCCGCGCGCCCGCTGGGGAATACTGCTGGCGGCGCTGCTCTTCTTGGGCGTGATGTTTTACTTCATCCCCCGCATCCAGGCGGAGACCAGCTTTCTATCGTACTTCCCCAAGACGGCGCCGCCGCGCATGGCCACCGAACTAGTGGACCGCGTTTTCGGCGGCTCCGACAACGTCATCTTGGTAGTCGACGGCGACCTCAAGGACCCGGAGCTGTTGGGCGCCATCTACCGCTTCGAGCAGAAGGTCGCCGCTTATCCCCAGGTAGGCTCGGCGGCCTCGATCGCCGACGTGGTGCGCGAGCTGCACAAAGCGCTCACCGGAGCCTACGGCCTGCCTGATACTCGCGACGGCGTAGCCCAGGAGTTGCTGCTCTACCAGATGTCGGGCGACCCCGAAGAACTGGCCCAGTTCATGGACGAAGGGGCTACGACCGCGCAGATCACGGTACAGGTGCGTTCGCTGCCCTCGCGCGAGATGCAAAACCTGGTGGCGCGCATACAAAAGGACGCCGACGCCATAATCGGCCCCAAGGCCGACTCGGTGCGCGCCACCGGCACCACGGTGCTGATGCTCGAGACCATGCGCCTGATCCTGCACGACCAGTACGTCTCGCTGGCCCTGGCGTTCGTGCTGGTGGCCCTCTTCAACGCCCTGCTGCTGCGTTCGTGGGTGGTCGGTTTGGTCAGCATAGTGCCGCTCTTGCTAACGGTCTCGGGGCAGTTCGGCCTCATGGGGATGTTCGGCGTTCCCCTGGACACCGCCACGGCGCTCATAGGCGCCATCGCCATCGGCGTGGGCGACTATTCGGTGCACATCATCGTGCGTTACCTGGAAGAGCTGCGCAAGGGTCGCGCGGCGGTGGCGGCGGCGCGCGAAAGCTTGTACGTTTCCGGGCGCGCCGTCTTCTTCACCGCGCTGGCCATTGGCGGCGGTTTCATGGCCTTGCTGCTGTCCGGGTTCGCCCCCATTCAAACCTTCGCCAAACTCATGGGCTTCACCGTGGGCGCCACCGCGCTCTTCGCGCTCACGGCCCTGCCCGCGGCTTTACTGGTTTTCGTTCGCGGCAAAGAAAGGAAAGAGGTGGTTAACGATGCGTAAGTTATTGACGGTGGTACTGCTGGTTTCGGCTTCTCTGGCGCTCGCCATCAGCGGCGAAGAGGTAATGCAGAAGGTTGACGCTCATCCCAGCCCAACCTCCCTGCAAGGGACCATGGTCATGCGCCTAGTCAGCAAGCAGGGCAAGGAGCTGACCCGCGAGATCCAGGTCTGGAGCAGGAAGACCGGCGGCGAAGAGAAGATGTTGATCAAGTTCGTGGCGCCGGCCGACGTGAAGGGCACGGCCTTTCTGACGATTAAAAAGGACGGGAAAGAAGAGATGAAGCTCTACCTGCCGGCCCTCAAGCGGGTGCGGCGCATCGCCAGCAGTCAGAAGAAAGGCTCGTTCATGGGCTCCGACTTCAGCTACGACGACATCTCCAACCTGAGCGGCATGAAGATCGAAGACTACAGCCACAAACTGCTGCGCACCGAGAAAAAGGACGGCCAGGAGTTTTACGTGGTCGAGTCTACCCCCAAGCCGGGCGTAGAGAGCAGCTACTCCAAGCAGATAGTCTGGGTGCCGGCCGACACCTTCGTGCCGACGCGTATCGAGTTTTACAAAAACGGCAAGCTCTACAAGGTGCTGACCAACGCTGAGGTCAAGAGCTTTGCGGAGGGCAAGTATCTGATTCCGACCCTCTTGCAGATGGAAAACGTGCAGACGGGACACAAGACGGTGCTCGAGCAGAAGGACCTCAAAATCGACGTGGCCATTCCCGACTCGGTTTTCAGCGAGCGCTTCATGAAGCGGTAGGAGGCTGACGATGAAAAAGATACTCTTCACTTTCGTCTTTTTAGGGCTGGCGCTGGCCCAGGTTAACCTGAGCGGCAAGCTGCACACCACCTTTGGCGTCAGGCCCGCCAGCGGCGCGATAAGCGGCGACAGCGCGGCGCTGGACCTCAACCTCGACTACAGCCTCAGCGACGCCGAGTTGCACGCGGCGCTGCGTTTCGGCTACGACCCGCTGCGCGGTGGAGCTTACTACTCGCTGGGCGAGGCCTACGCGCGCGTTTACCTGCCGCAACTCGACCTAAGCCTGGGCCGCGAGGTGGTTTCTTGGGGCAAGGTGGACCTGCTCAGCCCCCTCGACGTCGTCAACCCGCGCGACCTCAGCAGCCCGCTCAACCCCGAAAAACAGGCCGCGGCCATGCTGCACGCGGTCTTCTATCCGCTGGCGGACGGCGACTACCAGATAGAGCTGGTCTGGCTTCCCGTTTTCCAACCCTCTACGCCCCCAGCTGGCGACTGGGCGCCGCAACCCAACCTGCCGCCCGGGGTAACGCAAGTACGGCGGGAGCTGCCCAAAAGCAACCTGCAAAACGGCGTCTTCGGGTTGCGCGCCTCCGCCAGCGCAGACGTTCTCGACGGCCTCGACCTGGCCGCCGAGGTGGTGCGCGGCTACTTCCCTTTCCCCAGCCCCGAGGGAGTCGAGCCGGTGGACCCCGCCCAGCCCGCCGGGCCGTTCCGGCTGCTGCTGGGCTACGACCGCTATACCCTCTTCGGCGGCGACTTCGCCCTGGCGTTCTCGATTCCGGGGGTAGCCGAGGGGCTGGTGCTGCGCGGCGAGGCGGCCTACGCCCTGACCGCCGACGCCGGCGGCGGCGACCACTACGAACAGAACCCCTACGCCAGCGGCGTCCTGGGGCTCGAGTACACCTGGGCCGACGGCCCTACCACCATCCTCGTCTACGACCTGAAGTGGCAAAAAGCCGACTCCCCCGCGCCAGACACCCTCAGCCAGCGCCTGGGGCTGCTGGCCCGCTACGATTACAACGAGCGCCTGGGGTTGCAGGGCGCCTGGCTGCACAACCTCAGCGACGGCTCAGGGGTTGTGCGCTCGAGCGCCAGCTACACCTTTGCCGACGGGGTAAAGGGCCAGCTGGCGGGAGCTTTCCTCTACGGCGCCGACGGGACCCAGTTTGGCGTTTGGCGTAATAACAGCAGCTTGCAAGTCTCGCTCGACTACAGCTTCTGAAGCCTCTAAGCAAGTGCGCGCGCCCCGGCCGGGGCGCGCGCACTCCACTTGCTGCTAGCGCACGAAGACGGCGGCGCTTACGAACTGCAGCGCCTCCGAACAGTCTTTACCGGGCTGGAACTCGGCCTGAAGGCGGCCGGAGTCCTGCAGGCGCAGCAGCACCCGGCCCTCCGGAGTGGTGGTGCCCGGCTGCGCGGTGGGGTAGCAGTAGGTAGCGCCGGGCGTCACCTGCTCGAAGGGGCGGTTCACGCTTCCGCCGGCCTCCGGGGAAAAACGCACCACCCGGCCCGCCAGCGCCCCCAGCGAGGTTCCGGCGCTGATGGCGTAGAGTCCGGGGTCGACGTTGTCCTTCACCAGCGCCAGGTGCGGGTCTTCCGGAAAGAACGGCTCGCCCTCGCGGAACCAGTTGCCCATGGCGGTACCGGCCGCGTCGTAGGCCATCTGCCCGTGCAGCGGCGGCTGGGTGCGCCGGTTGCCCTGGAAGTCGCCCATCTTGGGGTTCACCACGTCTTGCAGTGCTGGCGTCAGGTAGTCAAGAGGGCTGACCGCAAAGAGCAGGAAGGCGGCCTCGCTGCGGTAGCGGGATGGGTTGGCGTAGGCGTTTTGTTCGCGCCGGTAGTCCTTGGCCCCCAGGTCGAGGGCGTACTGGCCGGGGTTGCCGCCCGCCAGACCCACTTCCTCTCCGGCCGCCACCTCGACGTGCAGGCGGTACTGGCAGCGCCTGTAGGTGTTGCCGCCGGTGGTGTAGCTGTCGCAGCGCGTGGGGTTGCCCAGCTCGGCCTGTAGGGCCGCGCTTATCTGGGAGAGGTGGCCGTAGTGCACCGAGAAGTCGCGGCATACGCCCAGCGTCAGGTCGTAGTCGTGGAAGCCCCGGTTCACGTGCTCGACGTCTTCGACCTCGACCACGCTTCCCCGGGCCACGGCCAGGGCCGGCACTTGCAGGGTGAGTTCTGTATTGGCCGGGTCCAGCGGCAGCACGAAGTAGTGGTGCTCGGTGGGGAGGGTGTGGTCGCTGGGGCTGAGGTTGCCCAGCGGCACCACGCTGGTAAAGTCGCTCACCGCCAACGGTAGGGAAGTTAGCCGCACTTCTCTCTGGCAAGCCGGGAGAGAGAACAAGTTGCTATGTTCGTCGCCGCCGCAGCTAGTCAAGGCAAAAAGCAGCAGGGGTACAGCCGCCTTCACAATAGTACGCATTGCCGCCTCCTTCGCCCCACTCTACCAAACGGGTAGAATGCGCCAATGGTCCACCGCGTCACCTGCCCGCTCGACTGCCCCGACCGCTGCCGCCTGCTCGTGACCGTGGAGGAGGGGCGGGTCGTCCGCGTTACGGGCGACCCCGACCACCCCACCACCCGCGGCTTCGCCTGCGCCAAGACCAACCGCTGGGGCGAGCGCCAGCACCACCCGGACCGTCCGCTTTACCCCATGCGCCGGGTGGGGCCCAAGGGCGCGGGCCGCTTCGAGCGCGTGAGCTGGGACGAGGCGCTGGACGCGATCGCCGAGCGGCTGGGGCAGGTGCTCGACGAACACGGCGGCCAGGCCGTGGCCCGCTACCACTACGCCGGCACGACCGGGCTGAGCGAGGGGCGGCGGCCGCTGGCCTTCTTTCGCGCCATCGGCGCCTGCGAGCTCGACGAGACGATCTGCGCCAGCGCCGGCGGCGAGGCCTGGGAGATGGCCTACGGGCCCCACAAGACCGGCACCGACCCCGAGAACGTGGGCGGGGCCGAGTTCATCGTGCTTTGGGGAACGAACCCGCTTTCGACCAACACCCACCTGGCGCCCTTCCTGAAGGAGGCGCGCAGGAGCGGGGCCGAGATCTGGCACGTCGACCCCTACGAGAACCGCACCGCCCGCTTCGCCGACCGTCACCTGAAGATCCGCCCCGGCAGCGACGCGGCGCTTGCCTACGCGGTGGCGCGGGTGCTCTTCGAGGAAGGG
>Ga0256833_1003228_pt1 | contig 11229 bp, 8 predicted proteins | sample 356284metaG_FD_190535 | JGI IMG/M metagenome (GOLD analysis project Ga0256833, IMG submission 190535) | Hydrothermal vent microbial communities from Mid Atlantic Ridge, Atlantic Ocean - 356-284 | ecosystem: Environmental > Aquatic > Marine > Hydrothermal vents | place: Atlantic Ocean: Mid...
GGCAATGCCCTGCCCGCTCAGGATGTGATTATCTATCGGCAAAAGGCTGATAACAGCTGGCAGTCGTTGCGCAAGGTGAAAACCGATGCTCAGGGTAAAGTGATACTGGATCTGGATGGTATTGGTCAGGGAACGGTTTATCGTTTCCGGGCACAGCCTTATACCACCGGCGTGGTCTACAGTCAGCCGGTGAAGTCTGCCGGAAGCTTTAACTTCAAGGTGGGCAAGCTAAAAATCCTATTAAAACATGCTGCTAATGGTCAAGTAATTGGACAGCAAAAGTTGACTTTGTATAAAAAGACACCGGATGGGAAGATAAATTGGTATAAAGCCGGTTTGACTGATGATCAGGGTGTTATCTATTTTGATCCTGAGCCATTAGAGGCAGGTGTTGTTTATGTTGCGGTTGCCAGAAATGTTTTTGGTAACAACAAAAATATTTACAGTCAATGGATTACATCAAACACTGGAACTTTGACATTTTCTGTTTCAAAAAATGATAAAAATTCCACTGACTTAAAACCACCTGTAATTACTATTATATCTCCCACTGATAACTCTGCTGTCAGTGATAAAGGCTTTAAACTGAAAGCCAGGGTTGATGAAGCGAATACAGTGGCAAATGTTAAAGTGACCGTAATTGATCCGGTCAAAGGCGAGTCAACTGTTAATGCTCAATTTGATAAAGGTTTTTGGTCCTATGAAGTCAAACCATCACAATTGACTGTTGGCAAGAAAATTTTACTCCGGGTCATTGCATTGGATGATTCCCATAATGAAGGCTCAGCAACGCTTTCTGTTAATGTGATTTCTGACCAGCTTAAACCGGTTCTGACGGTTGAGTCCCATAAGAATCTGGATCAGGTTTCTGAAAACGGATTTTTGATGTCGGGTACGGTCACAGACAACACCTATGTTAAATCTTTACAAGCCAGTGTTGTGGACCCTGTTTTGGGGACTGTCTTTAATGGTCCTTTACAGATATCCCTTAATGGACATTGGGCATTACCGGTACGGCAGCTAAGCCGTGGTAAAAATGTAAAAGTCACATTATCCGCGACTGATTTCTCAGGAAATGCAAAGACTCAAGTCATCAATCTAATGGTTTCAGCCGATGCATTCAAGGCGGTTCAGTTACTCAACCGGATTACCTTTGGTGCAACTCCACAATTGCTTGAAGAAGTTAAACAGCTGGGTGCCAATCAGTTTATTCAGCAACAACTATCTCCTTCAACCATTAATGACAGTCAACTGAATACAGTGCTTTCCGAATTGGGAGATAAAATCGGTTACCGAGATGTACAAATGAAGCAATTAGCGCGAATCAGGTACAGCAAAAAACAATTGCTGGAGGTAATGGCCTGGTTCTGGGAAAACCATTTTAATACATATATAAAGAAAGTCGGTGGTAAACGACAATGGAATAAACATATAAACATTCATCAGCATGCTTTGGGCAATTTCAGAGATTTACTGGAAGTGACTGCAACCAGCCCTGCCATGATTTATTATCTGGATGGCCGGGTCAATCGTAAGGCCGAGCCCAATGAAAATTATGCCCGGGAATTGTTGGAGTTACATACAGTAGGTATTGATGGCGGCTATACAGCTGAGGATATCAAAGAAGTGGCCCGGATATTTACCGGTTGGACTGTCAAAAATGGAAGCTTTTATTTTCAGACTGGCCAGCATGATGATGCTGAGAAAATGGCATTAGGCGAAGTTTTTAGCGCGGGCCAAGGTGTTGAAGATGGCAAGCAATTACTGGATTTACTCGCCGTACATCCTTCAACCGCTCATTTTATCTGTACAAAACTGTTACGGACATTTGTTTCAGACACACCGGAACAAGCATCAATCAACAATTGTGCGGCTGATTTTCTTGATTATGCCCATCTGGACAACCAGATTGCGTTAGTTTTGAAAAACATATTCAATTCGCCAGAGTTTTCCGACAGTGTTAATTTCCATAACAAAGTCAAAACACCGCTGGAATTTGTAGCTGGCTTTTTACGCCAATTTGATTTGCATACCTCTTTGTACGGATCAGTGCTTCAGTTGACTTCGCTCGGTATGGGAATCTATGAAAACCCTGTTCCAACCGGATACGCTGAAACAGGAAGTGACTGGATTAATTCCAATCGTTATCTGTTGTACACACAATTTACCTCCAAGACCCTTTTTAGCAGAGCCTATGATGCCCGTAATTTTATGGCAGACCCGGTCAGTTATTTCAAAGACAAGGGCTATGAAACCGCGGACGGAATTGTTGGTTATCTGTTTAAGATAGGGTTCTCCAATGATTATTCTCCGTTGGAATGGAAAACAGCCATGGATGTCCTGACCGATAATCAGACCCTCGAGTTTGATATTAACAGCGATGATGCGGAGCAACGCATTCGTCAATTATTAAGCAATGTAGTAAATTTTCCTGCCTACCAATTGCAGTAATTATTAATAGGTAAAAACCATGAAAAGAAGACAATTTTTAAAGCATCTGGCGACTACCCCGATTATGACGGCAAGTATGGTTGGCAGCATGAGTCAACTGGCTTTTATTAAACAAGCGCTGGCGGCTACAGGAAAAACACTGATTGTGATTTTTCAACGCGGGGGATGTGATGGTCTTAACCTGGTCGTGCCATATGCTGATGATGATTACTATACATTAAGGCCGAATATTGCCATTGCACCGCCGGGAGCTGGAAGTGATACGACCATTGATCTGGATGGTTTTTTTGGACTGCATCCTGCTTTGGCGCCTTTTCAGAATATATTTGAACAAGGAGATATGGGTATTTTCCCAACCGTCCATTATGACAATGCTACCCGCTCCCATTTTAGAAGTCAGGATTTAATCGAGACATCGGCCATTGTTGAACCCTTAACCAGTGGCTGGTTAAACCGGTATTTAACTACTCATGCGGCAACCTCGTCTCTACAAGCCACCAGTGTAGGTTCACTGGCATTGTCATTACAGGGTGATATTTCTGTCAGCGTACTGCCTGATCTGGCTAATATTGAATCGAGTTTCGATATATCCATGAATCAGCGACTTTCCAATATCTTTCAGCAAGCACATACCGGGCAGCCTTACCGGGAACTTCTCAATAAACAAGGCCAATTGATGCTCGAAAATGTTGACGAATTGTTAAGTTTAAATGATTTCTCTTCTTATTCGCCAGCTAATGGCGCTTTATACCCCGATTCTGAATATGGACAGCGGCTCAAACAACTGGCCTTTTTAATTAAATCCGGTGTCGGTCTGGAAGTCTGTACTGTCGATATTGGCGGATGGGATACGCATATCAACCAAGGTGGGGCAACAGGTACTCAGGCGACCCAGCTGGATAATTTTTCTAAAGGCATTGCCGCTTTATATGATGATTTAGGTCCAGGAAAAATGCAGGATGTGGTGATTTTAACGATGACAGAATTTGGTCGAACGGCCAAGCAAAACGCCAGTCTGGGTACTGATCATGGCAATGCTTCTTCCTGGTTTGTTATTGGCGGCAATATTAATGGGGGCATATATGGTGACTGGCCGGGGCTGGCGCCTGAGAATCTTTATATGCAACGCTATTTACAGCATACCGTAGATTACAGGGATATTTTTGCTGAAGTGCTAACAGGACATTTTGGTGTGTCTGCCGGGCTGAATAGTATTATCCCGAATCACACGCCCAGTCCAATTGGCTTTTTATAAAACTATTCATGCAGCCGGGAACGCAAACAGGTAAAATTTTACACTCTGAATCTTTTATTATGATCAATGGATGAGTACATTACTGTTTTCCTTACGGGGCGTTCCTGAAGACGAGGCCGAAGACATCCGCCAGCTTCTGGATGAACATCATATCGATTATTATGAAACCGATGCCGGTAATTGGGGGATATCCATGCCCGCCCTGTGGCTACAGCAGTCCGATGACCTCCCCAGAGCCCGGCAATTGTTAGATGATTACCAGTTAAAGCGGCAAACTGAACAACGCAGGCTTTATGAAGATCTGAAAAAAGCCGGTAAAGCCCCCACAACGCTGGACCTGATTTGTCAGCATCCTGTGGAATTTTTCTTTTCAATTGGCTTTATTGGCGTTATTTTGTATATTTCGTATCGTTTGGTAAAGGATTTTGGTTTGCAATGAAAAAATGGGGTGATGGTTTTTTGTTACTGGCCTATTGTGGATTTATTTTTTATTTATCGTCCAGGAGTTCGCTGCCAACGCCTATGCTGTTTCCCCATCAGGACAAACTGTTGCATATGGGGGCATACTTCATAATGGGTGTGCTGGCTTGGCGTTTTTTCCGGCATTATTCATCCCGGCTTTTTTTATCTGTAAATGCAGTTTTATTCTGTAGTTTGTATGGAATATCGGATGAATGGCATCAATCGTTCGTACCTGGACGCCAGATTGACTTTTATGACTGGGTTGCCGATACCTCTGGTGCGTTTCTGGCTGTTTTGGTGATTCATTTTTGGCTTAAAATGAGAGATAGGCAGCTTCTGGTACAAAGTTGAACTATTCTACTTTTTCAGCATAGTGTAATTGTAGTTGTAATGTCCGGTTTCCCCTGAATTCATTGATATCCAGCTTATAAGCCGTTTTTATTTTTCGCACGCCCAGCCAGTTTTCGGGCTTTTCGGTAAAAAAAGCGATAGCATCTATCAATTGTTGGGAATTGATTAATCGAAGAACAAATTTTAAATGCTGTTGCCCGACAATTCGGCACTGAATTACTTCGAAATCGCCATGAAAAACCGGCTCAGGAAAATTTTGTCCCCAAATAGCGGCTTGTTGTAATTTTTCAGCAAAACTCATGCTGATATACTGCTCCGACAGCTCCCCGTCGGAATAGATTTTCTGTTCCAAATCCACGGCATCCAGTTTTTGATTGACGACCTCGTCGAACGCCAGGGCAAAGGCCGGATAATCATGCATTGCAATTGTCAAACCAGCTGCCATTGCATGACCACCAAATTTTTTCAGAATTTTGGGGTGTAAGGCTGCAATATCACACAGCACATCGCGGATATGTACCCCTTCAATGGAACGGGCAGAGCCTTTTATCTCCCCGTTTTCAGCCGGTGCAAATGCAATCACCGGACGGTGCAATCTGTCTTTAATCCGTGAAGCCAGAATACCAATCACGCCCTGATGCCATTCCTCATTAAACAGACAAACACCTGATGGCAAATGCTTTTCATCAAACGCTTTCATTTCTGAGAGCAGCAACATGGCTTTTTGTTTCATCTGCGATTCAATATCTTTACGGTCCCGGTTCATTTCATCCAGTTGCATGGCGGCTTCTTTGGCAAACTCAGGGTTATCAGTTATTAAACACTGGATACCAATGCCCATATCATCCATTCTGCCGGCAGCATTTAATCGGGGACCAATGGCAAACCCCAGGTCGGATGCCGATAAATTTTTAGCCTGTTTCCCGGCTACTTCGATTAATGCCTTGATTCCAGGCTGGCATTGTTCTGAACGTATCCGTTGCAAGCCTTGGTAAACCAGAATCCGGTTGATATAATCCAGACTGACAACATCAGCTACAGTCCCCAGGGCAACCAGGTCCAATAATTGAGCCAGATTGGGTTCTTTGATATTTTGTTGTTCAAACCAGTTTTTTTGACGTAAATGACTGCGCAGCGCCATTAATACATAAAAAATAACCCCGACTCCGGCCAGATTGCCGCTGGGAAAGGTTTCATCCGGTAAATTCGGATTGACGATAGCGTCAGCCTGAGGAAGTTCTTTTCCCGGTAAATGATGATCGGTAACCAGAACCTGTATGCCTGCTTCCCGGGCGACTTTAACCCCGTCAATACTGGATATACCATTATCTACAGTAATGATAATATCGGCAGAATTCTGTTTTACCAGTTCAACAATTTCGGGGGTCAGTCCATAACCATATTCAAAACGGTTGGGGACAATATAACTGATATTTTTTGCTCCCAGTAACTGCAAACCTCGCATGGATACCGCACAACTGGTGGCACCATCCGCATCAAAATCAGCCACAATACAGATATGCTTTTGCTGTTGAAAAGCAACATCTAAATGATAGATCATCTGTTTCATTCCTGACAGTAAATCAGGCGATGGCAAATGGGATAACGAACGCTCGAGTTCTCGGGAATGATGAATGCCACGGCTGGTAAAAATCCGTTTAAGAACAGGATTATCTATATTTTCAAGCTCTGTTTTGGTGTTAACAACAGGTCTTTCAACTATTTTTTTCTGAATACCGTGTAAGTACATATTTTTCCAATAAAAAAGCCGGCGTGCGCCGGCTTAATGCTTATTCAAGACTGAGTTCCGGCTACATATTATCCAAAATGGCTTTTTTAACCGCATCCAGCGATGCCTCAATTGTCACCGGGTGAGTATCTTTACATTGAGTAATCGCCGTATCCGGATCTTTTAACCCATTACCGGTTAAGGTACAAACGATTGTACTGCCTTCAGGAATCTTGCCATTGCCGATATCCTGCAAAGCACCGGCCAACGAAGTAGCGGAAGCCGGCTCGCAAAAAATACCCTCATATTGAGTCAGCATTTTTTGAGCAGCCAGAATTTGCTCGTCTGTCATCGCATCAAACCAGCCATTGGATTCTTTTTGAGCTGTCCAGGCTTTATCCCAGGATTGTGGATGACCAATGCGAATTGCAGTCGCCACTGTTTCCGGCTCATCCACCATTTCCCCTTTTATAAAAGGTGCGGCGCCTGCGGCCTGGTAACCGCACATAACCGGCCGATTGGCTGTGACGCCATCGGCAGCATATTCGCTATAACCTTTCCAGTAGGCGGTAATATTGCCGGCATTACCGACAGGAAGGCAGTGAAAATCCGGTGCCTTGCCCAGTTCATCTACAATTTCAAAGGCTGCAGTTTTCTGACCTTCAATTCTGAAAGGATTGATAGAATTAACAATAGTAACCGGTGCATGATCGGCAACTTCCTTGACCAGTGACATGCCGGCATCAAAATTACCGTTAATCTGAATAATTTCGGCACCATACATCAAAGTCTGGGCCAGTTTTCCCAGTGCAATTTTGCCATCCGGAATTAATACAAAGGCCTTGATTCCGGCACGTACTGCATATGCAGCGGCAGCGGCAGAAGTATTACCGGTCGAAGCGCAAATAATAGCCTGACTGCCCTCTTCCACCGCTTTGGTGACGGCCATGGTCATACCGCGATCTTTAAATGACCCAGTTGGATTTAAGCCTTCATATTTGACATAAATATCGATGTCTTTACCGATTAACCGGGGAATATTCTGTAACTGAATTAACGGGGTGTTTCCCTCTCCCAGACTGATAAAGCGCGTTTCGGCTGAAACGGGCAGACGATTCTGATAACGTTCGATTAAACCTGTATAGCGTGTTTGATTTGTCATGATTAATTTAATGTTTCCAGACGAATGCGGCTGATTTTGCCTGTGACGGTTGATAATGCTTCAATCTCTGAGATTGCCGCATTCATTTCTTTTTCCTGAGTCAGTTGGGTCAACATGATTAATGGTAATAATGTCTCCCCCTGTTTTGGCTCTTTTTGAATCAAAGCTTCAATACTGATATTTTGTTTGGCCAGAATATGCGCGATGTCTGCCAAAACCCCCGGTTTATCTTCGACAGTCAAGCGCAAATAATAGGCGGTTCTGATTTCATCAGCCGGCAGCAAAGTCATGTCGGCAATGGCATCGGCTTGAAAAGCCAGATGTGGCACCCGGTTTTCAGGGTCGCTGGTCATGGCTCTGACAACATCAACCACATCAGCGACAACCGCGGATGCAGTCGGTTCAGCACCGGCCCCGGCTCCATAGTACAAGGTTGGGCCTACCGCATCACCTTTTACCAGAACGGCATTCATAACGCCATCGACATTCGCCAGCAGCCTGCGTTCAGGAATTAAGGTAGGATGTACTCGTAGTTCAATACCCTTGTCAGTTTTCCGGGCAACGCCCAGATGTTTGATGCGGTATCCTAATTCCTCAGCATATTCGACATCTTCACGGGTAATTTGGGTAATCCCTTCTGTATAGGCTTTTTCAAACTGCAGCGGAATACCAAAGGCAATTGATGCCAGAATGGTCAGTTTGTGTGCCGCATCAATACCTTCCACATCGAAGGTAGGATCCGCTTCGGCATAACCCAGCGCCTGTGCTTCCGCCAGCACATCATCAAAGTCCCGGCCTTTATCACGCATCTCGGTCAGAATAAAATTCCCGGTACCGTTAATAATTCCAGCCAACCATTCAATCTGATTACCGGCCAGCCCTTCCCTGATTGCTTTAATGATAGGAATGCCCCCGGCGACCGCTGCTTCAAACAGGACCATCACGCCTTTTTCACTGGCTTTGGCGAATATTTCATTGCCATGCAAAGCAATCAACGCCTTATTGGCGGTGACCACATGCTTGCCATTTTCAATAGCCAGTAATACCAGTTCCTTTGCCAGGCCTTCACCCCCAATCAGTTCCAGAACAACATCAATTTCAGGATCTTGAACAATAGCAAATGAATCGGTGGTTAATTGAATATCCCGGGTGTCACAAATCCTTTTCTGATCGAGATTTCTAGCCGAAGCCCGGGTAACAATAATATTGCGCCCCGCCCTGCGGGCAATTTCCTGCGCATTTCTTTTCAGTACATTGACTGTACCTCCACCGACTGTGCCCAGCCCTAAAATACCTAGTCTTACCGGTTTCAAATGTTGCTCCTAAACTGTTCTGTCTTAATATCTCTGCATTATACTACGTTGTCTTTTCTGAGCATATTCCGAATGCCTCGTAATGCCTGCCGGGTACGGTGCTCATTTTCAATCAGGCTGAAGCGGACATGGTCATCGCCATGCTGGCCAAATCCAATGCCCGGTGAAACGGCAACTTTGGCTTCCAGAATCATTTTTTTGCAGAATTCAAGAGAGCCCATTTCCTTATACGCATCAGGTATTGGGGCCCAGACAAACATGGTTGCCTTTGGTTTTTCAACCTTCCAGCCCATGGCATTCAGGCCATCACATAAAACGTCACGTCTGTTTTTATACATCTCACATATTTCAGCCACACAATCCTGTGGCCCTTCCAGTGCGGTAATGGCGGCAACCTGGATAGGTGTGAAAGTGCCATAATCCATATAGGATTTGATTCGGGTTAAAGCAGCGACCAGGGTTTCATTGCCGCACATAAACCCGACTCGCCAGCCGGGCATATTGTAACTTTTTGATAATGAAAAGAATTCGACGGCAATATCTTTTGCGCCCTCTACCTGAAGAATAGAAGGTGCTTTATAGCCATCAAAGACAATATCGGCATATGCGATATCATGCACAATCCAGATATTATGTTCTTTGGCAACGGCAACCACTTTTTCAAAAAAATCCAACTCAATACATTGCGATGTAGGGTTGCCGGGAAAATTAAGAATCAGCATTTTAGGCTTGGGCCAGGAATCGATAATCGCTTTCTGTAATTCTTCAAAAAAATCAACCCCCGGGACCAAAGGAACATGTCTTAAATCCGCACCTGCAATAACAACACCATAAGGATGGATAGGGTAAGCAGGATTCGGAACCAGTACAACATCACCCGGCCCCAATGTGGCTAAAGCAAGATGCGCCAGTCCTTCCTTGGAACCAATGGTCACAATAGCTTCTGTTTCAGGATCCAGCGTCACATCGAAACGCTCTTTATACCAATTACAAATCGCCCGGCGCAGTCTGGGAATCCCTTTAGACATGGAGTAACGGTGCGTATCACTGCGTTGGGCGGCTTCAACCAATTTATCAATAATATGTTTAGGCGTAGGCTGATCCGGATTCCCCATGCCAAAATCGATAATATCTTCCCCGGCCGCCCTGGCTTTGGCTTTTAATTCATTAACGATATTAAATACATAGGGTGGCAGTCGTTTGATGCGATGAAATTCTTCCATTAACTGATTTTTTGACGTTGGATGTAGCAAACTCTTTAAGGTACTGTTATTAATGAATATTGTCAACCCGACAAACATCGGACCGCCCGCATTTTCTGCTGTTTTGCAGTTATTGAAACCGAGATAAACGTTTTAATGCTTTGATTTTATCACTTCGATCGATATGCGCTCGATTAAGGGCGGCATGTAATACCGATATGGTTTGCTCATAATTTCCCTTATCGACCGGAAACGGAGTACCATCTTTTCCACCGTGTGCAAAAGAAAACCGGGCAGGATCTCTAAAGCTTGTTTTGGTTCCATAAATCAGTTCCGCAGTTAAAGCCAGGGCCCTTAATGTCTTGGCGCCCACCCCTTTAATCCCCAACAGGGCTTCAAAATCTTCAGGCGCTTGTTCATAGGTTTTTAATAAAATTTTATTGAGATACTTAGGATTGATATCGTCGCTTCTCACCCAATGCCTCCTGGGCATTAACAATTCCGGCCGCGCAATCAATGAACTGACTTCTTTATCAGGTTGTACCGCAATTTGAGTGACTCTTTCGCGAGAGATTTTACTTTCCCGGGCGACAAAATTAAGCACCTTACCTCGATGGTCACAACATACTGCCGTATGCGGTTCATTGACAAAATCGGTATTTTCATTGCCCAGCCAGTGATAGCGACGGGCCATGCCTGATTCATCATTCATACCCTGCTGCACCACACACCATTGTCCACTACGAATGAAGAAAAAAGCATGGTGATAAATTTGAAAACCATCCTGAACCGCTGAGCTGTCCACTTTTGCCGATAAGCGACTGGCATTAATCAGCTTGGCGGCATCATATCCATTAATGTCACAGTGCTGTTCTATTTCCAGTGGTGTCCTGCGGGCCACTTTTCCTTTACCGCCAGCCACATAAAACCCCAACTCATGCTCCATACCTTTTATGCCTTCTTTCACAGCACCACAGGTAGTGGTCGTCAATCCACTGGAATGCCAGTCAAACCCCAGCACACACCCAAAAGCCTGAAACCAGAAGGGATCTGATAAGCGCTGTAATGTACCTTCCGGGCCTGACTCACTTAGCAAATGACAAATAATTTCGCGGGCTAATAAGGTCATTTTTTCAAATAACCATCGGGGCGCCCGACCTCCATGTAAAGGGAGTTGGCTGTAACCTGTTCTCATGGCAAGTGTTGAATATCCTCTCTGTGATGAAGCTTGCTGGAAACCTGAACAAAATAGTCTATTCTTAATTGATAATTCAGGCATTTAAGATTATGCAATGTTATTAACA
>Ga0256833_1003229_pt1 | contig 11227 bp, 15 predicted proteins | sample 356284metaG_FD_190535 | JGI IMG/M metagenome (GOLD analysis project Ga0256833, IMG submission 190535) | Hydrothermal vent microbial communities from Mid Atlantic Ridge, Atlantic Ocean - 356-284 | ecosystem: Environmental > Aquatic > Marine > Hydrothermal vents | place: Atlantic Ocean: Mid...
AAAGTCGGAGACGAAAAGATGGTGTTCGTTACTGGATGCAAGAATCCGAAAGCCGTAACTATACTGATAAGAGGTGGAACGGAGCACGTAGTAGAAGAGATAGCGAGAGGCATTGAAGACGCAGTAAGAGTTGTTGGAGTAGCTATAGAGGACGGAAAAGTAGTAGCTGGTGGCGGCGCTCCAGAAGTCGAAATCAGCCTAAGACTAAGGCAGTGGGCTCCAACTCTTGGAGGAAGAGAGCAGTTAGCTGCAGAGGCTTTTGCTAACTCCTTAGAAGTGATACCAAAGACCTTAGCTGAGAACGCTGGACTCGATCCAATCGATGTTCTCGTAGAGCTAAGAGCGGCTCACGAGAAGGGCGAGAAGTACGCTGGAGTTGACGTCGAAACGGGTAAAGTTGTCAACATGAAAGACATGGGTGTTTTAGAGCCATTAAGAGTGAAAACGCACGCAATAGAATCTGCAACTGAAGTAGCAGTAATGATACTCAGAATCGATGATGTCATAGCTGCAAAGGGCATGGAAAAGACTAAGAAGACGGGATTCGAAGGTATGGGAGAATCTGAATTCTAAATTTTAAATTTAATTTTTATTTTGTCTTGCAGTTTTTTAGCGGTAGTTTTAGAAATTGTCTTGGCTAAGTAAACTAATTGAGAATTTAAGGATTTTACAAAGATTTTATTTTAAAACACCAAATAATAGAGTCAAAACGATAGAATTATAATTGTTCGAACACAAGACATTACTCATGATTTCTGTGGACATAAACCTCGTAAAAGAGCAAGAGGTCGAAAAACCTGTTGTACTAACGAGTTTTCCCGGTATAGGTCTTGTTGGGACAATTTTAGCTGCTCACTACATAATGGAACTAAAGCCTGAGCAAATAGGCATTATAACTTCAGATGCATTACCACCAATAGCGACTTTGATGGATGGGATAATTACGCCTCCGGTCAGAATATATCAGCTTAAAGAAATGAACGCAATTTTAATCCACTCAGATGTACCTATACCACCGGAACTCGCTAATAGAATGAGCAGGGAAATAGTAGAATGGTGCAGGAAAATAAACGCTCTTAGAGTTATTTCTGTTGCAGGAATAACTACTTTTGAAAACAAGAAAAGAGTTTTCGGTGCTGCTACAAACAAAGAGCTTTTAGAAGAAATAAGCAAAGTAAGAGTTGAGATTTTCAGAAGTGGAACTATTTCTGGAATAGCTGGCTCACTTATGAACGAGTGTGTGGCGAAGAACTTTCCGGGTATGGCTTTGTTGGGAGAAACCATTGGATTTAACCCTGATCCAAGAGCTGCTGCTGAAGTAGCTAAGGTTTTAAACGAGCTGTTCGGATGGAACGTTAGTGTGGAGAAATTGATAAAGGAGGCTGAAATAATCGAAGCACAGATGCAGAAGTTAGCGGAACAAACGAAGATGCAGGAAAGCAGAAGGGAGGAAAAAGAACTACCAATGTTCGGGTAGAGGTGGTGTTAATGGAAAAAGTAAGGTGTTATGTTTTGACTGGTATATCAAGAAGTGTTATAGAATCCCTTATTAGAAGAGAAATAAGGAGCATAGAGCTAAGAAGTGCTCACAATGTCGCCACCGCTTTAAAAGCTGAAGTTGGAAGTTGCATAATGTTAACTCCCGCAAAGCTTTGCGATCTCGGTAGGGGTGTTACTGGGCTTGTAGCAGAAGTTAGTGGAAAAGAAGTTATGTCTCACTCAGTGTTCTTCTCTTCAGGAAGTTACTTTGAAGAGAGCGAAATGACTGCTGTTAGGTTGTTGTTAAAGCCAAAAGGTTTTGGAAGAATAATTTCGGTGTTAAAGTCGGGAATACTCGATTCTACTGAAGCGGAAGTCGTTTGCATGACTCACTTAGACGCTGGATGATTCTCTGAGCCTGTCCATTATTGCCTTACCTACTCCTTTTTCTTCTACTTTCTGGAAAATAACTGTATCTAAATTGCCCAGCTTTCTCATCGCGTAAAACAGTTTTTTCGAATAATCTTTAACGTCTCTAAAAGTTACGACTTCCACTTTTTTTGTCAACTCTTCTGGTATTGAAAGCTTATTGCTTACGCACATTCCAACTTTTTTTCCTTTTAAAACTTCTACTTTTGCTATTTTAAGTATTTCTTCCGGCTCTGCTATTACTACTTCTGCTTTCATTCTGTAATGCCCTTTCCTTTCTACCACTTCTACTTCTCCAACAACGCTTTCGATTTCCTCAACACTTATTGCACCAGTTCTAAGTATTTTAGCGGGTTTTACCGTTAAATCCAATATTGTGGATTCTATCCCTATTTTTGTTTCTCCTCCGTCGATTATTGCGTCTATCTCACTTCCAAATTCCTCAGCAACCTCTTTTGCACTCGTAGGACTAATTCCACCGGACTTGTTTGCTGAAGGAGCAGCTAATATGCCGCTCAAATCTATCAATTTCAAAGCTACATCACATGCAGGCATCCTAACTGCAACTCTATCGCTACCACCTGCTGTTATAGGTGGTACGACGCTTTTCTTTTTGAGTATTATTGTTAAAGGACCGGGGAAAAATAAGTCTATTAATTTCTTAGCGACATCGTTTATTTCGGCTACTTTCTTAATCTGAGAAATACTTGAGACGTGAAGAGTTACTGGCTTATTAGCTGGTCTTTTTTTTACTTTAAATAGTCTTTTAACGGCTTTCTCGTTCAATCCATCGCATCCCAACCCGTAAACAGTTTCAGTTGGAAATGCAACTAATCCACCTTTTTTTATTATTTTAGCTGCTTCTCTCAAACTTTCTTCGTCAGTTCCAAGCACCTTCATATCTCTTAGCTTAACCGTAGTTATTAAATCTGTAGCGTTCAAGTTTTTGCAATGTTGAGGATGATAATAGCTGCAGCTTATAGAGCGAAGGGAAAGAGAAGCATGAGTAAGTCTGAGCTTACATACTTCATGTCTTTTGACTTGAAGTGGTTCACCCACGACGGAAGCGTAAAAGTAATTGAGAAAGCGATAGAAAAAGGTTTGCTAATTGAGGAAAACGGAGAGCTCGTACCATCTTTTGACGTTTCATCTGTAGAAATACCTGTGGACTTTAAGCCCAGCCTCAATGCCCTGAAATCCTCGATATTCGAAGAGATTGTAGAAGAAATTGCGATAAAAACTGGAAAGGAAAAGAAAGAAGTTGTGGCTGAGATTAACTCATTACAGGAAAAGTCGGAAGGGCTTATAGATGCGGAAGTAGCGGCACTCGTTCTTGCGAAGAGGTACAACGTTGATGTATCGAAATACGTCGAAGACGTAGAAAAAGAAATCTTGCAAATAAAATGAAGTTGCTAAAAGTTCTCGATTATCCAGCTCTACTTATATTGGGTAGAAAAAGAGTTCTCGTAGTCGCAGATTTGCACATAGGTATTGGTGGATTTTTCGACAAAAGCCTTTTAGTGGAGCTTAAAAGATTATACTTCAACTGCGGTGCTGACGAACTCGTCATAGCTGGAGATTTTAAACACTCTATAGTTTCTAAAAAAGAAGCTGAAGTTTTAGAGATGTTGAAAAAAGATGTAGAATTAGTTCTGGTTAAAGGAAACCACGACGGAAATTTAGATGGTTTGAGAGAATACGAAGTCGGAAACGTTTGCATAATTCACGGACATTTAAAACCCGTGTCTTCAAAGAAAAATTTAGTAATGGGTCACGCACATCCGGCAGTTTTTATAGATAAAGGCGTAAAGGAAAGAGTGTGGTTAGAGGGTAGTGCCGAGATAAACGATAAGCTTAGGAAAATCACAGTACTACCAGCTTTTAACGACGTCTGTGCTTCTACAGCTTTAAACGTTGAAAAGGCGCCCGGTATTTTAAGAAAAGTTGATCTGTCGAATTTTAAAGCCACAATGCTGGATGGGACTTTTCTTGGAGAGCTTTACACTCTTTAATACCACTATTAGATAATTCGATAAAAAATTAAAAAAAAGCGAGTTGCTATTTTTGCAACATGAAGTCAATCAACTTCGACGAAGAGTACGTTGGCCTAATTTTGTCTGGCAAGAAAAAGAGTACGGTTAGAAAAGGGATAAAGAGTTACGAAATGGGAAAGGTAGTTTACCTTACAGCATCTTCGAAACCTTTTGCAAAGGCTAAGGTTACAAAGGCTGTTGTTAAAAGAGTAAAGGAACTGAGCGATGAAGATGCAATAAAAGACGGGTTTAAAAGCAAGGAAGAGTTAATAGAAGCTTTGAGAAAAATATATGGCAGGATAGATGAGTCCGACTTGGTAACGATAATACACTTCGAGTTGATTTAGGTCGTGTATTCTGAGTTTATTCTAACGTATTCGTAACTCAAGTCGCACCCTACAACGCAGGCTTTACATTTTCCAGCTTTTAAGTCTATGTGAAACTCCACTACGTCGCTTTTCTTCATTATCTCGGATGCAACACTCCTTTTTCCAGTATCTTTTCCGTCTTTGACTATGAACACTTTTTCATTTTTACAGCCGGAAAAGGCTTCTTCAGCTCTCCAACTACCCCCAACAATTGCTATGTCTAACTTTTCATCGACATCGATGCCTGAATATCCAATAGCGGCTATTATCCTCCCCCAATTAGCATCGCATCCAAAAAGTGCAGTTTTAACCAGAGTCGAAGACGCTACAGCTTTTGCCACTTTTTTCGCTTCTCTTTCACTTTTAGCTCCGTTTACAAAAACTCTCATAAGCTTTGTAGCTCCCTCACCGTCTGCTACTATCATTTCCGCTAAAACTGAGCAAACGTGCTCGACAGCTTTCTTTACTCTCTTTTCATCACAAGCTTTTTTTTCAGTTGAAACGAGTATAAACGTATCGTTCGTTGACGTATCTCCGTCAACTGTTATTGAATTGAAAGTCTTTTCTGCAACTTCTTTAATAAAAGAGCAGTCTATTTTTGCATCGGTAAACACGTAGGCAAGCATTGTAGCCATGTTCGGTGCAATCATTCCAGCACCTTTTGCAACACCAGCAACTACGACATCACCAATTCTAACACCCCACTGCTTTGTAAAGGAGTCCGTCGTAGTTATGGATTTTGCGAATTTCCAAGAGTTTTCTTCGTCCGAGCCTATCTGGGGATAAACTTCTCTGAAAAGAGATTCTATCCAGTCCATGTTTAATTGAACTCCTATTACCCCAGTAGATGAAACTAACACTTCTTTTCTATCGCATTCAAGTTTTTCAGCTAACATCTCCGCCATTTTTAAAGCGTTTTTAACTCCCTCTTCTCCAGTATATGCATTTGCATTTCCGCTGTTGACAATTATCCCTTTAATAAATCCATTTTTTAAATGCTCTTCAGTAACTATTACTGGAGCCGCCTTAAATCTGTTCTTAGTAAAAACTCCTACAGCTTTTCCCTCGCACTTTACTATTCCAAGTCCTCCACCTTTTACTCTAACTCCAGCGCACTCGACTCCATCTACCTTAGTTATTACCTCCGGCGTTTCGTACTGCAGTATCATGAAGATACGTTAACTCAGGTGTTTAAATTATAGCTGCTGGAATTTGAAGTATCTCTTCTCCATCTTTGTAAATGGTTATATCTCCACCACTCTGGGATACGACTATAGCTATTGCGTTAGTTTCCCTCGAAATAGCAGCACAGGCGAGATGTCTTCCACCCAATCCTGACCTAATTTTTATTTCTTTTGCGTGAACTTCTATGTACCTCCCAGCTGAAACAATGTATCCCTTTTCATCAACAACGAATACCCCATCCAACTGTGCGAATTCCCTTATGCTTTCCCAGTTCGCCGGGTCTTTTACGTCTCTAACCGACTCCGGATGCCCTTTATAGGGATTTATTATAAGCTGTCTGCTCCTCCTAAGCACTTCTTCGACGTCTCCCACTACGAAAGCTGTGCCTACAGGCTTACCTTCTCTTCCCTTGTGGGCTATGCTAATGGAAACTGCAAGCAGAGCTTTAATAACTCTCGGTTCAATTCTCTCGGCACACTCTTTTAAAGCTGAGTGTAGCTTTCCTTTTTCAAGGTCAACTAGGACTACGCTTTTTAAAGAATCGAGATAAGTTACTGCAACTGCTTTTCCATCTAAACCCAATCCTTTCAAGTATAACATTAGGGATAGGTAGTCCTTAGATTGAGAGATCAGCAAAATTTTTTCAGCTAATTCTCTTCCAATTACGTCGTCCAAGTTTACAGCTTCTAAGGATGAGACAACACTTTCGAGCAAAGTCGTGTACCTTCTCGGTGCTGGAATTACGTTTATTCCATCTACTACTTTCTTCGATACATCCCTATTAGAGATTACTACTACTGCCTTTGCCTCTACGCTCCTCGCTATCTCCACAGCCCGTTCTATTAAAAAATCAAGCATTGAATTTAAATCAATTTACAGCTTTTTAAATTTGTTCTCGAATCAAACATTTCTCGGATCGGTTATTTCACCGTATATTGCCGTTGCAGCGGCAGTCGCTGGAGAAACGAGATATATTTTTCCTTCCGGACTTCCCTGCCTACCGACAAAGTTTCTGTTAGACGTAGATACGCTAACTTCGTTACTCGCTATAAGGCCAAAGCTACCACCCATACAGGGACCACAGCATGGAAATTCTACTATAGCTCCTGCCTCGACGAATACATCTATAATGCCATCTCTTAGAGCTCTTTTGTAAACACTCCTCGAAGCTGGAATTACAATTAGCCTGACGTTTCTCGCGACAACTTCTCCATCTAAGATGTCAGCGGCTATTTTTAAATCTTCATACCTACCGTTAGTACAGGAACCTATGAAAACTTGATTTACTTTAACTCCTTCGACTTCTGATACTCCGCAAACGTTGTCAACTCTGTGAGGTTTAGCTACTTGTGGTTCCATCCCCGTAACATCTAACTCAACTTTTTCGAATTTTGCATCCTCGTCGTTTTGGAAAACTTGGTAATCTTCTATTTGGTAATCTCTACCTTTTAGGTATCTTTCCGTAACTTTGTCGAACTCAATTATTCCCGCTTTTCCACCCATCTCTATAGCCATGTTGCAAATTGTAAATCTATCACTCATCCCCATTTTTCTAATCACTTCCCCACCGTAAACGCAGGCTTTGTAGTTTGCACCATCAGCTCCAACCATGCCGATTAACTTAAGTATAATGTCCTTTCCACAAACGTACTTCTCTAACTTTCCTTTTACTTCGAAGTATATCGTTTCTGGAACTTTAAACCAAAGCTTTCCAGTTGCAAAAACGAATCCCATATCAGTTGAGCCTATCCCTGTAGAGAAACAGCTTAAGGCTCCGTACATACAAGTGTGACTGTCAGCTCCAACTATTAGCTCTCCGGGAAGTACGTGTTTTTCTACCATTATCTGGTGAGCTATACCTTCTCTAACGTCGTAGTTCAGAATTCCGTTCTCCTCTGCAAACTCCCTAAGCATTTTATGTGTTTCCGCAGCCTTAACACTATCAGCTGGCACTTGGTGATCAAAAGCCATTATAACTCTTTCAGGATACTTAACTCTTCTACTGCCCGTTATTCTCTCAAGAGCCTTTATTGCGAGAGGAGCGGTTATGTCGTGAACCATAGCTTTGTCTATTCTTGCTAAAACAAAATCTCCAGCTCTAACGTCTTTTTTAGATGCTGAGGAAAATATCTTCTCGGCAATCGTCTTGCCAGCCATATTCCAAGAGCTGAAAAAGGTTATTTAAGCTTTCAGTCCTGTTCAGTTTTCACAGCATCGACTATTTTCTTTCCCGCAACTATCTCGTCAACGCTGTGAATTGCCGCACCAAGGTCTTCTATCACTTTTTTTACTTCTTTATAGTTTATGTTATCTCCTACTATGGTTATTTTCAAAGTTTCAGTATTCTGGTCTATCTCCATTAAGCTAAGGTTTACTCCGTCTATATTTTCTATTTCACTCAGTTTTAAAGCAAGAAATACGTTGTCGGGTTCGTGCGGCTTCATAACATCCAGAACAAGTCTTCTAATTCCTGTCACGGTAAAAAGTAAAACACCAACATATTTAACTTTTGTCTGGCTGTTTGCTTTTCATGTACTTCGACTTGCACACTCACTCAGTATTCAGCGATGGAGAACTAATACCTTCGGAAATGGCGAGGAGGATGGCTGAAAAAGGAGTTTCGGGATTTGCTATAACGGATCACGTCGATTTCACGAACGTTTCTTGGATTATGGAGAGGTTAAGAGAGTTACAAAATTGGAGAGATGAGTATGAAGTAAAGATTTTATTCGGGGTTGAAATAACCCACGTCCCCCCTGAATTGATAGATCGGGCAGTAGAAATTGCGTGGAAAGAGGGAGCAGAAATAGTAGTAGTTCACGGAGAAACTCTTGTTGAGCCGGTTAAAGCAGGAACGAACTCTGCAGCTGTTGAAAGCGAGGTTAACGTTTTGGCGCATCCGGGTATAGTGGATTGCGAATTAGCGGATAAAGCAAAGAGTTCTGGAGTTTACCTTGAAATATCGACGAGAAAAGGTCATTCTCTATCCAACGGTTGTGTTGCCAAATACTGGGAAATAGCAGTTGTCAACACCGATACGCACTCTCCAGAGGACATAATAAGTCCTGAGTTTGCCGAAAAAGTATGCTTAGCGGCTGGTGCAAACTCAAAAGTATTGGATAACAACTTGAAACTATTTAACAGGCTGTGGAAAAAAGCGAGGCGTTAATGAAAAAATGAAAAGGTTGTTAATGAAACAAAATAATAATAAAAAATAATAATGAAAAATTAAATAATAAAATTTAAAATCTAGTAAAATCGAGGGTGAAATCATGCTGAGAAAAACTCACGCTTTATTTGCCGCGGCTGTTGCTTTCTTTATTGGGCTTACGCCCTCTCAGATCATTGCCTCCTCGTTTTTTGGCATCATAAGTGATATGGACAGGGCTTTTGGCTTTCGTCATAGAGGTTTCACTCACTCGCTACTCTTCGCCCTGCTAAGCTTTTTAATTTCTTCAGCACTATTTCCAAATTTGGCTATACCTGTATTGGTTGGAATAACTACGCACGTATTTGCAGATATGTTGAATCCAAAAGGCGTTGAACTTTTTTATCCCTCTAAAAAGAATTACAGAATAGCGAAGTTCAGGTTTAACAGCAAAGCTGGAAATGGAATAATAATAGCAATGTCCGCCGCTTTAGTAATTTTGAAGCTCAAAGGCTACTCGTTCAACGTAGAGTTTTTAAAGAACCTTGCATACGCTATACACAAATACGCTCAATCATTTGGCTTGAAGTAGCTCGCTATAGCGTTTAAAGCTCTAGAAAGAACTTCTCTGTTATCGTAGTTTTCGAGCAAACTTTTTAGAAATTCTTCGTCTTTTTTCGTGAACTCCTTAGCAATTTCAATCATTTCTGGTATAGCCCTAACAACGTTGTTGACTATCGTTATGTCTGCCATCTTAGCAGTTCTCGATAGGGGGTTTAAGTCTATAGCTATTACTCTTTTACCATGTCTTCTTAGAATTTCACACCTATCTCCGTCTTCCAACATTACCATTACGGTATCAGCAACTAAAATTCCCCTGCTATCGACTATTCTCCTGAGGTGTTCTATTCCCTCTATTTCTGCATCTCCGGCGTAGAGAACGTTTTTGCAACCCTTGCTCATCAACCACTTCGCTATTTTTTCAACTCTCTCTCTACTCCAGTGAAAGACATTAACTTCGAGAGGTGCTTTTAAAATCTCAGATAACTCTGAAAGTCTCTCCGCTACAAGAGCTGCTGCATTTCCGTTAACTGATATAACCGGTTTTTCTGAAAGTAACATAGCAGCTACTGCTGCTTTTTCAGCTTCTAAAGCGAAATCACGAGTTTTCTCTCCAAATATGTAGTCAAAAGCCTCCCCTCTACCGTGAGCAATTAGTCCCTCTGGAACTACTATCCCCTCTCTAAACCCCTCTACGAGCTTTTCCCTCGTAATGAGCGATTCGTATCTTGGATGAGATTTCGGTATCATGATTTTTCCACTTCTTTTTTCATAAGCTTCTGCCTCTCCTTCGCAGAGTATCCAGTTAACTCATGGAGGAATTTGTTGTACCTCTTTATCGTTTCTACTGCCACATCCTCTGGAGCTTTTGGATTTGTTCTCGTTTCAGCTAACAACTTTTTTCCATCTAACTTCATCTTTAATTCTTCTATAGCTCCAAAGCTGACTATGTAGTATTCTCCATCTTTTTTAAATTCTCCGAAGTGCTTTTCTATCATCTCCACAAGCCTCTCTTCACTCGGCTTAAATCCCCTCTTAAACGGATACGCTCTCATCGAACTATAAAAGCTGTAGAGAGTAAAATAACTTGTCGTTTACTTGTCGTTTCAGCAAGAGTTTTAAAGTCTTTTAAAGCTCTCCTCCTATGCGAAGGCTGAATATACTTTTAACCGGAGTTGGAGGGCAGGGAATTTTAACTTCTTCAACAATTCTTGCAAGAGCTGCTATAGAGGAAGGAAAAAACGTAATTACAGCTGAAACCCACGGAATGGCTCAGAGAGGTGGAAGTGTAGAAGTTCACGTTAGAATTGGTGACGTTTACTCCCCCTTAATTCCGGAGGGTAAAGCAGATTACGTAATATCCTTAGAAATGGTAGAAGCCCTTAGATATACTAAGTACTTCTCAGATAGAACTGTTTCGATAATTAGCGAAGATAGAATAATACCTCCGTCAGTAAGTAGGAGTGAAGCAAGTTATCCGGACAAAGATACTGTAAGAAAAAATCTGCCGGGAAAAGTTTACTTCTTCAATGCAAGGGCTGTTGCTAACAGAGCTGGAAACGTTTTAGCCGCTAACGTAGCTATATTGGGTGCTTTCTGTAAGGTTTGCAATCATCTATCCGTATCTTCTCTCGAAAAAGCAATAGAGTACGTTTTTCCACAAAAATTAGTTGAAGTTAACGTAAAAGCTCTTAGAATGGGTTACGAGGAACTCAAAAACCAGTAAACTACAGCTAAAATTCCAACAGATATAAAAGCTATAATAAACTCAGGTTTAAAATTTATAAGTAGTACTGGATACAGAAGATAGGCTAAAATTGACACAAAAAAAGCTACTCCAGCGTATTGAATTTTTTCACCTTCTACAATCTGGGAAAAGCAGAAAAGTGTTATTACCAATGGTAAAGTCGGAGTAGGTTGGGGCTTTAGTGTTGTCAGGTAATATGCTACATTAGTAAAACCTGCGAAGTTTAATGCGTTTATAAAAGACGTGTATAGAGGTGTGGCTGGAAATATTTTTGGCA
>Ga0256833_1003230_pt1 | contig 11227 bp, 10 predicted proteins | sample 356284metaG_FD_190535 | JGI IMG/M metagenome (GOLD analysis project Ga0256833, IMG submission 190535) | Hydrothermal vent microbial communities from Mid Atlantic Ridge, Atlantic Ocean - 356-284 | ecosystem: Environmental > Aquatic > Marine > Hydrothermal vents | place: Atlantic Ocean: Mid...
TGGATAGGCCTTGTCGTCCCGGAGGATGACATTGTAACGGGGGCGAAACTTTTTGATAAGGTTGGCCTCAAGGACCAGGGCTTCTTTTTCGCTTCTCGTAACAATAAATTCAAAGTCTCTGGTTTTTGCAATCAAAACTCTGGTTTTCGAAGAGAGATCCGGTTTGGTATAGCTTAAAAGCCTTTTACGTAAGCTTTTGGCCTTGCCAACGTATAAAATCTCTCCCTTCTCTCCTTTGAAGAGATAAACTCCTGGAGCCTCAGGGGCCTTCTTGACTTTTTCTTCACTAAGCGGCATGAGAGATGAGCACGACGGCGTAAGCGGCTATACCCTCTTCTCTCCCCAGAAACCCGAGTTTTTCAGAGGTTTTAGCCTTAATATTAACGTCTTTAGGGGAGCAGGAAAGTATCTCTGACAATTTCTTCCTCATCTGTTCCTTGTAAGGGGCCAGTTTGGGTTTCTCGCAGACGATAGTGAGGTCAGCGTTTAGAAGGCTGAAGCCCTCTTTTTGAATTAGTTTTATGGTTTCTTGCAAAAGAAGAATGCTTGAAACGCGATAATATTTTTCATCGGAGTCTGGAAAGTGTTCCCCGATATCTCCAAGCCCTGCGGCCCCCAAAAGGGCGTCGATGAGGGCGTGAAGGGCCACGTCGGCATCAGAGTGCCCTTTGAGGCCCTTTTCAAAGGGTATTTCCACTCCGCAAAGGATAAGAGGGCGACCTTCTACGAAAGGATGGACGTCATAGCCAAAACCCACCCGCATTTATCCTTCCCCTTTAAAAGTTTTTTTGATCTTTTCCAGAGCTTCCGGATAGATACTTCGCAGGTGAATGTCCCTTTGCGGGAAGGGAATTTCAATACCGGCCTCTTTAAGGGCCTTATAAAGGGCATAGTAATAGTCACTTTTGATGCCGGTCATGGCCCGGTTAACCAGATATTGTCGCGTCCAGACTGCCAGTTCAAAGTCCAGGCTGCTTTCTCCGAAACCTAAAAAGCGAACCCTGATGGGGTGGTCCGGGTCTTCCAGAGTGATGGGAACGCTTCTGGCCGCCTTTATGGCCACCTCTTTCACCTTTTCAGGGTCTGTTCCGTAGGCCACTCCAAAAGGAATCAGAATACGACGCCAGTCGTCTTCGTAAGTCCAGGTGGAAATGCGTTGTGAGATGAATTCAGAGTTAGGAACGATAATTTCAAGGGCGTCAAAGGTGCGGATTACAGTGCTCCGGATATTTATTTTCTCCACCACCCCGATGGTCCCATCTTCAAATTGGACCAGGTCTCCTACTTTGATGCTTCTTTCTGTAAGGAGGATGATGCCGGAGACGAAGTTGTTGGCAATGGTCTGAAGGCCAAAACCGATACCTACCGAGAGGGCTCCGAAGATGAGGGCAATCTGGCTCAGGTTTACCCCGGCACTTGAAAGGGCAACCAGGGCTAAAAGGCAGAGCATGATGTAGTAGCTCAGGGTGGAAAGGGAATTCACCACTCCCGGGGCCATCCCCAGGTGCTTGATCAAAAATCTTTCCAGACGACGCTGGAGGAGTTTCAGGAGGATGATCCCGAGGGTCAAAACAAGGATGAGCTTAAGTAAGCTCAGGATAGTAAAGGTGGTTTCTCCACTCTTCCAGAGGGGATAGTAGAGGAAACTTTTGATACTTTTTTGACTGCGCTGATAAAATTTTTGCACACGGTTGTAGGCCCTTTGCCAGAGACTGAGGCGCGATTTCCACAGGGAGAGGATAGTTTCTCCTTCAAAGAGGAAGCGCCGTAGCGTTTCCCTTTTGGTTTGCAGGAGATCTTGAAGTTTTTGAAGGATGGCCAGAAGATTTTTCTCTTCCTGGATCAGAGAGGCCAGAAAGGCCCCTTTAGATCCTTTTCGGGCAATTTCCTGATGGAAGGCGAGATTACTTCGAACAAGGATACTCTTTTCTTGGAGATAGTTCAGGCGGAACCGGAGGCTTTCCCGCTGGTTTTCAAATTTCTGGAGTCTTTTTTCGTGTTCTTCTAAGGATTGGGCTACATGTTGCCGCTTGCATTTAGCTAAACAGGCCGCGAAATCTCGCCAGAGCTGTTTTTCTTCTTTTTGGAGTGTTGCCAGGCCCTCTTGAGTTTCAAGTATTTCAAGCCTGATTTTGTAAGATTCTTTTTTGGTTTCGTAGTAAAGCCGTTTATATGGTTTAGAAGATTTGGGCCCGAGTTTGGTAAGGCGAATTTCTAAAAGGGCGAGTTCGCGCTCGATAGCTTCGCGAATTTTCTGGTTGTTTCTTTTGAGGGTTTCGAGCCTTTTTTGGATCTTTTCAAGGTCTTTTTGGAGGGCTGATATCTCAGCAGGTTCTATCCTGAGTCTGGCAAAAGCGTTTTCCAGCAACTCCTGCCACTGATTTTCGAGTTTTGAGAGCTGATCCAGACGATCCAGAGTGCGCTGGAGTTCTAGTTTGGCAAGGGCCCACCTGGCCTGTAAATTCAGAAGTTCGGCCAGTTTGAGGTAGGCCCGGGCAGAAGGCCCCTTCTCTGCCAGAAGGAGATAGTCTCGATAAACTTCTTCAAGGGCCTTTTCCAGGCGGTCTAGTTCGTCTTTTTCAATCTGTTGTTTGCCCTTGAGGGTTTCTGTCTCATGGCGTAACTGGAAGCCAAAGAGCAAGAATTCTTCAAACTGAGAAAGTTTGGTCCCTGTTTTGGGGAGATGGGGGAGGGGCAGGGGAGGGGTTTCTTTTTGTTGTTCGAATTCTATTTCTATTTTTTGCCAGAGTAAGGGGAGGTTTTTTAAAAGTTCTTCTGCTTCGCGGAGGTTTTTTTGGTCTTCTGGGCCCTGAGGTTTGAGTTTAGCAAGGTCCTCTAAAAGTTTCTTGAGAAGTGCTTTCTGCCCTTTTAAAAAGGCCTTTCGTTCGGTGGCCTTGGGGTTTAAATAACGCAAATCCCTGGCTTCTTCGAAAAGGGGAAGCCCCTGCGCGAGAGAAACCGCCTGATTAAGGAGCAGGGATAAAACTACCACTTGAAGGATAATTCTAAACCTTGCTAAATAAAGGGACATGTGTGCTCGAGCCCTGCTATTATTTTTAGCTCTATTTTTAAGCGGTTGTGCCGACGTCGGCCCTCAGGCCTTAAAAGAGGCCCGCTTCAACTATAACCTTGCCGTCCAGTTATCTTCCAACGAACAAATGTTACTTAATTTAGTCCGTCTGCGCTATCGGGATAATCCGGTTTTTTTGGAGATCACCAATATTTCCACCCAGTTTTCCCTTTCAGGCGGGGTTAATGCCAGTGCCAACGTAAAAGAGGCCTATCCCGATACTTATTCTTTCGGGCTGGGCCTTTCTTACGCGGAAAAGCCCACCATTTCTTTCACCCCGCTTCACGGAGAACAATTCGTGAGGCGGCTTCTCTCTCCCATTCCCCTGGAACACCTGGTTCTTCTCTGTAATTCTGGCTGGAGGGTGGATAGAATCTTGCGCCTCTGTGTTCAGAGGATCCAGGGGACTAAAAATGCTCCCACAGCCTCAGGCCCCACTCCAGAATTAAAGCCAGAATTTGAAGAATTTTTGAAATTGGCAGCCCTTATGCAGAGACTGCACCGGCAGAAATACATCGATTTTGGCTACAAACGCTTTAAAGACCACCTTTATCCGGCACTTTTGGTCCACCGCGAAGCATCCACGCATCCAGATTTCTTGAAATTACGAAAGATGCTGAAATTGGGAGATTATAATTTCTATCCTCTCACTCCCGAGATGGCTTCAGAAAGCGACCGTTTTATAACCGTTCAAACTCGCTCCCTTATCGGGGTCCTCTTTTATCTCTCTCAGGGGGTAATTCCTCCAGAGGAAGATTTTAAAAAAGGCAAAGTTACCCTTACACGCTTTCCGGATGGGGCTCCCTTTGATTGGCGATCCCTTCTGGGAGATCTTTTTGTGGTGCGAGTAAGTAAACAGCCGCCTCCTGAAGCCGCGGTGGCGGTCCATTATCGAGGGCACTGGTTTTACATTGCCGACGACGATCTCAATACCAAGTCCACCTTTGTCTTGCTGGGGCAGCTCTTTGTGTTAGAAGCCGGAAAGGAGAAAGGACTTGTCCCCCTTCTTACTATTCCCATCGGCCAATAAATCTGGTTAAAAACTCCGATTTGAGTTACATTCTGCTCGCAGGGTTTGAGTGATGGGACGGGAAAAATGGCAAAAACTGGAAGAAGCCCGGCGCCTTTTGGGGCTCCCTCAGGAGACTTCAAGGGCGGAGATAAAAAAACGTTATCGCAAACTGGCTGCGAAACTGCACCCTGACCGGGCAGGAGACCTTGAGGCCATGCAAAAGCTTAACGAAGCTTACGCCTTGCTGATGGAATATTGTGAACATTATCGTATTGAGCTTCGCCCCAACGATCGTGGGGCGGATGCTGAGGAATGGTGGTTTCTCCACTTTGGAGAAGACCCGGTGTGGAGCGGTAAGAAGGAGGATTGAATCTATGCTGGTAGTCCAGAAGTTCGGAGGGACTTCGGTAGGGGATCTGGAGAGGATCCGCAACGTAGCCCGCCGGATCGCCAGATACAAAGACGAAGGCCATGATGTGGTGGTGGTGGTTTCTGCCATGGCCGGAGAAACAGATAGATTATTAGATCTTGCCCACAAATTGGTAGAGGAGCCTTCTCCGCGTGAGCTTGACATGCTGGTGGCCACGGGAGAGCAGGTTTCTTCAGCCCTCTTAGCGATGGCCTTAAACGCCATGGGCTATCCGGCCAAAGCTCTAGTGGCCTTTCAAATCCCCATAAAGACTGATGAGCTTTTTGGCAAGGCCCGGATTCGGGATATCGCCACGGAGAGAATGCGCCAGGAGCTTGAAAAGGGCCACATTTTAATCGTTGCCGGTTTTCAGGGGGTAACCGAAGAGGGCGATATTACTACCTTAGGACGGGGCGGTTCTGATACCACGGCGGTGGCTATCGCCGCGGCCCTTAAAGCTGACATCTGTGAGATCTTCACCGACGTGGACGGCGTTTATACTGCTGATCCCCGAATTGTTCCCAGGGCTCGCAAGATAGAGCGGATCTCATACGATGAGATGTTGGAGCTTGCCAGCATGGGAGCTAAAGTGCTGGAAATTCGCTCCGTGGAATTTGCTAAAATCTATAAAGTGCCGATCCATGTAAGGTCCAGTTTTTCCGAAGAGCCCGGAACGATGGTGGTCGAGGAGGACGAAACCATGGAAAAAGTGCTTGTCTCAGGGGTGACTTATAATCGCAACGAGGCCCGCATTTCTCTTTACGGGGTGCCTGACAGACCCGGAGTAGCGGCTCAGATCTTCGGGCCCATTGCGAACGCCGGTATCGTGGTGGATATGATCATCCAGACCGGAAGGCCAGATGGCCGGGCGGATATGACCTTCACCGTGCCCAAAACAGACTATAAAAAGACCCTCCGTCTGGTAGAGGAGATTGCCCCCGGTCTTGGGATCGAGAAAATTGAGGGTTCAGAAGATATTTCCAAGGTTTCCATTGTAGGAGCCGGTATGCGAGCTCATCCCGGAGTGGCGGCCAAAATGTTTGAGGTCCTGGCCGCCCATAATATTAATATTCACATGATTTCCACCTCGGAGATTAAAATTTCCTGTGTTATTGATGAAAAATATACGGAGCTTGCGGTAAGGGCCCTTCACGAGGCCTTCGGGCTCGACCGGGAGCCTGAAGAAGAAAAGGCGTAAGGGGTATTTATGGCCAAAAAAATCGAATTTTATGACACTACCTTACGTGACGGCACGCAGGCTGAAGAATTCAATCTTTCGGTAGAAGATAAATTACGGGTGGCCCAAAAGCTTGACGAGCTTGGTATCGATTATATCGAAGGGGGCTGGCCGGGGTCCAATCCCAAAGACGCCCGTTTTTTTCGGGAAGTTCGGGACCTGAAGCTCAAACACGCCAAGATTGCGGCCTTTGGGAGCACCCATCATCCCCGTAAACGCCCCGAAGAGGACCAAAATCTGGCTGCCCTTATTGAAGCCCGGACCCCGGTTATTACCATCTTTGGAAAGAGCTGGGATATTCACGTGAAAGAGGCCTTAAAGACCACTCTGGAAAGAAACCTGGAAATAATTTCGGCTTCAGTGGCCTATCTCAAACCCCATTGTGAGAAACTATTTTACGATGCCGAACATTTCTTCGATGGCTTTAAGGAAAACCGGGATTACGCGATAGAAACCCTCAAGAAGGCCAAAGAAGCCGGAGCCGACGTCTTGGTCCTTTGTGATACCAATGGCGGCACTCTTCCTCACGAAATCGTTGAGATCGTGCGGGAGGTCAAAAAACGTTTGGGTAAAGGGGTCTCTTTCGGCATTCACGCCCACAACGACTCCGAATGTGCGGTGGCCAATTCTCTTATGGCAGTCCTTGAAGGGGCCGTTCAGGTGCAGGGCACTATCAACGGTTTCGGGGAACGCTGTGGTAACGCCAACCTGTGTTCGATAATACCCAATCTGGTGTTGAAAATGGGCTATGAAGCGGAGGCCAAAAAATATCTCCACAGGTTGACGGAAGTATCTCGCTATGTGTGTGAAATTGCCAATATTCCTCACCCTCGCTATTTGCCCTATGTTGGCCGGAGTGCTTTTGCCCACAAGGGAGGGGTGCATGTTTCCGCTGTAATGAGGCATCCGCGCACCTACGAACACATCGAGCCCGAGCTTGTGGGAAACACCCGCCGTATTCTGGTTTCAGACCTTTCCGGAAGGAGCAACATCCTTTACAAGGCCCAGCAATTTGGGCTTAAACTTGAGGCCGATGATCCCATGGTGGCCAAAATTGTTGAGGAAGTTAAGAAGCGAGAGGCCCAGGGGTATCAGTTTGAGGCGGCAGAGGCCTCCCTGGAACTCCTTATGTATCGTTTGATAGGCGAACCCAAACAATATTTTGAACTTTTGGGCTACCGGGTCTTTGACATGCAGGCCCCAGAGGAAGGGCATCCCATGGTAGAAGCCACGGTAATGGTCCGGGTGCCTCCGGGAGTGGGAGAGGTAGAACATACCGCTGCTTCGGGAAATGGTCCGGTAAACGCCCTTGATAATGCCATTCGTAAGGCTCTGGAACGCTTTTATCCTCAACTTAAAGAGATGATCCTTGAGGATTACAAAGTAAGAGTCCTTCCCGGAAGTCCTGGCACCGGGGCCATGGTAAGAGTCCTTATTTTCTCCCGGGATCAAAATGATCGCTGGGGAACGGTAGGGGTATCTCACGACATTCTGGAAGCAAGTTGTAAGGCCCTGGTAGATAGCCTTACTTACAAACTTTTCAAAGATCGGCACAAAAAGGGTTAGGAGAGCAGAGATGTCCAGAACCATTGCCCTGGCCGGAAAAGGTGGGACTGGAAAGACCACCGTGGCCGCCCTTCTGGTCAAATACCTTCTTACCGAAGGAAAGACCCCCATTCTTGCGGTTGATGCGGACCCCAATGCCAATCTCAACGAACTTCTCGGAGTGGAGGTTGAGGTTACGCTGGGGGAAATCAAAAACGAGCTCCGCACCGCGGTCCCTGACAGTATGGCCCGGGGGGATTTTATCGAAATGCGGCTTAACGAAGCCATTATCGAGGCCTCGGGCTTTGATCTGATCGTGATGGGCCAGCCTGAAGGCCCGGGGTGTTATTGCGCAGCTCACGCCTTTCTATCCCAAGCCCTTGAAAAACTTATGCGCCATTACGCTTACGTGGTGGTGGATAACGAGGCCGGCATGGAACATCTCTCGCGCCTTAATATGCGCAAGATAGACCATCTTCTGGTGGTCTCTGACGCCTCCTCGCGAGGAGTGATGACGGCCGGCCGGATCGCCGAGCTCATCAAACCCCTGCAGCTGGAAGTGGGAACTTTGTGGCTCCTCGTTAATCGCGCTCCGGAAAAAATCCCGGAAGCCCTTGATGACTATGTGCAACAAATTTGTGCCGAAAAAGGAATGAAATTTTTGGGTTATCTAAAAGAGAGCCCGGAAATTTTTGAGGCTGAAATCGAAAGAAAACCTCTTCTTTCTCTTCCAGAAAAAGCTTCAGTCTTTGAAGAAGCAAGCTCCCTCTTTAAGGAGATGCTAAAAGAGGGGGCATAACCCCCTCTTAAGGGCAACTTAACTAGCAGCCTTCTACGGCCTTTTTCTTGGCGGGTTTAATTTTTACGGAATCTCCGGCCTTACACTTGCACTTGCCATGAATTTCAATAACCATGGTTTTGCCCTCAACCTCTTTCACCGTGCCCTTGCAGTATTTGGCCGCCAGGGCCGCTCCAGAAGAAGCACCCATGAAAGATACCGCCATCATCAACGCCAATAATTTCTTCCTCATACCTACACCTCCTCATGGTTTGAAAAAATAGTTTAATATAAACTAGGGAGTTTGCCAGATTTTTAGAAATTTATTTTTCCAAATTTAAAAGATACTGCACAATAAATCTCGGGAAAAATGAAAAATATAATCGTTTTATGGATAATTTTGAGTTTTTTTTCCTTTTCCTGGGCCCAAGATCTCCTCGTGGTCGAAAAATATTCTCGCACCCTCTATCTTTACCGGGATCAGGAGCTTAAAAAGGCCTATCCCATAGCCCTGGGCTGGAACCCTGACCTCCCCAAAAAGTCTCGGGGAGACGGAGCCACCCCGGAAGGCTTTTACTTCGTAATCTCCAAGCGCCCTTCACGAAAATACGGATTATTTATGGGTCTTAATTATCCCAATCTTAAAGATGTCAATCTTGCCTGGTGGGAAGGAAGACTCACTTATGAGGAATATAAACTCTGTATCCGGGCAGCACTGGAGAAAAGCCCCTCTCCCAAATGCCCCTTGGGGTTTGGGGTGGGAATCCACGGAGGAGGCATCTTAAAGAAAAGGGGAGAAAAACTGGTAAGAGACTGGACTCACGGTTGTATTGCTTTAGAAGATAAGGATCTCAGAGAATTATTCCGCAAAATATCGCTTGGCACGCCGGTAATTATCTACAATGCCAAAAGGCCCCTTTTTGAAATCCTGAAACAATTTGTCTTTCCTTTACAAATTCCAGGGGTCCGTCTAAGCCCCTGGTGGGGAGAGTGGGAATTCCCTCTGAAGGGATTAATAATTCGGGTTTCTCTCTGGGAGGATCATCGGGGGGGACGAAAAATAAAGATCTGGGGGATGGATCCGAAACAAAACCATCTGGTCCTTTATTATCAGGATGATAATGCCGACGGGATACTTTCTCCCTGGGAGGCCGGGCGGGTTTTAGCCCCACCTGGTTGGGATTATAATAAATTGCAGCGTGAGATAATCGAGGCCCTTCCTTTCTGGGCGGAAGGGCAAATTCTTTCAGGGCGAGGAGGTTAAAGATCAGATTACTCAAAGAAATTCCTGAGATGCGGGCCTGGAGTGAACGGGTCCGTCAGGATGGAGCCCGGATAGCTTTTGTCCCCACCATGGGCTATTTCCATGAGGGGCATCTGGCCCTCATGCGAAAGGCCAAGGAACTTGCAGATAAATTAGTAGTAAGCATTTTCGTAAATCCTATCCAATTTGGGCCTCAGGAGGATTTTGCCGCTTATCCTCGAGACTTAAACCGTGATGCCCGCCTGGCAGAAGAAATAGGGGTGGATGTGCTCTTTGTCCCGGAGGCCCAGAAGATGTATCCTTCCGGCTTTCAGACTTATGTGGAGGTCTCAGAGCTTAGCAAACCCCTTTGTGGTGCTAGGCGGCCGGGTCATTTTCGAGGGGTGGCCACGGTCTGTCTTAAACTTTTCAACATTGTGAAGCCCCACCTGGCCGTTTTTGGTCTCAAGGATTATCAGCAATTTCTGGTGATCCGGCGTCTGGTAGAGGATCTGAATCTGGGTATTGAAATCGTCGGGCATCCCATCGTGCGGGAAGAAGACGGCCTGGCCATGAGCTCTCGCAATACCTATCTCTCTCCAGAAGAGAGAAAAAGTGCTACCTGCCTTTACAAGGCCCTCTGTCTGGCCCAAGAAAAGGTAAAGGAGGGGGCAAGGGAGGCTCCCCCCCTTAAGAAAGAGATCGAGGCCTTTATTCTTTCATATCCCTATACCAGGATTGACTATGTGGAATTTTGTCATCCGGAAACCCTTGAACCTGTAAAGGAAATTTCTTCTCCCACTTTGCTGGCCCTGGCGGTTTTTGTGGGCAGGGCCCGCTTGATAGATAACGCTCTCATAAAACCCCTTTAAGTTTCGCGGTAATCTGCAAAGGGCATCTTTTCAGAAAAGTTTTTCCCGCGCTGGAAAGTGAAATTATTCCGGAGAGATGGAGTTGTTTCTGGAGAAGTCCTCAGGAGGGGGCTGATTTTGCCCTTGCCTTTTTGAGGGCTTTTCACTATCAAACTCCTTCAGGATGCCCATCGAACTCATCAATAAACAGCTTTTTAATGTTCCCACGTCCTGGTTGCGCCAGAACCTTGAGGCCGCGCTCTTTCTCCTCGGTATTCCCGAAAAAGAGGCCAATTTCATCCTGCTAGATGACGCTCAGATCACTTTTTACAACCAGAAGTATCTTGGAAGGCCATATCCCACAAACGTCATTTCTTTTTCCCAACGAGAAGGCCCCTTTGTAGAAGTTCAGCCCCATCTTTTGGGAGACGTGCTTCTTTCGGTAGAAACTGCTCGCCGGGAAGCTGAACTCTATGGACTTCCTTTCAGACATTATCTTCTGGCGTTAGCGATTCATGGTCTCTTGCACCTTTTGGGGCACGAACATGAAAGGGGGCGTTATGCCGCCAAGCTTATGGTAAAAAAAGAGCTTGAGCTCCTGGAAACTCTTTTGGGGAGCAGGGCTCGCAAAATACTAAATTTTGTGCGAAGGAGGGAGTATATGCCAGCCAAACTGGCGGTCAATGTGGATCATGTGGCCACGGTAAGAGAGGCCCGGAAGGTAAATTATCCCGATCCCGTTCACGCTGCGGTTCTTGCAGAACTTGGCGGGGCTCACGGGATTGTGGTTCATCTTCGAGAAGATCGCCGTCATATCCAGGACCGTGACGTCCGCCTTCTGAGAGAGATTGTTAAGACCAAACTGGTTTTAGAGATGGCAGCCACCGAGGAGATGATCAAAATTGCCAAAGAGATTCGGCCCGATCAGGTAACCCTGGTTCCTGAAAGGCGGCAGGAGATCACCACCGAAGGGGGGCTTAAGGTCAAGGGAAGGACGGCAAAAGTGAGAGAGGCCGTGGAAGACTTAAAAGAAGCCGGTTTGAAGGTGAGTATTTTTATTGATCCCGATCCAGAACAACTCA
>Ga0256833_1003231_pt1 | contig 11227 bp, 10 predicted proteins | sample 356284metaG_FD_190535 | JGI IMG/M metagenome (GOLD analysis project Ga0256833, IMG submission 190535) | Hydrothermal vent microbial communities from Mid Atlantic Ridge, Atlantic Ocean - 356-284 | ecosystem: Environmental > Aquatic > Marine > Hydrothermal vents | place: Atlantic Ocean: Mid...
GTAACTGACTCCAATTCTTATTTTCGAATTAGTGCTATCTTTTACTTCCGAAATAGCTTTAACTCCTTCCATAGCAACATCGAAGTTAACACTTCTCAATTCATCGTGAGAGTTAACTCCAGCAAAATTTTCTTCGATTTCTTTTTTGCAATTTCGAGCATTTCAACAATCTTACTGTGCTGAAGTGGTTCTCCCCAACCCTGTAAGTAAACGACGTCGTAATTTGGAAAAAGATTAGACACTTTTAAAAATAAATTCAGATCCATTTCCCCTGTCATCTTCCATTTTCTGTGAGGGCAGACAAGGCACTTCTCGCTACAGTTCCTCGTTACTTCGACTTGAATGTAATTCATAACTTCACCATAATTGCACCAGTTTAAAAATAGCCCCGCCCGGATTCGAACCGGGGTCGCGGGATCCAGAGTCCCGCAGGATTGACCACTACCCCACGGGGCTTTCGCAAGTACTCTGCGAGAGAATATAAGAAATTTTTGGTTAAACGCAGAAGGTCATTCTAAGAGCATCTCTAAGCCCAGGGGCTAATCCCAAGACTATCAACACGAACTTTACGAAGTTTATAAGCTCTTCATTCTCTTCTGACGAATCAAGTACGTAAAGAATTATTGAGAAGACTACGATTTTGAGAGGTAGCATTATCCAGCCACCGAAATGACTTATTAAGATTCTTGGAATTACGTGCATTTCCCAGTAACCTAAGAACGTTATACCGATAAAAGTAGCACTTCCATCGAGCATTTGAGAGAAAAAGACAGCACAACTAAGCTTATTGTACATCTTGCTGTAAAACTTCGAAGTTATTAAGCAGTATATTGCTAAAAAGGATAGCGCTAAGAGAAAAGCTGAAGGCAAAACCCACCAGTTAACGACTTTTAAATGTGTGAACAGAAATGTGAGAGTTACAGTTGAGAGTAAAGCTCCAAAAGCGCCGTAGTGTATCCAGTAATTTTCTCTTCTGTACTTCAAAGATAAAATAAAAGTTGGAAAAGCTATAGCAAAAACTACCATGTAAATAAAAGGTGACATGAACATGTAGCATAAAGGCGGACTGATAAAACCGGCATCTTCAACAACTCTTATGGATGAACCAAACACTACGTATGGGATGTTTCCGGCTACGAAGTACTCGTCAAACTTAACGCCGTACTTAACGAGGGTTTTGTAAACTGCTATGCACGCTATTATAAGCAGAATTATCCAAGTAGCGGAATTAACTGGGTTGTACCCCGTTTTATAAACTATTGAGTCTATATAGTATTTTTTTACGAACTCCCATATAGCAGAAGCGAAATAATTCATGGACAGCGAATGGGGAAGGTGTTTTAAACGTTTTCGATACATTTAATACTTCTACGTAAAAAACTGCAAGCAATGTCGTCAGTAAAGATAGAGAGACCGAGAGGAACGAGAGATTTTCTGCCAGATGAAATGGAAAAACGAAGGGCTGTGGAGAGATTAATGAGAGAAATAGTAGAAAGTTACGGATATAGAGAAGTTTGTACACCTACTTTCGAACACTTAGAGCTTTTCACTTTAAAGTCTGGAGAGGGTATCTTAGAAGAAATATACGCATTTAAAGATAAGGGGGGAAGGGACTTAGCTTTGAGACCAGAACTAACAGCTCCAGTAATGAGGTTGTTCGTTAACGAGTGTAAAGTTATGCCCAGACCTCTTAGGTTTTACTACTTTGCAAACTGCTTTAGATACGAAAGACCTCAAAGAGGCAGATATAGAGAGTTCTGGCAATTTGGTGTGGAATTAATAGGCTCAGATAGGCCTGAAAGCGAAGCTGAAGTTATAGCTATTGCTTACAGGATTCTCGAAAGATTGGGATTGGATTTTGAGCTGAGAATTGGGCATGTCGGAGTTCTGAGAGAGTTGTTAAAAGATTTGAACGAAGAAAAATCTTCTAAGATAATGAGGCTGATAGACAAGGGAGAGATGGACGAACTCGAAGAGTACATGAACGAACTAAACTTAGGAGAGCTTTACGAAAAAATCAAAGAAATAGTGAAAGTTAAAGGCAAAAGCGATGTAATAGAAAGATTAGATTTGAAAAAAGATGTTAAAGAGAGGATTACAAAAGTTTGTAGTTTGTGCGATGCTTACGAGGTTGAATACAGCATAGACCTAAGTATAGTTAGAGGATTGGACTACTACACTGGTATAGTGTTCGAAGCTTACGCTGAGGGGCTTGGGGCTCAAAAACAAGTTTGTGGTGGTGGCAGTTACAGATTAGCTCACGTTTTTGGTGGAGAAGATACGCCTTCAACTGGATTTGCGATAGGTTTCGATAGAGTAATGGAAGTATGTAAAATTGAGCCGGAGAGAAAGTTGAAAATAGCAGTAGTAAATGCCGGAGATTACGAATTAGCATTAAGAGTTGCTGAAAATCTTAGGAGAGAGGTAAAAGCAGAAATAGTAATGGACGTAATGGGCAGAAGTTTGAAGAAGCAACTTTCTCACTTCAAAGATTACGACTTCGCTTTAATAGTTGGAAAAAGAGAAGTAGAATCGGGAATTTACAGCTTAAAAGATTTAAAAACTGGAGTGCAGGAAAAGCTTAACTTTGAAAAAGTTGTTGAAAAATTAAAAAAAGAGGTGAAAGAATGAAAAAACTCTTAATCTTGTTAGTTCTATCGGTTTTATTGCTCGGTTGTTCGAGCAAAAGCGTTTCAGAAAATAAGGCTAATAAAATGGGAGTTGAAATAGCTAAGAAAGTGAAAGAACTATACAACTCAACAGAAAGCGTTGAAGGGTGGGAATACTTGGAAATGAATGCGAGCGGAAAAACTTACAACGACAGTTTGAAGTTTATAGTAAAAAAACCAGATAAAATTTGGATGTACGATTCAACTTACAATGCGTACTTAATATCGAACGGAACTTATACTTGGATTTACGACAAAGATAAAAATACTGTAAAAGTTGAGAAAGAAACTCCCTCTCACCCTCCAGATTACGTTAGATTTATAGACGGAATGCTCACGGTCTTTAATGTCAGTTACGTTGGAAACAAAACTTTTGATGGCGTTAATTGCTACGTTATAAAGCTAACACCAAACGCAACGAACGTCAACGTTTACGGATACGCTTACGTAACTCCGAATTACAAACTCAAAGGCATTTACTTTAAACTTAACAACATTGAGTACAACATAGTATTCGAAAACGTTAGCTACAACGTTAGCGTTAACAGCAGTCTTTTCAACTTCACACCACCTAAGGGTGCGAAAGTTTACAGAGTAATAGAGAGTTTGAAAATATATAGGTTTAAAGACGTGAAAAAGGCACAGAAGTACGCGAAGTTTAAAATATTGGTTCCATCGTACACAAACGGATACGAAATAAGTAGCATTTGCGTTTACGGTTACAACGTTTTACTCGAATACACGAATGGATCGAAAGAAATGCTAATAAAAGAGACAACCCTGCCTACACCGTATTCATTAAGCTCTAAGGAAGTAAGAATAGACAACGTAACTATCCACGTGTGGACAGAAAACGGCAGAAATGTAGCTTATTTCAAAAAAGGTAACTTAACAGTTATAGTAAACGCCCCAATGAACGAAAAAGAACTGCTAAAGATTTGTTCATCTATAATTGAACAAAGTTAATATTTTATTTTTTATATTAATTTAATTTATTTAAATATAAGATGCTTAAAAATGACTCTGAAAAATGGCTGTTTTGCAGTAATCTCCGTGATCTTCGTAATAATCTTCTCAATAAATCCAATTTACAAAAGCCCTTCAAATTCGAGAATTCTCCTCGCCCACCTGAGCTTTTTCAACTTCAATTCGCTTTCCGCAACGTCAAACCTAAAGTTAACGAGCTTAACGTCTTCGAAAAAAGCCTTAGCAATTATTGCAGCTCTATCCCCATCCGTAAATCCGCCAAAATTGTATATTTTGTCAAACGGTAAGTATTGAGTAGTCCCCACCACTTTTCCCAAGCTTGGAACGTACTCTTTGATTAGTTCTAAGTTATCTCCATGAGCATGAACTACGACTACTTTTGCCCTATCAGCAGCATCGCACAAAGCTTTAAAACCTTCGTCGAGATCCGTTACGTGAACGTCGATTCTACCGTCGTAATTCAAAACAGTTTTACCAGCCGTAATTACGTGGAATCCTTCCAGAACTTCAAAACGCTTGTCTGGAGAGTTTCCCAAAACAACTGCTTTTTCGTCAGTTTTCAATTTTTCTGCCTTCTCCAACTTTGCTACTTCTTGTAACACTCTCGCACTTTCGGCATCCTCTGAAATGTCGAAGTTGAACTCGTTTAAAATTGGAAAATAAAAGTAAAAAAGCCAATCGTTCAGGAGCATCTCCTAATCCCTATTTTTATCTTCTCACCTTCTATATCCCACTCTTTAACAAACCAGTCCTCTTCCTCTTCAAATTCATGTTCGAACTCCAAGTTTCTCGCTCTGACTTCTCTCGCTATGTAATCCACCCACCCTTTCACAATATCCTCTTTACAGCTCATAGCAACGTCTATGAACTCTTCAACGTTCAAATCGAGCATTTTCCTCATCTCCTGAACTCTTCTAACGATTTCTCTCGCCAAACACTCTCTCCACAAATCTTCGTCCATTTCTGTGTAGAGGTAAACTCTCCCTGAGCTAAATTCTGCATCAGTGTAACCTTCTGGCAACTCGTAAATCACGTTCAGCAAATTAGAAGGCAGTTTTTCTCCGTTAAAATCTATTTCACCTGTTTTTACAGCTTTTTCTATCTCTTTTTCGCTCATTTCACTTACGAAGTTTGCAAAATCTTTTATCTTCTCCTTTAACAAAGGCCCAGCTTCTCTGTAGTTTACCTGTGCTTTCAACTTCTTTTCAAATTTTTCCACATACTTAATTTCTTTAACGTTACACTGCGTCTTCAGTATTTCTTCGAGCATTTCAACCGCTTTTTTCACTTTTTCATCGCCTTCAACGACTAAAAGCTTTAGAGGCCACCTGAGCTTTCTCTTAGCTTTTTGTCTCGCGTTACTCGCGGCTTCAAACACTTCCATTGCTATTCTCATAGCTTCTTCGAGTTCTGCATCTATCATCTCTTCTTCGATTTCTGGATAACTTTCCATAAAAACGGATTCTTTAACGCTTTCGCCGTATAGCTTTTCTCTCACTTCAGAAAACTCTTTAACGAAGTTTTGGTATATCCACTCAGAGATTATGGGGATGTAAGGAGAAATAGCTCTTATAGATTTGTCTATAACTTTCAAAATCGTTGCATATGCAGCCATTTTTGATGGCGATGCTTTTTCCTCCCAAACTCTACTCCTGATCAGCTGAACGTACCACCTGCTAAAGTCTTCAACGAAGAAGTCAATAAAGGCTTTTACAGTTTTGTGAACGTTGTACGTTTCAAGAGCATCTCTTGCAACTTTACAGAAGTTTTCTAATCTTGAAAGTATCCACTTATCTTCTATTTTGAAGCTAATATCGCTACACTTAATGAAGTCTTCTTTATCGAGAGTCATGTACATGTACGCAAATCTAACAGCGTTCCACACTATGTTCAGGTATTTTTTGTACATTTCAGCTTCTTCCATTGAAAACTTCAGGTCTTCCCAAGGTGCGGAGCTGAGGACGTAAATCCTGAATGCGTCAATTCCTACTTTTTTCACAACTTCTTCTGGCTTAACAATGTTCCCAAGACTTTTACTCATTTTTCTTCCGTGTTTGTCGAGTGCAAAACCGTGCATAAGTACAGTTTTGTAAGGCGCTCTATCGAATGCTATTATGCTGGCTCCAAGCTGAGAATAGAACCACCCTCTCGTCTGGTCATGCCCCTCCGTTATGAAATCTGCTGGCCAGAGTTTTTCGAATTCATCTTTAACTCTCGGATATTTCAAAGTCGCCCAGCTCGCAACTCCGCTGTCAAACCATACGTCAAAAACGTCTGGCACCCTTTTCATTACGCCCCCGCACTCGCACTCGAAAGTTATTTCGTCAACTCTTGGCCTATGAACGTCGAGATCCTCTCTAACTTCTATTCCGAGCTCATCTATGCTACCAACTACTTTAATTCTACCACACTTCTCGCAAATCCAAACGGGGATAGGTATTCCCCAGTACCTCTGCCTGCTTATACACCAGTCCCTCGCATTGCTTACCCAGTCTTTAAATCTCGACATTCCAGCCCACTCTGGAATCCACCAGACTTTGTCGATCTCTTCAACCATCTTTTCCTTAACTTTGGAGATAGTTATGAACCACTGTTCGGTAGCTCTGTAGATTATAGGGCTTTTACACCTCCAGCAATGTCCATATCTGTGAACTATTTTTTCTTCACATAGAAGTAATCCTTTTTTCTTTAAATCTTCTATTATTAACGAATTTGCATCTCTAACATTCATTCCAGCGTACTTTCCAGCTTCTTCAGTATAAACGCCGCTGTCGTTAACGGGGTTGAAAACTTCCAAACCGTATTCCTGTCCCAAGTAGAAGTCGTCAACACCGTGTCCGGGAGCTATGTGTACACATCCCGTGTTTTCCAGTTCAACGAAGTTTGCAAGGCAAACGAAGTGCTTTCTATTTTGAAGTGGAACTTCTTCTTTTAAGGGATGTTCGTACTCTAATCCTTCAATTTCTCTACCTTTAAATTCTTTCACCACTTCTAAGATTTTCAACTTGCCTTTTTCAGCAACTTTTTCGAGTAAGTCCTTAGCAACTATTATCTCCTCAACCTCGCCGTCTTTTTTCACCTTAGCTTTAACGTACGTGTAATCTGGGTGAACAGCCACAGCCATGTTTGCAGGCAAAGTCCACGGAGTCGTCGTCCATATAACTATGTACGAGTTTTCATCTTTTAAAGGAAACTTAACGTAAATGGAGGGATCTTCTTTTTCTCTGTACTCAACTTCTGCCTCAGCTAAAGCTGTTTCACACCTCGGACACCAATTAACAACTCTCAGTTTTTTCTCTAACAAACCTCTTTCGTGAGCTCTCTTTACAGTCCACCAAGCAGCGTTTATGTAGTCAGCTTTAATCGTCATGTACGGATTGTTCCAGTCCATCCAGACAGCTAATTTTACGAACTGCTCAGTCATTTTTTCCTTGTTTTTTAAAGCGAATTCCATACACTTTTTGACGAATTTATCTACTCCGTAACTTTCTATTTCTCTTTTCGTCTTAAATCCCAGTTCTTTTTCTACTTTAACTTCTATTGGTAAACCGTGCATGTCCCATCCGGGCGTGTCTCTAACTCTAAAACCGCACATTCTCTTGTACCTAAGTACGACGTCTTTCAGAACTTTGTTCCAAGCCGTTCCGAGATGTATTTCTCCAGTAGTATAAGGTGGCCCATCAACGAAAAAGAAATCTCTATCTCCCTTCTTTTTTACTTTTTCGTAGATGCTGTTATCGTGCCAGAAGCGGAATATTTCTTCCTCTACATCTTCTGGTGAGTAAATTGATGGGAACATGGTTTTTGAGCTGTAAACTTGGTTAAAAAACTTTTAGTATTTTTAGTCGGGACTTACTTCAGAGGGTATGTCAAGTTAGGTATGTCAAGTTAACATCCCCAGTAGTTATACAACGCATAAAGCTCTCTAACCAGCTCTATACAAAAAATTTAAATATTCTTTTAGTAATTAGGATTTGTGTCTTCAGATCCATTTAACTTGGAGGAACTAATATTTGAAAAAATTGCTGGCGGTGCGAGAGTTTACGATTTGGAAGGGAACTTGTTGCTATATGCGGAACGAGAGGGGATGTCAAAACTGGGGAAGTGCATTCACGTCTATCCGTCAAAGTATATTAAAAGAGAAATTTTGACGATAAAACCGTTACAAAAATCTCTTAAAGAAGTAATTGATTTGCGGATGCCAGTTGGATTGAGTTTCGAAGTTGTAGAGTCATCGGGGAAATCGCTTGGTATTATAAGTCAGACGAGTGTATGGGAAAGAAAATTAACTAAGATCGTGATTGACAAATGGTTAATTAAAGTGAATGACGAAGTCATAACAAAAATTGAGGAAGTAAGTCTTGTTAGACATTTGATACGTTCCTACTTCTTTCCTTGTAAATATCAAATAGTATCTAATGGAGAGATTATTGGGTATTTCGAACAGTTACGCAAATTCATAAATTTTAGGTATCACATGAAAATCAATATCCCAAAAGTAAACACAAAATTACTGGTCGCTTGGGGAATTCTATATAGCATACTTTCAGTTAGGTTTTAGGTTTAACGAGGCGTCAAGCCAAATCCAAGCCACTTGATAACTAATAGCACTCTATTTGCCTTTTTTAAACTCAAATTTGGAAGAGTGTATAGAAAAAATAAAATAATCGACTTTGATTCCCGTTTCGGGGATGTGCAAATGAGGGCGAAAATCGGGGCAAAGGTTAGCGCAAAAACTTGGATGCTCATAGTTATAGCATTAATAGCCGTTGCTTTAGCGGGTTGTGCCCAGAATACGCAAAAAGCTCAGAACGTTCAGAACGTTAAGCAAAACCAACAGATGAAACTCGTACATCCCGGAAATCTAACCATTGGTATGGACGCTACATACCCACCTTTTGAATTCATAAACGATACTAACCACAAATTCCAGGGATTTGACGTTGACTTAATGAAAGCTGTTGCAAAGGAGATGGGGTTAAAGCCAAAATTCGTCAACATTGCTTGGACTGGAATAATACCCGGATTAATCGCTCACAAGTACGACTGCATATGCAGTGCGATGACAATAACTCCGGAAAGAGCTAAAACTGTTTACTTCAGCAGACCTTACTTCGTAGCTTCTCAGGTTATAGTAGTTAGAGCAAACGATAACAGAATTCACGGAGTAAAGGACTTGGAAGGAAAAGTAGTTGGTGTTCAGCTTGGCACAACTGGTGAGTTCTTTGCCGAAAAACTGTTAAAAGAGGGAATAAAGTTTACTCTAAAGAAGTACCAAACCACTCCGGATGCACTTTTAGACTTGAAGAACGGCAGACTTGACGCCGTAATAATAGACAACGGTGTTGCAATGTGGATGGCAAAGAAGTGTCCTGAGGACTACAAAGTAATAAATGAAAGACTTACGCACGAACTATACGGAATTGCAGTAGCTAAGGACAATCCAGCTTTACTCAAAGCGATAAACGAGGCACTAAACAAGACTATAATGGATGGCACTTATTCAAAGATATACGAAAAGTGGTTTGGTACAAAGCCTAACATAACCCTACTACTGCACGCTAAGCCTTGAGAAGTGAGAGCATGGCAGGAATTGGACAGTTCGATTTCAATCTTTTTATTAAAATTTTGCCGGACTTAGCAAGAGGTGCGATTGTAACTTTAAAGTTTTCTTCTCTTTCTATAATTTTTGGTCTTATAATTGGGACTATTTTTGGAGTTTGCAGAATAGTTAAGAATCTCATACTCCCAAAGATTGCAACGGCTTACGTTGAGCTGATAAGGGGTACACCGCTATTAGTCCAAATCATGATCGTTTACTATGGCTTACCCGCTGCTGGAATAAACTTACCTCCAGAAGTCGCAGGAGTTCTCGCTTTAAGCATCAACAGTGGTGCTTACATAGCGGAAATAATAAGGGCTGGTATTCAGAGCGTACCAAAAGGTCAGATGGATGCTGCGAGATCCCTTGGAATGACTTACTTTCAAGCTATGAGGTACGTCGTATTACCTCAGGCTTTCAGAAACATACTGCCAGCATTGGGTAATGAGTTCATAGCCCTAATAAAAGATTCTTCTCTGCTGTCAGTAATAGCAATAGCAGAACTTACGAGAACTGGAATGCAAATATACGCCGTAACTTTCAACGCTTGGACACCTTTGCTTGGAGTTGCAATGTTCTACTTAATGATGACGCTACCTTTAAGTAAATTAGTCGATCACTTCCAGAGGAGGATAGGTGGTCATGAGTCTCCTTAAAATAGTAAACCTGCACAAGAGATTTGGGGATTTATACGTGCTTAGGGGAGTAAACATGGAAGTTGAGAAAGGAGAGGTAGTGGTCATAATAGGCCCATCAGGTGGAGGTAAATCAACTCTGCTCAAATGCATAAACATGTTAGAACCGCCAACCGAAGGAAAAATAATACTCGACGGAATTGACTTAACAGCAAAAGGCGTTGACTTGAACAAAATTAGGCAAAGAATTGGCATAGTTTTTCAACAGTTTAACCTATTTTCACACCTTACTGCTTTAGAAAACATAACTCTTCCACTCAGAATAGTAAAGAAGATACCAAAAGAGGAAGCAGAAAAAATAGCGATAAAGTACTTAAAAAAAGTTGGACTTGAAGAGGAGTTTGCAAGTTACTATCCACACCAGTTGAGTGGAGGTCAGCAGCAAAGAGTTGCGATAGCAAGAGCCTTAGCAATGAATCCAGAGTTAATGCTTTTTGACGAAGTTACTTCTGCTTTAGATCCCGAAAGAGTTAAAGAAGTTCTGAACGTAATGGAAGAGCTTGCGAGAGAAGGTATGACTATGATAGTCGTAACTCACGAAATGGGGTTTGCGAGGGAAGTGGGTGATAGGGTTATTTTCATGGACGGAGGAGTTATAGTAGAGGAAGGTAAACCCGAAGAAATATTCACTTCACCAAAACATCCGAGAACGAGGCAGTTTCTCAGCATGATTCTTTAGCAATTTTAAAACTTTAAAAACTTTAATCCTTTAATCGTTAATTAATCGTGGTGTGGTATCCCGAAACAGTATCCCGAAACAATTTCACACCTCAAAATGCTTGTGGATGATTTATTCTTGTAACAATGTGTGGCTGTCAGTCTTCTTTTTCATGAACAATTTTCTTCCAGTCTATCTGCCATAAACTCATAACTCTCATTCTATTGCTAATTTATAAATTTATAATTCCGAGACACTACACTTTGACTGATCGTGGATTAACAGTAGAATACAAAACAAAAAATTATAAACAGTTTATATCGTTGTTATCTCATGGATAAAAAAGCTTTAGAAGTTCTAAAATTGCTTGAAAACGATGCAAGGTTGGGATACGATGAAATAGCTGAAATGCTTGGAATTAGTGAAAACGAAGTAAGAGAGATAGTCAAAAAAGCTGAAAAAAATGGAGTGATACTTAAATACAAGACTCTAATCAACTGGGAAAGAGCTGGAGAAGAGCCAGTTTACGCGGTTATAGACGTGAGAGTAACTTTAACGAGAGAGAAAAACTACGACGATATTGCGAAGAGGATAGCAAAATACCCTGAAGTTCACG
>Ga0256833_1003232_pt1 | contig 11224 bp, 13 predicted proteins | sample 356284metaG_FD_190535 | JGI IMG/M metagenome (GOLD analysis project Ga0256833, IMG submission 190535) | Hydrothermal vent microbial communities from Mid Atlantic Ridge, Atlantic Ocean - 356-284 | ecosystem: Environmental > Aquatic > Marine > Hydrothermal vents | place: Atlantic Ocean: Mid...
ATTTTTTCATCACTATCAGTAGCATTTTTATCATCTATTACAGTAAGGGTTATTTTATGAATTCCTTCTTTCATAAACTTCATCTCAAATTTAACTTTTGTAGAAATAGTTTTGTTTCCCTCTTTCCATATATACTTTGTGATATTTCCATCTATATCTCTACTTTTACTACCATCAAACTTAACAACATCACCTTTTATGCCAATATAATCTTTACCGGCATCAGCAATTGGGGGAAGGTTTTTATCGGTTATTTTAATAGTAATAGTTGCTATATTTGAATCAACCTTGCCATCATTTGCTTTAAAGGTAAAGCTATCTTCTCCTATGTAGTTTTTATCAGGCGTATAAATTAAGTTTGGTGCTTTACCACTAAATTTTCCATGTTTTGGTTTAGTAACTATTATATACTTTAAGTTATCTCCATCTTTATCAGTAGCTTTAAGTTTAATATCTTGTGTGCTATTTTCTTTAATAGTTAAAGTATCAGATTTTGCTACTGGAGCATGGTTTTTACTGCCACCTTTATTAATACAAAAAGATATATTTACTTTAGCTTCATTAGAGTATTGGCATAAATCATCAACTGCTTTATAGCTAAAACTATCTTCCCCACATTGTTTCTTTTTTGGAAAATATTTTATTTTACCATTTACTACTACAATCTCTCCATATTTTGGTTTATTAACAATGAGAATACCACTAATATCATTATCATCATCATAATCATTTTTTAATACATCAATCGTAAAATTATTATCTGACGACAAAGTAGCATTATCATCCAATGCAACAGGAACTCCACTTTGCTCAGCACAAGAGACCATAAAAACAGCAATTGTTAAAATAGTTAATACTTTTATAAAATTAAATTTCATAAATCCTCCAAGTAAGCTCTAGAGAATTAGGTATATAGCATAAAGTAAATATTGACCATATAGCAAACTTAGAGCTTTAAAGTTTAAATACATATATAAAAATTATATCTATTTGTATTTATTTAAAATATTTTTATGTCAAATTGAAATATAACTAATAGTAAATATTGCTGATTTAATCTTTATAGATAGCTAACAAAAACCCATATTAAAGGCTTTAACTGGACATCTAAATTATAATATCAATAACATATATAAAATAATCTTTTTTGCTATTCTTTGTCTAATATCTTAACTTTCGCATATAGTAATATATCTAAAAACATCATACACCAAGTGTTTAAGTAGTATTTATAATATACATTAACATTGTATATTGATTTTTTTTCAGTATGTAACGCAATGACACTATTTTCTTTAATATATAATGAACATTCCCAAGATTCTTCTATAAGTCCAATTTTATTGGTTCAAATAAACTAAATAAGAAGAGTATCCAGAAAATAGATATTCCAAAAGCTTTTACTATAAGAATTTTCTGAAAATAATTATGAATATTCGATACAAGTTAAGCAATATATTATCAAAATTTATGCACTTAAATAATAAATATTTAATAGGAATCACAAAAAGAATAGAGCTACTTTTTTAATAATATTTTAATTTTGTTTTTAATATTTCTTGCAAATATCTTTATAAATAGTTTTGTTTGAATGGCTTTTTGTTTTAAGAATATAAATGTTTTACTACTTTTAACCCAGCTTGACAACTCTTTTATTTTTTTATAGCTAAAATCTATTATTTTAAATGAGAGTAATTTTTTTTGCTCTACATTAAAAAGCCAAAATGCAAAGGCTACTATTATTAGTTTTAGGGCATAGAGTGCAACTCCTAAGAGTATATATCCTTTAAGGGCAATAATTGGAGATAGTAATCCAATTAATTCGCCTAATAAAAATGGCAGAATAAATAGAATTAAAATAATATATCTATTTTTATTATGAAGATAACTCTCTAGCTTTTTAAACAGATTAAGATGTTTAATATATTTAAAAATTGGCTCTGCAAAGCGCTCCCATACTAGCTCTTCTAAAATAATATAGAGTGTAATAAAAATTACTTGAGTAGCTGTAAAAAGCTTTTTTATGATTTTTTTAAACAAAGTTTATCCTAATTTTTTAAGAGATTATATCTAAAAAGAATTAAGATAAATATTTTAAATAGTAGTTAGTCTCAATAAATCCAAGAGGATTTATTGCTTATTTTCTTCTTAACTCTTTAATTCTAGCAGCTTTTCCTCTTAAATCTCTTAAATAGAATAGCTTAGCTCTTCTTACACGACCACGACGAAGAACTTCGATACTCTCTATACTATCTGAGTATAGTGGAAAAATTCTCTCAACACCAACATTGTTAGCACCAATTTTTCTTACATTAAAAGTCTTACCTGTTCCTTCACCACGAATAGCAATACAAATACCTTCATAATTTTGAACTCTCTCTTTATCACCCTCTTTAATTCTAACAGCAACTCTTACAGTATCACCTGCTCTAAAATCGGGAATCTCTTTAGTTTCAACTTGCGCTTTTTCAAATGCTTCTATATATTTATTTCTCATAACCTGCCTTTACTTTACAATAGATGTCTGGTCTAAAATACTTTGTTTTAAACAAAGATAGTTTTAGTTTAATGGACGCGATTTTACTATGATTACCCTTTAGATACTCTGAAATCACACTATTTTCTTTATAAATATTTGGTTTTGTAAAATTTGGTGCTTCTAAGAGATTTTTTTCGAAACTCTCCTCTTCTAATGAGTCGCTATTTCCTAATACATTTGGAATATTACGGCTAATTGAATCACACATAATTAATGCACCAAGCTCTCCACCTGTTAGAATAAAATCTCCTATGCTAAAAACTTCATCTGCATACTCTTCTATAACTCTCTCATCAAAGCCTTCATATCTACCACACACAAATGTAACAGAACTCTCTTTTGCCAATCTCTTTGCATCTTTTTGATTAAACTTTTTAGCAACAGGAGTTAAAAATATTATTTTACTTTTTGGCTCTTTATGTTTTATAGTTTCAATTGTGCTAGATAGTGGTTGAATACTCATAAGCATTCCAGCCCCTCCACCAACCAAAACATCATCTACTTTATTATGCTTATTTGAAGTATAGTCTCTTGGATTGTAGTAGTTAATGCTTATATACTCTTTAGCTATAGCTCTTTTTAAAATAGATTCATTAAAATAGCCACTAATAATATCTGGGAAAAGAGTTACAAAATTAAAGTTCATTAACTTGCTTCTAAAATATCTTTAGCTCCATAAACTTCTATAGTTTTACTCTCAATATCAACATTTTTTACAAAATTTGGAAGATATGGCAATAAAAAGCTCTTAGCCAACCCACTCTCTTGTAATTTATTATCTGTTTCAATTAAGAAGTAATCTCCTTGAGGAAGCCTTGTAATCTCTTTTACTATACCTAAAGTCTCGCCTTCTTCTAAAATAGAGCATCCTATCAAATCAAACCAAAAGTATTGACCTTTATCTAATTTGCAAAACTCTCTTGTCTCATCTTCGCTTGAGTAGATTAAAGTATTTGTTAATATTTTTGCATCTTCTGGATTATCATATCCTACAATTTTAATTAAACCTCTTTTAGGATTATATCTCTCAATCTCTAACTCACCTCTTTTGGTTTTTAATACTCTGCCGATTTTAAATTGTTCTGGAAAGTCTGTATGAAGATTTAATTTAAGTTCGCCTTTTAGCCCAACAGTTTTACCAAACTGCGCAACTAAAAACTCTCTGTTTTTATGCATTTTCTTTAGCTTTTACACTAACTTTATAACTTGGTCCACCCTTTGGTTTGCATCCTGAAATAATTGTTTTGATAGAGCTTATCATTCTACCATCACGACCTATAACTTTACCAATATCACTAGGGTGAACATATAAAAATAGTTCTGTCAAGTTTTCATCTATCTTTTGAGACTCTATAGATATCTCTTCTGGATATTTAGCAATTAACTTTACATACTCTACGATGAAATCTTGAACCATAAACTACTACTTACCAGTAATTTTTTTAACTCTATCGCTCATTTGAGCACCAACGCTAATCCAGTAATTCAATCTCTCTTCATCAAACTTAACTTCTCTTGTCTCTTTTAGAGGATTGTAGTAGCCAATTGATTCAATCCAACCACCATCTCTTCTTTTTCTGCTATCTGTTACAACTATTCTGTAAAAAGGTCTCTTTTTTCTACCCATTCTTGTTAATCTAATTACTGTCATTTTGACTAATCCTTAATTTTTTTAGTGGTTTACCACTTTTTGGTGGCGAATTCTACCACAATTATATTAAATTTTTTATTAATTGCTGCTATTGATACTTTAATTTAAGCAAACTTTTTCAATAAAGATATTATTTCATTAACCCAGGAGGCATTCCACCACCACCTTGCATCTGCTTCATCATATCTTGCATCTGCTTCATTCCACCTTTTGTGGACATTTTTTTAGCAACTTTAGCTGCATTTTTAAACTGCTTTAATACTCTATTTACTTGAATTTGATCTAACCCTGCACCTGCTGCTATTCTTCTTTTTCTCGCATTATTTAATAAGTCTGGATTTTCTCTCTCTTTTGGCGTCATAGAGCTAATCATTGCTTTTATTTGCTTAATCTCTTTGGAGTTTTCCAAATCTAAATCACCAATTTGCTTAGCCACAGAGCTCATACCAGGAATCATACTAATTAGAGACTTCATAGAGCCTAGTTTTTTCATCTGCTCCATCTGGTCTAAAAAGTCATTAAAGTTAAATTGTCCTTTTTTAATCTTTTTTGTAATCTTTTTGGCACTCTTTTCATCAATAACAGCTGCGGTTCTCTCCATAAGACCTTCTAAATCTCCAGCGCCCATTAGACGACTAACAATTCTATCTGGAATAAAAGGTTCTAAATCTGGCATCTTTTCACCACTACCAATAAAGCGAAGAGGAACACCAACTTGATGAGCAACACCCAAAGATACACCACCTTTACTGTCTGCATCAAATTTACTTAAAACTACACCTGTAATTCCTATTTTCTCTTTAAAAGCTTGAGCTGTTCTAACTGCATCTATACCTGTCATTGCATCTGCAACATAGAATATCTCATCTGGATTTGCAACTTCTTTTACTCTCTCTAGCTCATCCATCAACTCTTCATCTATTGCTAAACGACCAGCAGTATCTATTAAAAGAACATCATACAGACCATCTTTGGCCTTTTTTATTGCCTCTTTTACAATCTCTTCTGGTTTTTTATTCTCATCGGCAAGCAAATCAACACCAATTTGTTCTGTAATTTGGCGAAGTTGCTCTACTGCTGCCAATCTTTGTAAATCGGCTGCTGCTATTAAGACTTTTTTCTTCTTTTGCTCTTTTAGCATTAATGCTAATTTACCCGTAGTTGTTGTTTTACCACTACCTTGAAGACCTGTCATTAAAACAACAGTAGGTGGTTTAGAGGCAAATACAAAGCCTTGATTACCCTTAGCTGTTAAAATATCTACCAATCTTTTGCTTAATGCATTTAAAAAAGCATCTTTTCCGACACCAACTGCTTTTACATCTTTCTCTACATTAGTAACTAACTCTTTTACAACTTTATGATGAACATCACTCTTTAAAAGTGATTTTTTTAGCTCTGCTAAAGCCTTTTTTAGCGCTTTTTCATCATCTTGAAATCTTATTTTTCCAATTGCGCTTTTAAAGCCTTCTGTTAAAGTATCAAACATTGACATACTCCCATTTATTTAACATTATTTTACCTATTTATATCTTTGTATATCTTTAGGCTCAGGTGCAATATACTCTTTACCTAAAATTTTTATTTTACTAGCGTGTAGCAGTATCCTTTTTGCTTTGGTTGGGCTGCCATATTGCTCATCTCCAACTACAGGATGCCCTATATGGCTTAGATGAAGTCTAATTTGATGGGTTCTACCTGTTTTAATCTCTAAATCAACTTTACTCTTTTTACCTTGAACCTCATTTGGCTTGACAATTGTAATTGCCTCTTTACCTAGCCTCTTATCTATTTTTGATATAGATTTAGGACCCTTAATTGTGTGTATTGGTTCATCTATTATAATATCTTCATATACAACACCCTCTACCCAGGCTGTATAATACTTTTTAACCAACCTGTTTCTAAACTCTTCTATTGCTTTTTTAAGAAATTTATCATTTTTTGCTAAAAGTAAAACCCCACTAGTTTCCCTATCTAATCTATGTATTAGCTTTACACTCTCAAACATTGCCTCTACATCATAACTATCTAAAAATGCTGGTTTGTTAAGAACTAAAATATCATCATCTTCATAGATTACAGATGGATGTTTTGGCATCTCTACTCTAAATTTAGTATCTAATGGCATTAGAGCTCTTGCAATTTTTAATTTTCTATCACCGACATAGACTAAACCTCTATCTATTAACTCTTTTGCTCTTTTGCCTGAGATATTTAGCTCATTAGCCAAAATTTTATACGCTTTATCTTCCACTCTCTATCTCCTTTATAAACTCTTCTAACTTTTGAGTTTTAGCTAATTTAATTAATTTAATTTTACTACTTTGTCCACTTACAAACTCTACACTAGACTTTGGAACTTTAAACTTTTTTGATATAAATTTAATTAACTCTTTATTAGCAGCACCTTCAACTGCTGGGGCTGCAACTCTAACTTTTATAGCATCATCCCCATAAAGACCTGCAAATTCGCTTTTACTTGCATTTGGTTGGGCTTTTATTTTAAGTGTTATAAATTTATTATCTTCTTTATAAAACATCTTTTATATCCTTAACTAACTTGGATAAATTACTCTTTGTATCTACCGATGAATAAGGTAGAGCCATATAATTTAAAAGAGTCTCTTTAAGAATAGAGGGCTCAATTATAGTTAAACCATTAATATGCTTAAATATCTCTACTTGATTATAGTAATTTTTGCCTGTAATAATTTTTACACCAAATTGAGCAGCTTCTAAAGCATTATGTCCGCCAATATCAGCAAATGCCCCACCTAAAATAACTATATCACTAATCGCATATGAATTAATCAACTCTCCCATAACATCAATTAATACAATATCACTTTTAAAATCTTTACACTTTGAGTATCTGCTAAAGGTTAAGTTCTCTTTTAATGCCTCTTTTTCTAAAAATGCAGCAACTGAATTAAATCTTTCAGGGTGCCTTGGTGTAACTATTAATTGTGCATTCTCAACCTCTTTAAGAGATAAAAAAGCATCTAGTATCAATTTTTCTTCGCCTTCGTGAGTGCTTCCTGCTGTAACTATTAATTTATAATTTTTAGGAAACACTTTTGTTGGCTTTTGAGTATTAGCAAATTTGATATTTCCAATAACAGATATATTTTTTGCCCCTATCCTTTTTAAACGCTTTGCATCTTCAAAACTTTGTGCATATACTGCATCTACATTTTCAAAAACTCTTTTATACAGCCACTTAAATCTATAATATTTAGGAAAAGATTTTTCACTCAACCTTGCATTTATTAAAAATGTTTTTGTGCCTTTTCTTTTACTTACTGCAAAAAGCATATACCAAAGTTCAGCTTCAAATACCACCAATAGCTTTTGTCTCTTTATCCAAAATGGCAAAAATAGCTCAAATGGCAGATATCTACTCTCGCTTGTATAATCTTTAATTACACTAAATCCTGTTTGTGTAGTTGTGCTAAAGCGTAAAATTTCATTATCAAACTCATCTATAACTGCTTTTATTGCCTTAGCTTCCCCGTAACTGCAAGTGTGAAAATGTAATCCATTCTCTTTTAGAGGTAAGTTATTAATTAAAAAAAATCTTGATGGAATTGAGTCTCTATATTTTTTTCTAAAAGCTAATATCGCTAAAAAGGGTAAAGTAGCTATATATATTACAGCTACTAATATCAAGTAGATGTAGTAGAACACCCAGCTTATGCCTCTACTGTCTCGTTGCTAAACTCTATATATAAAACTCTACCACAATGTGGGCAAGATACAATATCTTCACCCTTGATTAAATCGCTATATGCTTTATCATTTATCTTCATATAGCAACCGTAACAAGCTTGATTTTCAACTTTAACTACTGCCGTATTACCAGCCCATTTTCTTATCTTTTCATAAAACTCTCTGATTTTTGGATCCATAGATTTTATATGCTCTTCTCTTTGAGCATAAAGCGTAGCTTTCTTCTCATCTATACTTTTAAGCTCATCTTCAATAGAAGCTAAAGTCTCATCAAGAGCTACTTGTGCCTCTTTTAATTGAACATCTATCTCTTCTAATTCATCTACTTTTAAATCAATAATTTTATTTAATCTCTCTATCTCATCATTATTGTATCTAAGAGTCTCTTTTGCTATATGCTCTTCTGAAGATAGTGCTGTTATCTCTTTCTCATTTTTTAATTTTGCCTGTTTCTTTTTTAAAGAGTCTAAATGACTTTTAAGCTCTTTTATCTGCTCTTCAAAACTTACAATTTTTGCTTTATTAATATCTATCTCTTCAAGAGTATCTGCTCTTTTTTTATTTAATGTATCAACAATCTTTTTTGCTTTAGCAATTTTTCCATTTATCACTTCTATTTGTGGGTTAAAGCTATCTAGTGCATTATCAATTTTTGATAAATCAACTAACTCTTTAGTGTATATATTCAAGTTGTATCCTTTAAGGGTTAAAAATTTCAAAAGGGTTTTTAGATTGCATAATTATAACCGAAATTGGCAAAGAGTTTAATAAAAGATTCATAACATCAGCAAAAAAAATCTCACTCTCAAAGTGTCCAATATCAATTAGCATCCTATTTTCACTTATCGCTTTTGTAGCATCATGATATTTAATATCTCCTGTTAAAAAGCAATCTGTATCGATATAATCGAGCAAACTAGCACCAGCACCTGTTGTTAGAGCAATAGATTTAATTCTCTCTTTTTTGTTTACAACTTTAAATGAACTTAAAGATAATCTATCTTTTAAAAGTTTTAAAAGTTCGCTAAATTCAATATTAATATCTGCTATACAGACAAAATCACTCTGCTCTTTTACTTTAAACCCTAATATATTTTCAAAAACATATCTATTTAGATGAGATTTATCAAAATTTGTATGCATTGCAATTAAGCTTTGACTCTTTTTTATCATCTTTGCCAATAGATTAGCTGGATATTTAGATAGATCCATTTTAGTTAATTTACCAAAAATAAGTGGATGATGAACTATAAATAAAACTCCTTCATTTGCACTATTAATCATATCCTCATCAATATCCAAAGATAGAACTATTTGATTTATATTAGAGTCAAAATCACCTAAAATCAGACCACTGTTATCCCACTTTTCTTGTGTATCAAATGGACTAATGGTATCTAAAATGTCATATATCTCTCTTAATTTCATTAGAATCCTTAAAAGTTTATTATATACTTTAAACTATTAATTAATTTACTCTTTTCTCTTATATTAGAAAACTCTTTTCCAGGCTCAGTTGTTGTTATTATTGTTCTACATAGTGGATATTTACTCCAATCTTTAAGCCTTACACCCCAATATGTGTGCATAATAACAGGTTCATTCTTATATTTTCCTAAATACAAACCAATATGTCCTGGAACAAAAAGCAGACTTCTAAATGGCTTTGCATTCTCTATAATAGTCGCTTTTTTAATATCTTTTGGTAATTTTTTAATATATACGGATGAACCTCTTTTGGCTTGTTTGCTTGAATTTCTTGGTAAAAAGATACCAAATGGAGCAAAAAAATCTCTTGTTGTTGCAGAGCAATCTCTAGTTTGCATCTTTCCACCCCAACCATACGGTTCATCTTTTAACTCTCTAGCAATTAGTGCTACATTTCTAGGAGTCATTCTTAGTGGTTTTCTAGCAACCAAGCCACTTTTAGCAACAGAGATTCTCTCAATTTTAGCACGATTTCCAACCTTTACAGCAACTAATGGAGTTCCATTCCTTAACGGAAATATAGTGCCAAGTTTAACTAAAGAGACTCTTTTCCCATTACCAATTAGCCATAAATCATCTTTTATAGTAACCCCATATATACCAGTTTTAAAATCATTTATAAATTTATTATCAACCAATGCAATATCACTTAATTTTATCCACCCATTAGTAAATGGAGCTTGAATAAAAGCCCACTTTTTATCTAAAGATAGATGCGAAATAAATAGTGGCGTATTAGGGTATATGGCAGAGTGCTGAAAGTAGTCAAACGGAAAGGCGTGAGTTGGCTTATTAGGGTCTGTGTATGCACCAGTAGTTGTTGGAAAGGCTCTAATATTAGAGTGCTTTATAGTTATAGCTCTTAAATTTAAACTATTTAAAGCATCAAAATTAGAGTTCTTAATCCACCACTGCCAACTACTCTTTTTTATAACTCTTTTTGAATCATCATAAATTTTACGCCTTTTAACAAATTTAATTTGCCAAAACAGTTCATTCGAGGGTTCATTAATTTTACTTATACTCCAAGGCTTAAAATACTCTTTGTTGTATGCTCTGTCATATCTTAAACTCTCTTCTTGGCTCATAGGTTTAATCTGTTTTGCATAGTAAAGAGGGTCTTGTGGAATATTTCTCATATCTGCAACATTTCCAAAATGCAACTTATCAATTTTTGAGTATGGTCGTTTACCAACTACTAATCTATAGTTTGCATTTAGTAACTCTAAGGTAATAAGTAATATTAAAATTTTTCTCATGATATACACTTTTTTTGCGAAATTATAACCTAAAAAAATATAGAAAAAAAACAATCGATAGAATCGAAATAAAATTTATATATTTTCAATAAATTTAATTATATACTTAACTTTCACATATTTTAATATCCATTGAAATTATATATCAAAATAATTTAAACAATAAGGACACGCGAATTAATTCGCGTATTTTTAGGCTTATTATTAGAGTTAAACTTTTTTTGCCTCGAATAAATTCGAGGATCCTGAATATTGTTTAATTTTTATAATATCAAATATGAAATAGCTTAGCTTTTGTTGGTTTTAATATCTTTAACATTGCGATATTAATTTTTTAAGTATCTATCGTAATGGCAATATTTGTATTTAAACATAGGTTAAAATTAAAATCCAAAAGTTAAGTTTTTAACATTATAATAGCACTATTTCAAATAGAAAAAAAGAGATAATTATCCCTTTACTCTTTTATTCCTCTCTTCTTCTTGCTCTTTATAAAGCTTTGCACACCCAACAGAGAGTTCACGAACCTTCAAAATAAAGTTTTGTCTTTGAGCT